>ENA-OWNT01003074-OWNT01003074.1-seawater-metagenome-genome-assembly--contig:-NODE-3074-length-16294-cov-4.757292_pt1 | contig 16294 bp, 9 predicted proteins | sample MGYA00238136_ERZ651165 | MGnify/ENA primary metagenome ERZ651165 (study PRJEB26861, sample SAMN08777766) | seawater metagenome | isolation source: coastal seawater | place: USA: Florida | collected...
AGGAACAGGGCGCGGCCGGCGCCGTCCCGCTCCTCCTCGACGAGCAGGCTCAGCAGGAACGGGAAGCCCTGGGTCGTCTCCCAGATCCGCTCCGCCCGCTCCCCCGTGATCCCCGCGCTGCCCAGGTAGTCGAGCGCGGCGTCGCGGTCGAAGGGCTCGAGCCGCACGGTGCCGTCGGCCGACATGAACCGCTCGCAGTGCTGGTTCCAGGACGTGTCGGTGTCGGCGATGTCGTCCCGGCCCACCATGAGCAGGACCGTGGCCATGTCGTGCTCGACAGCCAGACGCGGGACGAGGTGGCTGATGACGAACGGCGCCAGCGCCGGCCCGATCGCCTCCCAGTCATCGAACCAGAGCAGCACGCGGCGCAGCTCCCGGTCGTCCTTGCGGCCCGGCAGCAGATCGGCGAAGCGGAACGGCGTGGCGAGGTCCACCAGGTCCTCCACGAGCGCCTCGGCCATCACGCCGGGCAGGTCCCGCTTCACCCGGTTGTGGCGGTTCACGCCGAGCCCCTCGCGCAGGACGCCGGGCAGGCCGGTCTTCTCCTTGAGCGAGTCGAGCGACCGGGCGAGGTCCCAGGCCTTGTCGAGGCCTTCGTGGGCGCGACCCTGCTCGACGCCCAGCCACTCGGCGTCCAGGTAGTCCTTCGTCCACGGGCTGGCCTTGTTGACCGCGCGACCGAACCGCAGCAGCGCCGTCACCACCCGCCGCACCTCCTCGGGCTGCCCGCTCTCCACGAGCTCCTTCTGGGCCGCCTCGAGCACGTCCCGGTGGGCCTCGGCGATCTTGCGGACCCGCCCGAAGTGATCGGTGTTCGGCTTCGCGGGAGGCGGCATCTGCCGGGGCGCAAGCGCTTCGATGAGGCCCACGAAGTCGTGGACGGCGTCCCGGTTCGAGCCGTCCACCCGCAGGGAGACGACGTCCTCGGCCCGGGCGCTGATGGAGTCGAGCACGTGGTGGACGAGGTAGCTCTTGCCGACACCGCCGGCGCCGCTGACGGAGACGATGCTGAGCCCGGCGGGGGCTTCGGTGATCGCGCGGGTCAGTCGCGCGACTTCGCTCTGGCGATGGATGTTCGTCACGGAGCGATGCTACTGGCTCGCGCGGCGGCCCGTCGTCAGCGGGCTTCCAGGACCAGGGAGTGATTGGTCAACCGGACCAGCGCGGCGCCCACCGCGGCCACCTCGGGCGCGCGCTCCGCCGGCAGGGAGGCGTCGTCGACCGCGAGGCTCCAGGTGAGCACAGCGTCCGCTCCGTCCATCGCCCACTCCGCGCGGAGGCGCACGGGACCGTCTCCCACGGCCTCCCCGGCCGGGACGCCCGCGATGGCGTAGCCCTTGGGGGGCCGGATCCGCACGGATCCGCGGTGGTCGCGGGAGCCGAGCCGGATGGGCTGGACCCGGTGGTCGTCGACGATCCGAATGAAGGGGCTGAGCCCGGGCGTCGGCACCGCGATGCTCATCCCGTCGGTGTGTCGGCGCTGCCCGTCGGGGATGCTCCAGGCCGTCTCGACGTGGAGCCCGTCCTCTGCCGCTGACAGCGTCGTGGCCGCCAGGCGGCGGTCGTCGAAGTAGCCCCGCGCCCAGGAGCGGGCAGCCTCCGCCGGGTTGTCCTTGCGCCTCAGCCGGCGCTCTCGCCGGGACCAGCGGGCCGCCTGCTCGGCTCCCCACGATCCGCCGAGGTGGTACCGCACGGTCAGCAGCAGGCCCTCGACGCCGCTCGCTTCGACCGTCACGTGCCACGACCGGGTGTTCGACGCCGCCTCGATCGGGAACCGGTGCAGGCGCACCCCATCGTTCTCCAGGAGCGCGGCGGCGCGGCCTCCCACGCCGACTCCGGTCTCCGCGCCCGGGGCGAAGGGCATCCAGCTCTGGGTGGTCAGCACCCCGCGTCCTGGGAGCAGGACGCCGAGCCGATCCCAGCCGAAGGTGAGGCCCACGCCCTCGGGGATCGGGTGACGGTCCCCCCGGAGGACCAGCGGAACGCCGCCGTGCCGCTCCAGCAGGGCGGTGGCCAGCGCCAGCCACTCCGTGTGCTCGAGGACGCGTACGTCGGGGCCGACCGGCTCGCCCCAGCGGAGCCCCCGTCGAGCCGGCGCTCCCCGGGTGACCACCCGGGCGCGATCGAGCAGGAGCCGCACGCGGTCGATGGGGTCACGGACGTGTTTGAACTCCTTCTGCGCTTCCCGCGTCCACGCACCCGCGACGGACGCCCACCGGGTCCGCTCGGACGGGAGGCGGCTGGCGATCCGCTCCGCCAGGGCGAGGGGCGCGTCGCTCGTGGAGACGAGCAGCCGGGGGCGGGTGCGGCCGTCGGCGTGGGGCTCGGATCGGAACGGTGGGACGTGCTCCCGCACGAGCGTGCGGGGCGTGCCCGTCAGCGCCACCCCGCCGAGCGTCGCGACGGCGCAGGTGCTGCACTGGACCGTGACCGTCTCCTTCAGGGTCGGCGCCTCGTCGGAGCCCAGCAGCCAGTCCACCCCGGCCAGGCCGTCGAGGCAGCGGGAGGGATAGTCCACGTGGAAGGCTTCTTCGATGACGGCGCCCGGACGCAGCCCCGGCCGCGGCCCGCTCCAGCTCGTGCCCAGCGGATCGGGGAGCGCGATCAGGTCCTCCTTCGTCCGCACGGTGGAGGTGTCGTCCGGGCCGATGACCTCGATCCGGATCCCGCCGGGGACCCGGCAGCCGGGCCGCTCGTCGGTGGTGAAGAGGTTCAGGTCGTCCCGATCCCGCTCCCGCAGGACGGCGGTGCGGGTGCGCTGGGCGACGCGCAGGCCGCCGTCTTCGAGCGCGCTGATGACGAGGTCGCGCTCGAGGATGACGCGGCTGGCGCCCGGCCACGCGGCCCGCTGGGCCCGCAGATCGAAGGGCGCGGCGGACGCGGTGCTCGCGACGGTCAACCCGCAGAGGAGGAGGAACCAGCGCACGCCTACTCGCCCATCCGCAGGATCACGGGCTGATCGCGGGCCGCCTCGACGGCCTCGATGAAGTTGCGCCGGGCCTCCTGCAGGGTGGCGTCCATGAGGCCGGGGTGCTCGTGCACCACGGCCTCGAGGATCACCGCGTCGTCAGCGATGCGGGCGGTCAGGCGCGCCTCCCAGTCATCGCGGGTGACCTCGAAGGGCTCCGGCACGGCGATGACCTCGGCTCCGGGCGGCAGGGCGATGCGGATCGTCCCGCGCACGTGGTGGGCGTCGAGGACGACGGGGTGCACGCGGTGGGAGTCGACCTCGATGTCGGTCGGGTCCCGGCGCTGGAGCCACGGCGGGCGGATCACCACGTGGGGGCCTGCCCGCTGGGCGAGGTGCGGTGAGCTGAGCCTCGTGGAGACGCGGAGCGCGTCGCCGGGCGCTTCCGGGTCGGGTCCCTCCTCGAGCGCAGAGAGGTCTGCCCCCGGCCAGCGGGTGAGGAAGTGCCGGCGCAGCTGGCGGGTCCAGTCCGCCGGATCGGTGCCGGCTCGGCTCTGTTGCCGCCGGCTCGCCGCATCGCCCTGGGCCCGGAGCGCGATGGTGGCGGTGGCCGTGCCGTCGGCCGCGAGCGTGATGTCGGTCGTCTCCTCCACCAGCCACCGATCCGCGGAGGCCGGGGGGATGCGGGCCAGGCGCCCCTGCCCGGGCCGAAGCACCAACGCGTCGCGGTCGGCCAGCCCGCTGCCCAGGGGCCAGGTGCCGACTCCGGCGTCCGTGGAGTCCAGGAAGAGGATCCCGTCGGGAGCGTCGGGGTCCGCGACGGCGACGATGGCGTGGTTGAAGAGCGGCATGGGGGCGCCGGGGGCCCCGCCGTCGTCCCCGGCGTTCACGACCGCCGGCCACGCGTCCACGCCGACGGCCCGCAGCAGCGTCACCATGAGCGCCGTCTTGTCCTTGCAGTCGCCGATCCGCGCGGCCCAGCAGGACGTCGCGGGGTGGGGGATCCAGCCGGACGCCGACGGATAGAACCCGAGGTAGTCCCACCCCTCGGCCACCGCGTCGTGTACCGCGACGGCCTTGTCGTGGACCGTGGCGGCGCCCGCGGTGAGCTCTTCGGCCCAGGCGGTCATCTCCTCGTTGCCCTCGAGCATCGGCTCCCACACGCCCGACAGGATCCCGGCCAGCGCCGCCCAGGACGGCTGGTTGCTCCAGACGAGGTGGGGCCAGCTCTGCCGGGCGGACGGCATGGAGTCCTGCCAGCCCGGCGCAAGGAGCGTCTCGAACGCGAAGGTGTACCGATCGATGGCGCCGTCGGGGACGGCTGTCACGGGCGTGCGTGGTTCGAAGAACCGCTGGGCGAACTGCATCGGCGTGCCGGTCGGGACCTCGATCACCACGGTCCGCTCGCGGGCGGGGGGGCCGGGCTGGACGAACTCGATCCCGCCCATCAGCGCTTCGAGACCCGCGACGGGGCTGCTGTGTGTGGTCACGGACATGCGCAATGTCCCGGGCTTGCTGCGGTCCATCGGCAGGAAGAGCCCCACGCGATCCGTGAGGTAGTCCCGGAACGGGGTGGTGCTCCGGGCGACGAGATCGGCCTCACCCACGACGCGTGTGGTCCCGCCGGACTCCCAGCGGATGTCGAACTCGGTGAAGGTCGTCTGCCGGAGCGGGCTGCGCTCGGCGACGTAGAGCATCGTCGGCAGGGAGCTCGGGTCGCGGACGCGCAGCAGCCAGTGCCGGGCGTGCTCGACGCTGCCGTCCGCGTGGTGGGTGATGCGGTCGGTCGCTTCCTCGAGGAAGACGCCGAAGTCGGCTTCCTTCACACCGCGCCACTGGCTGTGGCCGTAGTCGAAGTAGCGGGTCGGCACCCAGGGGTGCTCGAAGTGCACCGAGCGGTCCGGCGCATCGGCGCCGTACGCGCTCGTGACGAGCACCAGCGCGGCGAACAAGACGGTGATGGTGCGCAAGAGTCCCCCCCAGGTGCGGACTCCACGATACCGGGGCGCGACGGCGTTCCGGCCGCCGCACCCGGTCCGGATCTAGTCGGCGTGCCGCGTCTCTTCGTCCTCGGGCTCCTCTTCTGCGTCCAGCAGGGCGAGGTGCTCGGGCTTGAAGAACTTCCCGAGCGCCATGCGCACCGGCACCAACAGGCCGATGAAGAGCGGGAAGAGGATGCCGACCACGCTGGTCTTCACGACCCAGAGCACCGCGAGGCAGAACGTCTGGATGAGCGTGAACTTGTGGATCACCGGTGTGGGCACCGCGCGCACGTACGACGTGGGCGGGAACATGGCCGGGTCCATCACGAACAGGCGCAGGCGCTCGAAGAGCTCGTTGCCCTTCATGGACGCGACGCCCATGAAGAGGAACAGGCCGAACAGCACCGACATGGGCACGAGCTTCAGCACCGGCAGGGCCAACAGGCTCAGCGCGATGGCGACGTGCACGCCCAGGCTGGAGACGCGTGTCTCCACGACGCCGGTGACGTTGTCGTCCTGGTCGACCTTGGCCAGCGCCCGGACGTGATTCAGGGAGCGCACCGTGGCGGCCACCATCCACGGGAGCCCGAAGACGGAGCAGACGGCGACCAGCACGCCGATCAGCGCCAGATCCAGGTGGTACCCCGCGCCCTTCTCGAGCTTGTACTGCGGGTTGTTGACCAGGCGCACCGTGATGTTCTGGTCGAGGTACAGCAGGATGGACAGGAGGGCGCCGGGGATGGCGGCCGCGAACCAGACCCACATCGGCGCCACGAACGGGTCGACGATCCAGGGGCGGCCCGAGGTCGTGCCGAAGCTGTCGGGCACGGCCAGCGTCTCGAGCTCGACCTCGTGCAGCGCGAACGCGACGGCCGTCATCGCGGCGATGGCGATGGCCGGGCCGAAGTCCGCCACGAACTCGCGGATGGCCCGGCGTAGATAGACGGACGCTCGGAACCGACCGAGGGAGCGGGCCAGTCCGTACGTGCCGAGGGCCAGCACGAGGGACAGCAGCGCCGTTGCGTACGACGTGCCGTCGTCCCGGAACACGCCCACGATGTCCTTGACGGCTTCGGCGATGAAGATCAGGGAGATCAGGGCGGCGAACGTGTCGTCCGTGAACCGGGTGAAGTAGCGGATCCAGGTGCAGGCGCCCGTGACCGCGAGGATCAGCAGGAAGCCGGCCGTCCAGAACCCGACCCACGCCAGGGCCGCCATGTAGTCGATCCCCAGCCGCTCCGTGGAGGAGTAGAGGATCCCCATGAAGATGATCACGGGGCCCGTGGACCCGAGGATCGTCAGCGGCTGTCCGGAGAACAGGGCGTACGTGATGCCGCAGATGGCGGTCGCCACGATCATCTCGATGGCGCCGATGGCGCCGTCGGTCAGGACCGAGAGCAGGCCGCCGAAGGCGATGGCCGGCGCGAGGCAGGCAAAGAACAGGAAGAAGATCGCCGCGACGGACTTCGCGTTGAGCCCGTCGACGTAGTCACCGACCATCAACGGATAGCGACGCTTGATGTCGGCGATGATCCCGAGGAACAGGCCGCCGCCGCTGTCCAGCTCGTCCGGCTGGGCGTGCTTGCCCGGGTGCACCTCGCGAGCCAGCGACGCGTCGTACAGGGCGTCGAGCTCTTCGCGCGTGGTGGCGCCGGTGGCGGTGCTGCGGAACTCCGAGCCCGCCATGAGCTTCGCGAACTCCACCGCGCGGCCGAGGTGCGCGTGGGTCTTCTCACCAGACAGCAGGACCCAGATGAAGTCGAGGTGTTCGCCCTTGGCGGTGACCACGGCAGCGTCGGGTGACAGCTGGATCATGGCCTGCACGAAGAGGCCGGGAGTGGTGACCTTGTGGTGCACCAGGGCGACGCCGTGGTCGAGGGACTCGATCCCGCCGTCGGCGGTGCGTCGGAAGATGGACTCGAGCTCTGCGGCTGCGTCCGGGGCGAGGCGCCGGAGCGCGACGAGCGACGACGCGAGGTGTCCCTCACCGAAGAGGGGCGTGGCGGGGCGGGCGGCGAGCAGGCCGAAGGCGCGGTCCACGTCAGGCGGCGTGCCTCCGTGAGCAGGGGGGCACGCGACCGACGCGAGGAACCGGACGGGGGCGCGGAGGAAGCCGGCTTCTGGGCTCCGTCGGTGCCACTGCACGGCCGCGTCCAGCAGGAGCGCGCCGTGGCCGCCGTGCCCGAACGTGCGGGCAAGGGGGAGCAGGGCCCGGGTGGCCGCTCCCGGGTCGGTCGCCAGCGCGGCGCCGATCGCGTCGGCGGCGTCGACGTCTCCGCTCTGGATGGCGTCCGCGAGGCGGGTCGCGTCGGCGGGGGCGGCCGGGGGGGCCGGCAGGGTGAAGACGCCGTCGTGGTACGGGGAGCGCCGCGCCTCCTGGGCGACCCAGTGGGCCACGTGCAGCAGTGGGATCGCGGCCCGCTCGGAGGGGAGCCGGTCGCCGAGCCGCCGCGCCGGCAGGACCCCGAGGAGCGCGTGCGACACGGTCCCCGAACCGTCCGCGGAGCGGGTGTCGCAGCGTTGCAGGGCGAACGTCGCCAGCTGCAGCGCGAGGCCGTCGAGCGTGAGGCCGCTCGCCAGCTCGGCGGCCAGGCCCGGCGCGAGCAGATCTGGTGGCCCCTCCAGGATGGGGCGCAGATCCACGCTCGCCGGGGGAGGCGCGGCCGCCGGCGGAGGAGCCCCGCGGCACCCGAGCAGCGCGGCCGCCGCGGACGCCTGGAGCATCCTCCGCCGGGTCCAGCTCACGCGGGTGCGTCCACCCGGTCCCACCCGCGCTTGATCCCCTTGGTCAGCATGCCCTCGGCGAGGGCCATGGCGGACTCCTCGTCGGGAGACAGCCGGACCTCGCGCTTGATGGGATCGCGCCGCCCGGGGCTGTAGTCCACGAACGTGGTGACGTACGCGGGCCAGTCCGCATCGGACTGCTCCTTGTTCGTCTTCCAGACCAGGAGCTTGCGCACCGCGCGCACCCCCTTGGTGGTCTTCACGTAGACCTCCCGCCGCAGGAGCGTGCTGCCGGGGCGGTCGATGGGCTGCGCCGTGGCCGAGACGTCGGCGACCGGGACCCGCTCGAGGACCTGGGACGCGCGCACGTCCACGGGCGTCACCGTCTTGTCGTCCCGGATCCGCGACAGCACCGGGTGGATCAGCGAGATCCCAGGCAGGGGCCTCACGGACGTCCAGCCGCCGCCGTCGTCGAACTTCAGCACCATCCGGTTCACGTCGCGGCCCGAGGCGTTCTCCACCTGCAGGTCCGTCACCCGGATCTCCATGACGATCGTGGGCTTCACGAACCGGTAGAGCTCGCCCGAGCGGGCCGCGAACCGGTAGTTGCTCGGGCACAGGGTCGGCTCCAGCGTCTGGAGCAGATCCGCCCGCGCAGCGTCGTTGCCGAGGTTGCCGCAGGATCCGATCAGCTGGAACTGGCCGTCCTCCCGCATGAGCGCGAGCAGCACCGACCGCGTCTGGTCCGGGGCGTCCGACCGCTCCGTGTAGCCGATGACCGCGGCGTCCAGCGTGAAGATGGGCTTCATCTTCCAGGTGCGCTGGTCCCGCGTGCGGATCACCAGGCCCTCGCCCTTCCCGCCGTCCACCCACTCGCCGAAGAGGCGCCGGACGTCCGCGTGCGTGCTGACCTTCTCGGTCTTGATGGGCCGGATGCGCTTGCCCCCCTCGAACACCTTCTCGAGCAGCTCCAGCCGCTCGCTGTACGGCGACGTCTGGGACCCGCCCTCCGTGTCCGGGACGTCGACCACGTCGAACCCGACCCAGCCGAGCTTGCCGACGGGCGCGTTCGCCTCGCCCCCGAGCGCCTCGGCGATGCCGTCGAACCGCGGGCGGCCCTCCTTGCGCACCGCGAACAGCTCGCCGGCGAAGATGGCCCGGGGCACTGTGATGCGCGGCGCGAACTTGCGTGCCTCCACCAGCAGCGGCAGGTCGCCCATGAGCACGCGGCCCTTGGGGTTGACCAGGTGCGGCTCGCCGCCGTCGAAGACGAGGAACCACATGTGCCCGTCGATCTTCGGCGAGACGTACATCCCACCCTCCGGCAGGAACTCGGTCTCGTCCGGCGCGACGGAGCGGTAGCGGGCCGCCACGGTGCGCTTGTAGTTGGCGAGCATCTTGGAGAGGGCAGGGTCCGAGACGGAGCCTGCGGGGACCTGGCGGCCCTTGCCCAGCGGGCGGGCGCCGGTGTCGCTGAAGAAGCTCATGTCAGGCCTCCTGACCGGCCGGCGCGGGCGGCGGCGGCGGCTGCTTGAGCTGCATGTCCGACAGGTGGAGCAGCAGCATGTACTTGTCGCCCTCGATTCGACCTTCGAGGAAGGCCTGGTAGGGCGAGCCGTTCTGGTTGAAGCGGAGCGGCGCGCGGCCCTTCTCGCCGGCGCCCATGAGCACCATCGCGTCCGCCTCGTGCAGCTCCTTGGCCATCGCGAACAGGTAGTCGTAGGTGATGCCCGAGTCGTGCCGGATCTGCAGCGTGCGCTTGATCACGAACTTCGTGATCACGTCCTGGCGGGACATGCGCCGCTTGCGCCAGCGGATGGGCATGGCGTCGTTGACGTTCGCGGGGTCGTCCGTGGGAGCCCGACGCTCCTTCTCGTTGCCGTAGGGGTCCACGAGCACCTCGACGACCTCCGGCGGGGCGTGCAGGACGTCTCCACCGCCCGACAGGTACACGGTGTGGGTGGTGCCGATGCGCCGGCCCACCTGCTCCATGTCCGTCTCCGGATCGCCGTCGATCAGGGCCTGGGCGTAGTCGTCGCCGTGGGCCTTGGCGAGGGCCTCGTGCAGGCCCTCGGTGGTGGTGGCGAGGTACCGCCGGAACGCGATGTCCAGGTCGGGGTGCCCCAGCTTGCTGGCCGGGACCTGCTTGATGGTGCTGCTCTGGACCTTGGCGTCACGGCCGGTGGCGTTTGCGATGTTGATTTGACGAGGCATGGCTAGAACATCTCGAAGTCGAGGTCGTCATCGAAGTCGTCGTCGTCCTCGTCGTCCAGGAGGGGCTGGACGACCTGCTCCAGCTCGCTCCATTCCAGGACCTTGGGACGACCGATGAGGGCGAAGAGCCCCTCGTCGTTGCCGACGAGGACGCCGGTCTCTGCGTTGTACCCACCGCGGTAGGAGAACCCGAACTTGAAGATCTGCCCGTTCGCGAGCTTGTGGGCGAGATCCATGTCCACGTCCTCCGGGTCCAGCAGGTAGACCGAGAGGACCTGGAGATCCAGCAGCTCTGTCGGGGAGATGGGGCCCTCCAGCGGCTGGGGCACGCCGAGCGTGCTCGGGACGCGCTCGACCGGCTCCCCCTCCGGGCTCAGCCCGATCAGCTGGTTGTTGGGGACCCACGATCCGTCCGGATCGAAGTAGCCCTGCGCAGTCATGCCCGTCAGCACGAGCAGCGACCCGTCGTCCGTGAGCGCGGCGCGCTGGCAGCGTTCTCCGGTGGGGTCGAGGGGGAAGCGTTGGCGGCGTCCGTAGAGCTTGCTCCGGTCGATCCGGGAGATCCCGAAGGTCGACTCGGTGCCGCCGAAGGAGACAACGATGGGTTTGGCCATGAAGGCGGGGCTCCTGTGGTTGGGGAAGCGAGGCTAGCAGCGTGTTCGGGCACCAGGACCGGTGCATCCCCACGGGGTTCCACCCTGTAACAGTCCGTGACAACTGGGTAGGGGAGCCCCTGATAGGTTCGCCGCGGGTCGAGAACTGGCCCGTGTTGAGGGGACCACCACATGCAGGCAACGCAGCCCCTGGCGCGCCCGGCGATCGAGGTGCCACGGTCCATCGGCGGCGTCGAGATCGTCCGCCTGGTGATCAGCTACCAGCGGTATGCGGTCCTCGTCGCGGTCATCGTGAGCGCGCTGCTCGCGTCGGCCTGGACGGTGAACGCCACCTGGGCCTGGGCCGTCGCCGGGACCCTGTCCCTGGGGCTGAGCTGGTTCGGCGTGCTGGTGGCCGCGCGGCTGCCGCACAAGCTGCGGCTGACCCGCACCCAGGACATGCGGATCGCCCGGGGGAAGTTCGACGCGGACGATCTCCTGCCCTGGGTGGAGGACCCCTGCTACCGCGTGGTGGCCCGGGAGATCCTCGTGCGCTCCGGTGAGACGCCCGCCCGCGCGCGTGAGCAGGTCGCAGACCTCGCGCGGCGCGCCGCCCAGACCGAAGGACTCGTGATCTACAGGAAGCCCTCGCAGCTGCGCGGGGGAGAAGGACTCAGAGCGTCGCCGGTGGAAGACGCCGCCGCCGACGCGTTGGACCAGGAGGAGACGAGATGAGCACTGACTTGAGCCCCAAGGCTGCCGAAGCGATGAAGATGGTCGACCTGCTGGATGGGGAGACCCTCCAGTACAGCCTCCAGGCGGATGGCTTCTTCATGGGAACCCACCCGATCCTGAAGCTGATCGCCAGCCTGCAGGCGATGATCACGACCCTGACGGGCGGTCACATCCGCGTGTTCCTGTTCGTGACGAACTACCGGATCCTGCTCGTGCAGAGCGTCAAGGTCTTCTGCGGTGCCACCGCGACGAAGTCCGTGAAGGCGATGGCCCTGGGCCACCTCGCCGAGGCCTCGTGGATCAAGGACACCCAGATGTTCTGCGTGCACGCGCGCCTCATCCAGCTCCAGACCGAGACCGAGCAGATCGGCCTCGTCATCAAGAAGATGGGCGACGACGCCCTGCGCGGCTATGTGCTGGAGATGTCGAAGGTCATCCTGCAGAACGTGGAGCAGCGCACGCAGACCTGATTCATCAGACGATCGCGGACGAGGCCGGCTCCCCCGGGGGCCGGCCTCGCTCGTTCTGGCGCCCGGAACGCCGACGCCAGCTGACGAACCAGGAGGCCCCGAGGGCCTCGAGCGCCGCGTCCGCGTCCGCGTCGTCGCGCACGGCCTTCACGAGCGCCACGTCCAGCGCCATCTGCCGCTCCGTGCCGAGCGCCTCGGCCTTCGTCAGCAGCTTCTCGGCCTTGGCGGCCTTGCCGCGCTGCAGCAGATCCCGCGCGCGGAACAGGAGCAGCCGCGCCTTCGCGAAGGGGAACAGGAACGTGAACACCCGCATCTGCCGGATGGCGAAGCGCAGCCGCCTGCGATTCTCCGGGCTGGGGTCGGCCTCCTGGATGTCGAGCATCGTCCAGATCCCGAAGGTGTAGGCCATCAGCATCCCGTGGGTGTTGGGCGGCGAGTCGTTCAGACGCTGCATGGAGGCGTGGATCGTGTCCGATGCGGCCGCCGCGTCGCCCTGCCGGTGGCGGATCGTGCCCACCAGGAACCCCACGGCGGCCTCGGTGGGCTCCTCCGCCTCGATCCGGAGGAGGTCGAGCGCCTCGAGCTGGGACGGCAGCGCTTCGTCGTGCCGCCCATCCTCCAGCAGCATCAGCTCGCCGAGCTTGTAGACCCCCCACACCGTGTGCTGGATCGAGCGGCTCCGGGCGGACCGCACCAGCTCCTCGTACAGCGACCGGGCGGCCTCGTAGTCTCCGTGGTAGGTGCGGATGAGCGCCTTGACGGTCACCGACACCTCGTACTCGTGGCGGTCGGCCGTGCGCTCGAAGAACCGCGTGGCGGCCTCCAGCTCGTCGTGGATCCAGATCCCACAGCCCGCGCGCTGCATCGCCCGCAGCTGCCAGTGGCGGGCGATGGCGGACGGATCGCCCACCTCCTCGGCGATGGCGAGGCTGCGGTGGAAGTACGTCATGGTCAGGCGGTCGATCTGGAAGAGGCCCGCGAGCACCCCCACGTACGCCAGGCCCACGGCGCTCTGGGCGGTGGATCCCGCGCGCGCCGCCTCGGACGCGCACTTCAGGCCGGCCACGAAGAACGGCACGTTCTCCTTATCGAAGTAGTAGGTCGTGGACACATACTGCGCGGCGTCCGTCGCCTCGGCCGCGAGCTGGCGCTCCACCGGGGTCCGCGCCCGCATCGAGTCGGGCGCGAGGAGCCAGCGCGCCTGCCGGGCGTACTGCCCCATGAGCTGCCACAGCAGGCCCCCCAGCGACCGCGCCAGCGGGCGGCCGACGAGCGCCATGGCCTTCAACATCGCGTCTCGGGCCGCGGTCTTGCGCCCCAGGGCGTAGTAGCCGAGCCCCAGCTGACGCCACCAGCGCGCGCGACGCAGCACGGCCTCCCGATCGGACTCCGTGTCCTCCAGCTCCAGCGCCCGCTGGAAGAAGCCGACGGCCTCCGCCGAGGCGCCGGTCTGCAGTGCCTGCGTCCCCGCGAGCCCCAGGTATTCGCGGGCCTTGCCGGGCACCTCCGCCAGCGCGTAGTGGTGGGCGAGCACCGGGTAGTCGTGCACCGCCAGGGCGCCACGGGCCTGCTCGTACCACTCGGCCACGGCCCGGTGCAGCTGGCGGCGCTGGGCGAAGACGAGGAGGTTGTAGGCCGTGTCGCGCACCAGGGCGTGCTTGAAGATCCACGCCGGGTCCGGCGCGACCCGCTCGGGGCGGACCAGGTCGTGATCCACGAGCTCCTCGGTCCGCTCGGCGAGGTCCGCGGTCTGCTCGGCCTCCGGCGCGATGGCCCGCAGCACGTCGAACGAGAACACCCGGCCGATGACGCTGGCCACCTTGAGCAGGAGCTGGCCGTGGGTGCCGAGCTGGTCGATCCGCCCGGTGATGACGCCCTCGAGGCTGTCCGGCAGGGCGAGCTGTCCCAGGGCCTTGGCGTCGATCAGCAGCTCCGCGCGTCCGTCGGCGCAGCGCAGCGCCCCCTCCTCGACGAGCGCCCAGGCCAGCTCCTCGGTGTAGAGCGGGTGGCCGTTGGCCTGGCGCGCCAGGAGCGCCCGCACCGGCCTGGGCAGGTCCGCGACGCCGAGCTTGCGGCAGGCCAGGGCCGCCGCGTCGGCGGGAGACAGGACGTCCAGCGTCAGGATCTCCGCCCGGTCGGCGAGCGTGGTCCAGGCCGCGGGCGCGGGGTCGTCGAGGGGCCGGGTCGCGACCACCAGCAGCAGGTCCGCTCCGCTCGTCGCCAGCGTGGCCAACCCCGACCAGCTCGCGGTGTCGAGCCAGTGAGCGTCTTCGACGAGAAGCACGACGGGCTGGGTGGTCGAGGCCGCGCCGAGCAGCGCGGCCACGAGCTCGGCGACCCCGGCCGCGCGGGCGGGACCGCTCATGGCTGCGGTCGTCTCGTTGGGGGGGAGCGAGACGGGCAGGACGTCCGCCAGCAGGGGCGCCCAGGGCGTCAGACGGTGGCCGTCACCGAGCAGCTCCAGCGCGCGCGCGCCCGGCTCCGCTCCAAGCAGGCTGGCCAGGACATCGCGCCACATGAACCAGGACGTCGTGCTCTCGATCGACTCGCCGGCTCCCTGCAGCACCAGCGCACCGCGCTCCGCGGCTGCCGTGGCGAGGTGGCGCACCAGCTGGCTCTTGCCGATCCCCGCCTCGCCCACCAGGAGCAGCGCTCCTCCCGCGCCGTCCGCCACCCCGTCCAGCGCCTGGGCGAACCTGGCGCGCTCTTCGGCCCGTCCGATCACGGCGTCGTCGCTGGCGTGCTGACGGCGCAGGAGCCGGATCGGCCGGTGTACTGGGACCGGCTCGGCGATGCCCTTGGCGTCGATGGGCTCCAGGGCTTCGAACTCGGCGCGTTCCCCGGTGGCCGCCCGGGTCCGGCCGTCGCACAGCACCCCATCGCCGTCCGAGGCCAGCATGAGCCGGGCGGCGAGGTTGATGGTCGGTCCGATGATCGTGTAGTGCCGCCGCCGTCGTCCGCCGTAGCTGCCGCAGAACATGCGCCCCGTGGCGAGGCCGACGCCGGACTGGATCCCGAGGCGCTCGCGGATCCCCATGGCGGCGGACAGGGCCCGCACCGCGTCGTCCTCGTGGGCCGAGCCGGGCAGGCCCCAGGTGGCCATGAAGGTGGTGCCCTTGTCGTCGGAGATGAAGTTGTAGACCGCGCCGTCCGTCCGGCCCACCTCCTGCTGGCACACCACCGCCGCCGTGTGCAGCACATCCAGCGCCTCGGTGTCGCTGCCGTCGAGCCCGGTCAGGTTCACGAACAGCACCGTCAGCCGACGGAACTCGGCGAGGAACGAGCCCTGGTGCGCCCGGGCGCCCACGACCTTGGGGACGTAGGGCCGCAGGTCGTGATCCGTGCGGGTCAGCAGGCGGGGGCCCGGCGTGTCGACCTGCACGTCGATGCGCTCGAGCAACACGCCCGCGGGTCCGCGGTCCGAGCCGACGCAGCGGTGGGCGACCACCTCCCAGGCCGCCGGCGTCAGCATCACCTCGCCGGCCTCACAGCTCCGGTCGGCGGCGGCCATGTCAGAGAGGGGGGCCCCTCCGGTCACCAGCATCCACCGGCCGTCGACGCCGCCGACCTCGAAGCTGGTCAGGGTCCCGGCGCCCACCGACGCCCTCAGCCGGAGGGGGACCTCGGGGTGCGGCGGGGAGGCGTGGATCGCCTGGGCCGCCTGGGCGGCGAGCAGCACCGCTTCGGTGAGGGGCCGGTCGTCGGTCTCCCAGACAGCCACGATGGCGTCGCCGGCGAAGGTGACGACGTCGCCGCCATGCTGATCCACGAGGTCCACGACGCGGCCGATGGTGTCGTTGAGGACCTCCGAGAGCCGCTCGGCGCCGCGGGCCCCTTCGCCGGCGAAGCTCTGGGTGATTGAGGTGAACCCGACCACATCAACCAGCAGGCATGCGCCGTCCCCGCGTTCGGCTCCGGGGCGCGGACGCCCGGTCTCCAGCCAGGAGACGTGGGTGTCGCTGAGGTACGCCTGGAACGACTGCGAGTCCATGTGGCGACGCTACCGCGGGGCGGGCCGCAGGGGGACGCCCTGCTTGCGTCACCGGTGGGGGATCAGCAGCCGCGGCGCCCGAGCTGGCCGGCCAGCTGCGACAGGCGCAGCGCGGTGAGCTCGACGTCCTCGAGGTAGTCGAGGACCTCCCGGGACAGCTCCGCGCTGCCGGTGCGCGCGTCGTGCCGCAGCTCGGTTGCGATGCGGTCCAGGTCCACGAGCTCGCCCCGGTAGCCGACGGTCGCGCCCTTCATGAAGAACAGACCACCGTCGTGCTCGAGCGAGGCGCTCGTGGCGTTGAGCCGGGTGGAGGTTGCGTCGTCCATCCGGGGCACGAGCACGTCGATGGACGCGATGGCGCGCCCCGTCGCGTCGAGCCGATCGCTGGACTCCTCGAGGCTCACGGCGGTCATGATTGCGGCGTCGGGGCGGTGCCGGCCCAGGTAGTCGTCGTCGGCCGGCTCCGGCAGCTGCGCCGCGCCGATCCCGTGCATGTATGCCTCGTGCAGCGACACGGCGTCGTGCAGGCGGGCGAGCTGGGCCCGCAGCGCCGCCACCTCGGGAAGGTCCGCGAACCCCTGGCCGGCGTCGTTGAGCCGGTCGATCTCCAGGTGCATGGTCACCACGAGCTGCACACCGGCCCGGCGGTAGGGGCAGGTCTTCACGATGTGATCGGC
>ENA-OWNT01003077-OWNT01003077.1-seawater-metagenome-genome-assembly--contig:-NODE-3077-length-16282-cov-4.382351_pt1 | contig 16282 bp, 19 predicted proteins | sample MGYA00238136_ERZ651165 | MGnify/ENA primary metagenome ERZ651165 (study PRJEB26861, sample SAMN08777766) | seawater metagenome | isolation source: coastal seawater | place: USA: Florida | collected...
CACTGTTGGCGCATCATCGTCATCGCTGTCATCTTCAAAGGCATCTTCATCATATTGCTCAAGAACAATTTGAAGCGGCTCTGCGGAAGCTTGATCTGCTGGCTTGGGACTAAAGTCGGTCCAGCTTCGGTTGCTGGCTGCAACATTAAGGTATCGCATGTACCGAAGTGCTTCTTCGAATTGTGGGATCAATTTTGCAATCGCAACCGGCGGCATGGTATCGAGATGCATCCTGTCGAGAACGCGCCAATGTACAAGCACATTACTTTGACGCCCGGAGCGAACACGTGGGCAGGACACCATTCAAAGAGCAACCGCATTTCGCATGTCAACGGTGCCGCACCTGACACTGCCAATGTATCTTTGAAAGTCATCACGACTTCGCAAGGTCTGCACAGGCATGACCTGTTGGCTATGTAACCGCGCAAGCTCTTGCCGCAGGAACTCATACCGCACATCTGCGTTTGTACCAACAGCGGTTGTCGTCATCGTGGGTGGCGACTCGTCGTCATTGGTAATTTCAGCCGCAGCAGCTGTGTCCAATGACAATTGCACATTTGTATTGTGGTTGCCCCACTTGTATGCATGCCATTGTCGGAAAGCGTCATTGTCTTCCAACAACGATTGGTACGTCCCTTGAGCACTTATTGTTGTGATCCCAGTGTTCGGGTCTTTCTCGAAGAACAAGATCAGGTCAGCGTCTTGAATGGTTGACAAATCATGCGTGATGCACAAGATGGTTTGCCCTTTTGGACGATTTTCAATCAAAGACTCTTTTACGGCCTGTGTGCAGAGTCCCAACAAAGTTGTGTCTAAGCACCGCGCACAAACGACAAACGACAGCGAGGCCACGGCTACTGCGAACCTGCTGTCGATCGGGGTCGAGGTCGTTTGTCGGCTCATCCAGCAACAAAATTTTGGTTCCCTTAAACAGTGCCTATGGAGAACGCATTGTTGAGGCAAGCAGAACAACCACTTCTCGCAGTGAAAGCAGCATCGCGCACCTACCCTTGCAAGGCCAATGGCTCGTTCCTGACCGCCAGACCTATGAAAAACGAAACAAAACAAAATGCTCCTCAAAGTGTCGCGGTGCCACCATCAAATGAGTCAGCAAGCAATTGGACTTTACATGTGACGCTTCACACTGTCAAATCCTTGTGCAAAGGATCGCTGGTCTTGAAACATCTCAAGAGTGCCGGATCGTTTGAGCACTGCTTCGATCGCGGCGTCCACACGGGTGTCGGATCCCAATTTTTCAGCCTGCGAAAGACACCACATTTGTCACCACACAGTAGCTTGCTCTCGTGCGCGGGTGTGTAGGCTATCAACCTTCTCTTCCCCGCCATAAATGCAGTTAGCACGCAAGGAGGATCGGTAAATGCCTGGCTTTTGCACCGCCATTGCTACTCCTTTCGAGCGGAGCCAGATGGGGTTGTAACTATAATACACGAACATACAAAAACTCAGATGTTTGGTTGTACATGCAGTCGAAACAGGGAAACCAATCGCTCAATTGTCATGCTCGATATGCTTACTCCTTGATATTGCGGCCACCAACGAAAATTTGGCCTTCGTCCGCGTCATACAGACGCAGCAGTAAGCGAAACAGCGTGGATTTACCAACGCCGTTCTTGCCACACAGGGCCACAAAATTGCCTGGGGCCACCTTGAAGCTCAAACCACGCTGGTGAATAGGCCTTCATTGTATCGAAAATTCAATACTTTAAGTCAACTGCGCGGAAGAAAACGGCACACGATGTCGCATGGAACGAGGAAGCAAAAGCCTTACCACGTCGATCTTTGGAACACAACGTTTTTAAACTCGATGGAAGCTTCAAAGTTATCCAAACTCGTGGGTACCTACAATTCACAACATACTCAACCGCTGCGCCATTTTGCTCATTGAAGTTGGCAGCGGAAGACTCACTTCACCACCCGAGATGCCAATTGTCGGCTCTTCATTCAGAATGTCCACGATTTGATCGAGTTGACGGATTTCGTAGTCGTCAAAATTGTAGAGCTGAAGGTATTGAAGTTTGAAATCGTCAAACTCACTCAAAATCGAAGATATCCTTGACGGGAACGTCGCAAGGTCTGCTGGTTCCAGCGACCCGTTGGCGACGAGCGTGCAACCCACCACATACCTAGGCACAACACCAATGACCGCGAGAACGAATGCCACATCGTCCCGGCGTGCGCAACAGAGCAACTCACGTGACAATTTGGGGAAGCTCGCGAAGAATGGCGAAAAGTGACTGACGCATGCCATCAAAGCAATGCTGGCGGGATTTATTCGAGTCCGACCTTGCTTGATGCCGAGTGTAGTCATTCAGGTGATAGAGTTCAGTCCCATTGACTCTGACATCTTCAAAGTTACGAAGGGCCTGAAAAATGTTGACTTTGTCCTGATAGTTTGTGCTGCGCCTGTCAATCGTGAACGAAGTCAAAATTAAACACCAAAGACATCATTGGGTATGTTAGCACTACTTACTGAGTGTAAATGCGGAAGTACATCGCCAAGCGTTGAGAAAGCTGGCTCAGGTGGCGAGTGAAAGTTCGCTGCGCAAATACAGTGGCGAAGACCACACAGAACAAGTACCAATTCTTCGACCACAGCATCAATCCTGTGGTGGCAGCACCCGACACAAATCGAAGCAAATTTGCTGGAAGCATGATGTATTTGCGGATGGGGAAGGCGTGGACCAAATTGGTGGCTGGCATGGAGTAGCCGCCCGGCTGCGTTCCGCTGAGCCGTTCGTGATCTTCGAGATCTTGTGACATCAACTTCTCTACAATGAGCAGGCGGAGTCGCGTTCGAATGGCGTCGGTTCCCAGAGTTTCCACTCTCCTGGAGATGTCCTTCACGCTGACCGAGACAATTTGTGTGACAATGATGGCCAACACAACATCCGTCAATGCAGACACTCTCATCTTGCCGTCACTCAATGCCTGCAGACAAACAGAATGCCCTCATCATTAAAACATGGACAGGAGGTTGGTCAACAACAAAGGGCAGGAAGGCCAGACCTTTGTTGCAAACTTCTGCGCGGTAATGATAAGCAGACTGCGGTAATAAAATTTGGCGCCGTTGATGACACCTTCAACAAATTTCAATAGCCAATGCGCGATGACCATGGACCAGTTCCAGGGGCCACCAACAATAACTCTGACGAATTCAAGGATCTTCTTCATCTTGCTGCGTTGTACGATTTTCACGAGATTCTCGTTTTCAACAAAAGACTTCTGAAGGAGTACCAGGTTGCGAATGCTTGCTTGCTGCAAGCTGGGTGGCACCTTGGGCCAAAAATAGGAGCTGGGAGTGCTTCGGTCGTACTGCGCCCAGTGTTCCTTGACCACACTCCCGCGAGGCATGGCGTATGGGTACACAATATTCCACCACATAAACCGAGGCCTCTCGCCCCACACTTGAGCCAGCGGCTTGCCAGTTTTCCAACGCTTCGCTTCACCCGACCTTTTCGACTTGGCGACTTGTTGGTCACTCCACTCCATGAAGTAGCGTGTCTTTTGAATCGAGAAGGAGTTTTGGATTTGGAGATAAATGTCCTGGACCAGTGTCAAGATTATCTTCGCCTCCAATGCTTGTTTGTGGAGCGCGTGCTGTGGGTTCTCAGGGACTGAAATTTTGCGGGACGCAACTTTTAAATTGGAGAGGAGAGTGTTGAGGTTTTCCTCCACTGAGCTACTGCTTGCAACCGGTGCGCCTAGCAGCTCGATGTCAGTACCAGGTTGCAGCTCAGTTGGGTCATCAAATGATAGAGTTCCTTCTGCGAGACCAGGAATGATGTCTTCAACAAAATCTAATTTGCAAGGCAAGCTGTCGGCATCGCCAGACGGGTATCTGTCAAAGTATGCCGAAATTTCGGTCCGCACGTCGTCACGCAGGCCCTCGAACTTCGGTGGCACACGGATGGGCGAGGACTTCAGGAAAGCACTCAGAAGTTGGTCCGTGCTCTTGATGGCGGCACGCAAACGAGTAGTTTCTTCCTTTTCGAATTCTTCGTCAATTGGTGGAACCTTCACCACCATCGCGACGTCGTATAATAATTTTGGTAGGAAGAGGCCCGCTGCGAGGTAGGGAATCGACTTCCGCACGGTTTCCACGGTGGGAGGCCATTGGATTCTCCACGACGAGATGGCTCGCAAAATTGCAAATTGATTGAAGAAATCAGCAATGGGTTCTCGAATTGCCGATGAACCCTTCAGCAGCGACGTGAAAAATGCCCCCATGCTGCCAAATGGGGTGCACTGCGGTGATGCCGCACCGCACCAACAGCGACGACAAAGTCTTTGTTGTCTCTCCGTGTCCAAGATGCCAGAGCACAAAACTACACAAAAGAAATGTTGAGTTCAAACCGCTGCCGTAAACGTTCAATCGTTGCCCAGCTTTTGCCTCGCAGTGTTCACCATGGCATTGTCAAACACTGGGCAGTCAATCGCTCCCTGTCCACACACACACACACACACACACACACACACACACACACACACACACACAAACCAAGAGCGAGTCCCAGCGCTGCTATTTTCATCTGTGCCACACGCCATTCATCGCTCGAAATGACCAAATCCACCGACGCGCGCGTTCCCTCAATCGTCGTAGCGTTTCGCCATTCATCTACCTGGGAAAGGTCTCCACCCACCCCAACACCAACACAGCATACTTCATACTCAACCCGCACTCGGGAGTCTTGCGGTAGGACCGCGCGTGTCAAGTCGTCGTAGTTGGCGTGTTCGCGCATCGAGCAGCGTGTCGTTGTCGCGACGCCATTTTCGTGTTGGTGTTCTCCGTCGACGAACTCAACGCAGGAGAACGTACGTTCGCGGCCAGCGGCGGCGGCGGCGGCAGTGTGTGTCCGCTCCGCCTCAGTCAGTCAGTCGTCACCACAACACCACAACCCACACCTCAAGCAATTTTGGAATTTGAGAAAACGTGAAAGTAGATAAATAATGTACAGTGAATATAAGCGAAGGAATATGTGTCGTGAAATAGGATACTACGCAATGGAAATCTGGTTGTTGTGCCGAATGCATGAAGGAATGCATGAATGCAGCTGTGATGGTGTCGTCGTCGTCGTCGTCGTCGTCGTCGTCGTCAGCGTGACGCAGATACGACGCAGATGTGGTGCGGTCAGATCACGCAGAGGTAATGCAACGTGTCGCGCGCTGTGTGTTGTGGTGTGATTCAGTGTGATGTGAGGTACACATGTTGTATGTTATGTCACGTTGCGTAATTTGATGTGAATACGACCAAACTATCTGCGCCGTCGTTATCCCCAGCCTAATTATCGTCACTGTCACTGTCGCTGTCGTCATCACTGTCGCTGTCTTCTTCACTGGTGCTATCACCGAGCGCATCTAGTACATTTCGCTGGGCAGTTCGTGGGGTTTGCGTAATCACTGGCGATCCAGGTGATAGGCCACCGGAAAGGCCGGTGTTGGACGGGATTACGGATGCGCCCAGAAGCTTGGCCTTTGCTTTTGGAGCAATCTCTGCTTCGCGTTGCTGCCCAGCAGCAACCAACTTCTTGGCATCGTTGGCCACTAGTTGATCTGTGGTCTCCGAAGCCCACCGGAAAAAGGAACACGGTACTTTTTGGCTGCAGGTGTGGTAGGCTCTCCCGGTATTCTTCTTGCCGGGTTTTACCACAATGCGCGTCAAGCAGGGCTTGCCGTGCTTGATACAATTGGGAACGTTTGTTGGCTCCGAAGAAGTACTTCCACCAGGGTGTGGCACAGTGTCTTTGCGGTCTTTGGCGAACACTTCCCAGTCGCGTTTGCGCTTTCGAAATTGCCCACCATCGCGATCTTTTCGCGACGCAGAACCACCCTCCCCTACGTGCACGAACCGACAATTTTGTCCGCGGTTGCACTTGCCGCGAGCCCAGTGCTGGCAGGGTCGTTGCTTTTTGCGTGTCGCGGCGTTCGAGGCATTGCTGTTGCTTTGGCCCGCGGAAACTGTGCTCGAGGTCGTCCCTGGTTTCTTTCCGTTATCTGCTGTTCGCGAGGTGTCACCGGCGGTGGCAGGGGCAGCACTTTGCTTATCCTTTCGTTTCTTCTTGTCTTTTTTCTTTTTCTTGTCTTTCTTTTTCTTGTCACCTACCGCTTCCTTACCTGAAAACAATATGGAACGGGTCACGTGCATGGCGATCTCCAAACGAAAAGCGACTGAAGCATGCACGCGGACCAACCTGCTCCCTCTTGATTTTTGAGCGCTTCATACTTAGCTTGAAGACTTGCCAACTGCGCTGCAAGTCTGGCATTTTGCTCCGCTAACGCATCAGAGGCACTTGTTGTGCTCATGTTTGAAAGAGTTATGCCGTTAGCACATTGTATGGCTCAAAGAAAGCGGAATGGCGTCGCTTTCTGTGTCGCGATATCTTTTCGTTAGGACGAGATGTCTCGGCGTTGTGGTTGTCGCCAGGAGCAATACAGATCACAATCCAAGTCATGTGTATTGTCCAACACATCAGCAGCAGTCGTTATAGTTCATTGCCACAACGCACCCCTAGAGTGTCGGTCCTGCACCGCTCAGCACAGCTTTTTCTTTTTTACCGTTCTGCCACTCGACCTTCGTCTCGTGGCTGGTCGGTGGCACAACCCTCTGGCACCACTGCCTGGTGCTTTCGCCTCATGTCCCCATCTCCCTCGCCGCCACAACCTCTTCCTCCCTCCAACATCAGCCCGTTCCAAACAACACCCAGGACCCCAGGAGGCACGCACTACACCTTCCAGAATCCATCCAACTCAAGTAACAGCGTCAGCGACATCGACAACGACAGCGACGACGACAGCGACAGCGACAGCGGCAGCGACAGCAACAACACGCCAGTGGCCAAAGTGCCAAAGTTGATCGGCTGCACATACTTGGTTGGCCGCAACAACGCCGCAGTCGTCAGCGGCAGCGGTCATTGGGCCTCACTGGGAAGTTCGTTCGACGATCGATCTATAGACACATCAAACCCAAAGTTGATAATACCACAGTACACATCACAGTACTACTAGTGTTCACATTTGTTGAATAAAACCACACCATGATCGTCGAAGGCTCACTGACTGTGAGTGACAGTGAGTGAGTGTGAGTGAGTGTGAGTGACTGTGAGTGACAGTGAGAGGTGTACAGTACGGTGAACGTGTAAACGTACATAAATTGTACATTGATTTGCACGTACGTTTCGGGAGTATAGCTATAAACAGTACTTTATTTGAACTATCTCCATACAGTATTAACGCAGTAGTGAAAACATGAAAAATGGAAGAGTAAATGGGGTTCGAATGGCGTTATTTACGTACATAAACTGTACAGAACAGATGTATGTACACGAAGTTAGTGAGTGAGTGGCGGTCAGTGGCCTCCGTCGGCGGTCACTCACAGTCCCACAGCTAGTGACAGTGTGTGCGTGGTGACTCTGAACGTTGACTCCAGCGTTCGTTGGTTCGTTGGTTCGTTCTTTGGTTCGTTGGTTCGTTGGTTCGTTGGTTCGTTGGTTCGTTGATTCGTTGGCTTTTGGCTTTTGCTTTTGGCTTTTGGCTTTTTGCTTCGTTCGTTCGTTCGTTCGTTCGTTGGCTTCGTTCGTTGCTTGGCTTCGTTTGGCTTCGTTTGGTTGTTTGATTTGGCTTTTTGGTGGTTGGCTCGTTGTTCGTTCCGCTGGCGAACTTGTTGTCGTGCGTCGTGCGTTGTGCGTTGTGCGTTGTGCGTTGTGTACATCTGTTTTGTTTGTCTGTTGGTTGGTGGTGTGTCTCAGCATCTTGTCTGCTGCCGTTCGGCTGTTCGTTGTATTCGCTGGATAGAGTGTATGTTGTGGTGTAACGAGGACGACGGAGAGGACGGGCGGGCGGAGAAGAAAGGCGCGGCGATGTCGAGACGAAGCAACAATAGGGCTGGTGGCAGGAGACCGACGGTGTGGGTGTCAGTTGTGATGCCGCAGATGGATTTGCCGTTTGTGTTCTCTACAGCAAGCAGACGGTGGTACGTGGCACGTGGTACGTGCCCGTGTTGTTGCGTTGTCGTTTTTTTTTTCGCTGCTGGCGTTTTCTGTCGTTGTTTGTTGTTGCTTGGCTTCGCTGGTGCGATACTTGTTGTGTTTGTTCCACCGTCTCGCCCTCCGCGCTTCGTCTCATCCCTTGCCAAAACCATGCTTCAAAGCCGTAAATTGTTGCAGCAAGTGGCCCGCCGCGGCCACCGAATGGCAGCCGCTGCCCTGTCGTCCGACGCCAAAGCCGCCGCCTCTTCCGCCGCAGCAGCACCAGCCTCGGACTGGCCGAGCGAGTTCCACTCAGTCGAGAATTCCATCCGCACCCACATTCCCGAGCCAGAGCAAAACAGTGTCAAGCAAATCCTTTACGGTTTGAACCAAGGCAAAGTTGTGGAGCCGATTGCTGTCCCTGCTGAGGCGAAGAAGCTCGCAGACAAGGGTAACTTTGACATTGCCATCCACAAGTTCGGCGCCGCCGACGACGTGCGCAAGCCGCGTGTTGTGCGCTTCGGTGTGACCCAAAACAAAATCTACGCACCGACCGACGCACCCATCGAAGAGCAGTACCAGGCACTGGAAGACCGTCATGAAGAGTTTGTCGAGGCGGCTGCCGCCGCGGGCACTAACGTGCTCTGCTTCCAAGAGGCATGGACGATGCCTTTTGCCTTCTGCACGCGCGAGAAGCTTCCGTGGACCAGCTTTGCGGAGTGCGCCGAGACTGGTCGCTCCACCCAGTTCCTGAGCAAGTTGGCAGCGAAGCACAACATGGTCATCGTCAGCCCCATTCTGGAACGCGACCTTGCCCACGGCGGTACCATCTGGAACACTGCTGTTGTAATTGGCAACAAGGGCAACGTCATTGGAAAGCACCGCAAGAACCACATTCCCCGCGTCGGCGACTTCAACGAGTCGACCTACTACATGGAGGGTGACACTGGATGGCCAGTGTTCGACACTGCTTTTGGCAAAATCGCCATCAACATCTGCTACGGTCGTCACCACCCGCTCAACTGGATGGGGTTCGGCTTGAACGGAGCTGAAATCGTGTTCAACCCTTCCGCAACCGTCGGAGCGCTCAGTGAGCCGATGTGGTCGATCGAGGCACGTTGCGCGGCAATCGCCAACAACTACTTCGTCGCCGGCAACAACCGCGTTGGCACCGAGACATTCCCCCACGAATTCACCAGGTTTGTTCAGTTTGTTCAGCTTGTGATTGCGCCGCGTTACTAATTGGTGCCATCGCTCACACCCATTTATTTTCCTCGGTCTCATGTTGCCTATTCGCCCCATGCACCCAGTGGCAACAAGCAACCGGCGCACAAAGATTTCGGGCACTTCTACGGCTCGTCGTACATTGCCGGGTGAGTGATGTGACAAGAACCGTGTGCGGTCGTTTTGCAGTGGTCCACGTGGCAACCACTTTCTGACAATGTTCTGGCGATTTCACTGATGATTTGTAGACCCGATTCTTCCCGATGCGAGGGCCTCTCCCGCGTCCGCGATGGTATCGTGATCGCAGAAGCCGACTTGAACCTGTGCCAGCAAGTCAAAGACACTTGGGTGTTCCAAATGACTGCTCGCTACAAGGACTACGCCAAGCTGTTGACCGATTACTGCAAGCCAGATTTCAAGCCTCAAGTGGTGAAGGACCCCACCCTCCAGTGAGTCGGAATGCGCGATCGCGTGTCGATGTAAACTCTTGTTTTAAATTAGAGGGCGAACAAGCAACAAACATCATCGTCACGGAGAGAAACAACATTATGATGGTCGGGGAGACTCATTTTTACTTTATTGTGAGCGAATGCAAGTTGTGGCACTGAAACTGCAAAGGGTTCCGCTCCCCGTCTTGGTTCACGCCGCCGTGAAAAACGGCAGCGAGCACGAACAACGCCTGTGAGTTGGCGTGACCGTTCTATCGTATCTGCGTTCACGACACTGAACGGCAGCAAAGCATACTACAGGAAAGCTTGCTGCAGCGCATTGTCGTTTGCGGTCTCTTGCGCATGCGCACTCAAGAGCTCTTCTTAGCGTCTTCGGCATACTTCTTGAGGAGGATGGCCTTGTACTCAATCTGGCGGTCCCAGAGTTCAGCAGCAGTGTTGTTCAGCGGGCTGTCGTTGTTGGGCTCTCCGAGAAGACTTTGCAGCGAGATAAGGACGGTGGTGACGCTGTAGGCAGCGGACCACTTTTCCTTCAAAATATCGAGGCAAATGTTGCCGTGCTCGTCAACGTTGGGGTGGAAGCAGGGAGTAACGAACTTCACCAAGGGGGCGTTGTACCTGCAAAGGCGATTACGGGCAAGTTTGAACGACGGGTCAGGGTGGGGGTAGTGCCATCGCCAACATGCCGTGTGTGTTGCGGTGTGCGGTGTGCGGTGTGGTGTGGTTGCGGTGTGGTGTGCGTGGCAGTGGTGTGCGGTAGTACGTACGGATACTCGTCGGGGAACTTCATGGACAACGTGTACTTCAAACCAGCATACACAGTGCCCTCCGGGCCCACAATTGAGCACGTCCATTCAAACAAATTATCTCCGTTGGGGAAAGCGCTGATGTCGTCGTTTCCGCCTACGTACAAGGATCGTGCAAATTTGTGAACACCGATTCACGCGCGGGGGCGAGTTACATTGTTGTGTCGTGTCGTGCTGCGCTGCGCTGCGCTGCGCTGTGCTGTGTGGTGCGTGTGTGTTTGCAAAGAGAACTCACCCATCATCAGTTGTGCCAATTCCTGCTTGAGGCGCTTGCGCACTTTCTTTCCTTGCTTCTTTCCTGTCTTTTGGATCTTGGGGTTGGGAGCCCCGACCATGTCAATTGCGTTAGCTTCTGCCATTTTCACGTGTGGTAAGTAAGTAGGAGGGCGGAACGCGTCTACGAATGGAGCTTAGTCACGAGTTTTGGTTGTTGGTTGGTTGAATTGAAGGTAGATTTAGTTGGTCGAGGTTCTTCTGGTAAAATAGTTGCCACCGAAAAAAATGAGTGGACGACCTTCGTGAACTGCACTCGTTGCGGACCGGTCGTTTCTGGCGCGCCACAGTGTGTTATCGCGCCTGAATCTGTGGCTGTCACTGGTGCTCGGGCTCTTCCATCCACAAGCCCCGTGCCGCCGTTCCAGGCATGGCGATGGGATCCCAGGAGCCGACGAGTCACCCGCACGTTCCAAGATGCCTTCTCGAGTTGGTCCAGTTTCGGTCCGCCGGCCATCATTCCAGGTCGCGCCAAATCAATACCTCCGTCAACAAACAACCCTTGCGTTCCGTTCGACAGACAGCAGCAGGCCACGCCCTAACCGCCACGTCGAAAGAAGCACCACCACAAACACAAACACAACAACCCAACCCCACCCACCCAAACGCACCGACACACGCCGACAACTGCAAAAGCATCTTCAACGCGCATTGATCGCCAACCAACCAACCAACAAACAAACTAACAAACGAACGAACGAACGAACGAACGAACGAGCAAGCGAACGAACGAACACCACGCAACGCAACGCAACGCAATGCAACGCAACGCAACGCAACGGAACGGGACGCTGTGCGGTGCGTCAGTGTCTGGCTGTCTGACGAACTGACAGTGATGAGTGCTTGCGTGCCATTCAGTCAGTCAGTCAGTCAGTCAGTCAGTGCGTCAGTGAGTGAGTGAGTGAGTGAGTGTGAGTGAGTGAGTCACTCAGTCAGTGAACGAACAGCGTCGAAGTCGCCAGCCAGCCAGCCACCTTCTTCCACCTCCCACCTTCCACCTTCCACCTCCCAGCCAGCCAGCAGCTGAGTGGAGCTGAGTGGAGTGGAGTGGAGTGGAGTTGGGTGAGTGAGTGACAGTGACAGTGAGTGAGTGTGAGGGAAGCAGACAGAAAAGAGTCCAGTAAGTGAGTGAGTGAGTGAGTGAGTGAGTAAGTGCACAGTCACCCCACTCACCTACTCACCTACTCACTCACTCACTCACTCACTGTACTTACTGGTCACTCACTCACTCACTCACTCACTAGGTATCATGCCACATGTACTATCCTTATATGAGACATATCCGATACGATTGCACTTACCACTGTGTAAAAACATAGAATCCTACTTGTAGATACATCCAAAAATCCGTCCTTCCCATCCAATCCATCCATCCACCAATCAATCCACTGGTCACTCACTCACTCACTCACTCACTCCACTGCACTGCACTGCACTGCACTGTGAGTGAGTGGGAGTGAAGCCAACTGTCTGTCTGTGAGAAGGATTCCGTTTGATATGATACTGTGACAGTACAGTACGATATTTGAGTTTGTATATTTAGGGATGTGGAAAAGTAAGAGTAGTACAGTAGTGTGATAGGAGATAATGAGTAAGCTCACAGAAGAGAGGTAAAATAGGTGAATACGTATAGTATAGATGAGTACAACAATGTTACTAATCGACTTAATTTTCAATTTTCAGTGTTTTGCTCATCAGCTTTCAGTCTTCTCCGTGTCACTGTCAGTGAGTGAGAGTGAGTGAGAGAGTGTCGCAAAGTCACTGTCACAGTTGAGTGATGATGAGTGCGTGAGAGGGAACGAGTGAGTGAGTGAGTGAAATGTGGCAGTTGGAAGAGCTCACTCACTCACAGTCAGTCAGTCACTGCCATTGATTGCCTGCGCTGTCGTTCAGTTGGTCGGTCGGTCGGTCGGTCGGTCGGTCAGTGAGTGAGTGAGTGAGTGAGTGGCTGACAGTGAGTGGGCGGCTGCGAAGGTTTCCATTCCATCTTCCCTTTCTCCATTTTTGTGGCAGGTTGTAATTTTCTAATTTTCGACGGTGTGGTTTTACTTCTGAATAGAGAGCATTTTAGAATTTTGATTTTCGGATTTCGATTTTTTAGTTGAAAAGAACTGAGGCGGTGCGACGTTGTACACTATTCCGGCACTCTTCCATTTCCCTAAGAATCAAGAATCCGAAATCTATCACAAAGGATCCATTCATTCTCAAGCCGTACAGTCCCAAAACACGAGGATACGCATACTTCCAAATAACCCAAATTTAAGACATTTGCGCCCACAATGTATCCCAAAAAGAAAGAGCAGAAGCAAAGGAATTTCCGCCGCCGTCGTCGTTGTTGTTGTTGTAAAGTGGTGCACACCACCACCAACAACAACGAACGACAACGAAGAAAGTTTTTACCCGCCATCCATCCATCCATCCGTCCGTCCGTCCATCTATCCATCCTATCCATCCCTTCCCATCCCATCCCATCCATCCCTTCCCATCCCATCCCATCCCATCCCTTTCCTTTCCGTTCCTTCCCTGTCTTTCCTTTCCTTTCCTTTCCTTTGGTTCGGCGTCTGGCTGGCTGCCCGGCAACCAACTGCTCGGAGCACCATCCATCGCAAAACCTACCTACCCTACTTATGCCATTCCTTCCTTCCTTGCACACCAACAACGTCGGTGCGTAGGTGGTCGACTGCACAACGTCGAAGAATTGCTGACTGGCCTGGCTTGCTCACCGATTCGCTGATGTACTCGCCGCCGCGACGATGCGAGGCCATGCGGCGAAGCAACAACCAAGTGCGTCTTCCGTTCGCTGGTCCATTTGCAGGGTTGAGACTGACTGCGTACTGGTCGGGTTTGGAGACACAGGGTGTGACGAATCGAAGAATGAGCACGCAAAGGTGGGAGGATACAAACCGGAGCCGATCGGGTTTGTGGATGACGACAAGGGCGAGGCAAGGGTTTCTATGCATTGGACGAAGGCAACTCGTGTGCAAGATTGAAGAACTTGGGGCACCGTCACCGAAGGAGCCCGGCGCAAACGGCGGAGGTTCCTGATCATGCTCCACTTACCAGTTTGGACAGTGGAGCACACTCCAACCAAGCCGGTGTCATCGAGTCGTTTGTTGAACTATTGCAAGGAAAATTCTACACAGAAAATAGTCATAGCAAAAGAATCGGAAGCTTGCCACGGGCACTGCGTAAGCGTTTGCAGACAGTTGTTACGTTGTGGCAATTCGTGCAGCCATGACGACGCGCCGGTCTCGCCGCGAGCGGGTTGAGCAAATGGCCGCTCTCAACGACAGCTACTTGTATTCTTTTCTCGAATGGGGGGCTGAAACAAACTACAGTCTGCAGGCAGTGACAGCCACTGTAGTCAAGTACCCCCTTGAAATCATGGTGGGCGTGTACAAGAATCTCCTCGCCGCGCGCGAGGATTTCCGTGAAAAGCACCGCCGGCGCCAGTACGTGCTGCAGCTGTCCACCGCGATGTGACGGTCTTGGGGTACTAAAATCATCTTGCTTTTTGGGTGCGCGTTTTTCTTTTTGTCTTTTCTTTCCGTGTAGAGTTCAACAGGACGACAGTGAATCCGTTACGACCACAACAAGGATTGAGTTTTTGGAGCAAGAACTGTTGCGACTTCGAGCGGCCATGGAGAAAGAGGTTGCCCAGCGACGGGAGAGCCCAATCAAAACGGTACCTCTCGACCAAGAGGACGCAGCAGCCGCTGCCGCCGTCGCCGCCGTCGCTGCTGCAATGGCAAACGCAGCCGCCGCCGCGGCGGCTAACGAAGCAGCAGCAACTGCCGCGACTCCATCGACTCCATCGACTCCCAAGTCTAGACCAGCACAAGTTCCTGCACCTCCGCCGATGCCATCTGCATTGGAGGTCTCTGACCGACCGTCGCCGGCTTCGTTTGCATTCGACGGTGGTCTTGACTATGAGCACGAGGAAAAAGCGGCGCAACGGCGAGGAAGTTTGATCTGCCTGCAGCACATTCGCTCTGGCGTTCAACTCAAGAAGGCTCGCAAGCGCCGACCGTCCAAGAAGGCTCTTGCAAAGAGTGCCAAGCCCGAGCACAAAACCATTGCCGATCTGATTCGCGAAAACAACCAAAAAATTGGTCCCGCTATTCGCATGTATGATGATAGCCCGGACCAGCACGAAGACGATGGGTGGTGCGTCGTGTTGCAACATGAAAACAGCATCATGCTACGCGAAAGCCGGCCTAATGCGAAACTGTGTTTGCCGACGCATGCTACAGGGAGGAAGACTCACAGGACTCGCCGGCGACTGCCACGAACACCAGTCGTCGTTTGTCGCCCGTCTCGTACAGCTCCCAGTGGCTGGCTGAGACCTCACAAGACATGTCAGCGGCAATGTCACCAGTACGCTCGTGCTACAACCGAAATCGCCTGCCACTGCTTTGGGTGATGATCGTTCTCTGCTCTGGTGGAATGATTCACGTTGCAGGCTTCGTTCAAACTCCCGGCACCCAAGACACCTCTTCCAACCAAGATCGATGAGGAAGATGCACCACAACCAGTGGCTGCTCCAGTCGATGCTGCTGCACCACCGGCTCCCCCAGCGCCTCCGGTTGCTGGTCCGGGAGGGATTCCGCCAGCACCGAGTGCTCTCCCGCTGCCACCACCACCTGCACCGAAGCTCAAGGGTAGCGCCAGACCATCTTTTGTTATGAGCGGCAACGACTTCCTGATGGGCAAGTCGAAACTCAAAAAAGCCAAGAAGGGCAAGAAGGGCAAGAAGGGCACAAAGGATAAAAATGCACCGAAGAAGGCCTTTTCATTAGCCGATGGTGCGTTGCGTGGATGTTTGCCCACGGCATGTGTGGTTGGCAGCAGAGTAACAAGGTTTGCCATGGTCTCTGTCTTTGTGTAGCTGTGCTCATGCAGCACAAGAAGTTGAAGTCCAAAAAGAAAAAGAAGAGAAAATCCAAGAAGGCGAAGGGTAAGCAAACACCTTCGAAGCCCAGTATCCTTGGTGCCATTCAGAATGCTCGCTCAGCTTTGAAGAAGACTCCGTCTCGCAAGTCCGATGCTGTGACAAAGGAGAATGCAGTTGAGTGAACATACTGGTACAGCAGCAACTGAGCTTCGCGTTGTGCTTGTCTGATGGACGGATTTTGCACGATGGGCTCGGTTTGTCTCGAACCTAAAATAATGATATGTCAATCCTACCGGCCTCCACGCATGCAGTGGACAAGTTGATGCGCGCACGTTCACAATCAGCGACGATGGCATTTCAATTCGTTTGTCGTGTATGACATGCTATGCAATAATTCAGGACACACAATGACAAGCACGACGACAACACGGAGAGATATCAAACTGATGTCATAATAAAATTACGTTGAAACGCTGCAAAATGATGCTCCTCGCGCCCTATAATTTTGTGTCCAGGCACAGCATGGCAACTACACCAACGCATAGCCATCTCCTGAAGAGTCTCCCTACGATTTACACGTCGCAGATGCTGTCGGGCACTTCGTCGCACAAGCACCCGGAGCAATCACAGCCGAAGAACGTCTCCATATATGCG
>ENA-OWNT01003078-OWNT01003078.1-seawater-metagenome-genome-assembly--contig:-NODE-3078-length-16277-cov-4.368025_pt1 | contig 16277 bp, 18 predicted proteins | sample MGYA00238136_ERZ651165 | MGnify/ENA primary metagenome ERZ651165 (study PRJEB26861, sample SAMN08777766) | seawater metagenome | isolation source: coastal seawater | place: USA: Florida | collected...
TCGTCGCCGATCAAATCAAACCAAATACCAACAACAGCAAGTTTGAACACACGAACGAACGAACCAACCAACCAACAAACAAACGAACGGACGAAGCAGCGAACCAACCAACCAACCAACCAACCAAGCAAACAATCAACGACGCCGATCGAAGCCACCTTGCAGTCACCAGTCACCAGTCACCAGCACTCCGCACCGCACTCCGCACCGCACTCCGCACCCTGAAACCATCCACAGCCTGTATATAGTAGCCACCACAGTTGGTTTTTGGTTGAGCTGCGTGAGTGCGGGATTATTGACTGACTGTGGGACTGTGGGCGGATGACTGCAGCACTGTGGGCGGATGAATGGATGAATGAATGGCTGAGTGAGTGAGACAGTGAGTGAGTGAGTGAATGAGCGCTGCGTTGGCACTGCGATCTTCTGCTCTCCCTCCTTCCCACTCACTCACTCACTCACTCGCTCACTCCCGCAGTCACTCACTCCCACAGCCGATTGAGTGCCGCCCACCCACTCACTCACTCACTCACAGTTCACACTCAGCGACGGACGGACGGACGCAGACTTTGCGGCCTGATGATGCAGATATATCTATTTCCGGGATTACGCGGTATCACGGCGTTGAAAGTGACGTAAAGCCGAGTAAATGTTGAATGTAGATAACAACACAAGTGTATCCGCTCTTGGCGTGTGGTATGTATCTACAATCGGGATTATGCGGTATTTCAGCGATAATCGTCATGTAAGACCGTAGAAGTGTTGAATGTAGATGCAATGCTTGCCGAGACTGACTGCCTGACGCACTCACTCACTGTCCAGTAGAAAAGCACTTACTTGCAGTGATGCAGTCACTCACGCACGCACTCACGCACTCACGCACTCACGCACTCACGCACTCACTCACTCACTCATTCTCACTGAACATCGTTGCGTCGTCGTCGTCGTTCGTCGTTCGTCGTCGTCGTTCGTTCGTTCGTTCGTCGTCGTCGTCGTTGCATCGTCGTCGTTGCGTTGTCGTTCGTCGTCGTCGTCGTCGTCGTCGTCGTCGTGGCTGTGTTGGTCGTCGTTGTCGTCGTCGCCGTCGTGGTGGTGGTGGTGGTGGTGGTGGTCGTTGTCGTTGTCGTATCATACCTGCTGTTGATATCGTGTCACTCTGGTTGGATGCTTTGCATGTTTTGAAAGTTTGAAAGGTTTTGAATACGGTGTGTGGTGTGTGTGGTGTGTGGTGTGTCTGTCTGCCGTGTGTTGGTGTGTTGCGTTGTGGTTTGTTCTGGGTACTTCGGATCCGTTGGACCGGCGCTGCTGGGCAAGGTGCCGCGAAGTGCTGCAAGCAAGAGTGCAGTAGCGTCTTGTCATACCAGAAGTTGCACCTGTGATGCGAATTGTGCTTGGGGAGCCAGCGCTAGCACTGGAACGAACTTTTGGATCTGTTGGCTGGAAATGTACAACAAAAAATGTATTTCTTGACAAAAAGGGTTCACTCGCTGACAATGACTTTGCAAACATGCAAATGAAGTGCAATGCTCTCATTGCCACTGATTGGACCATAGCTCTCGTCACCGAGCTGGCTGGTTCGCTGGCTGGCCGACGATGGACACTTGGATACGCGCCACGTCCACAACACGCGTGAAGATTAATTCGCAGAGAAGCACTTGCTGCCACCAGTGTTGCATTCTGACTCGTAAACATTGGCTCGAACGCACACGAAAATGGTCCGCGCAACTTATGCATGCCGTATTTCCGATAATTGCGGTTGTATCCTTGATTGCATTGCAAGCTGTCGCAGACAACCTGTATCGCCCAGGCGTGGAATACTCACCGCCTGTTTCGACATCGAATTACCAGTCCATTTGCTTCGATGATGCGCAAAATGCTACAGACGAACAATGCAGCACCCTTGTTTATGCGCCGTCCAGCGTTAGCTGGGTAAACGACATTCTGGAGTCAACCGTCTCATCACTTGTTGGGGACACGGCTGTGACTGCCGACCCTAGCCGATACTTGTCGCCGCTGCCTGATGAGGCTGATATTTCACAGCAACGTTGGTGCTTGAGTGGACCCGGAACCGCTGAGTATGAATGCCCGGGGCTGAACTGCAGCCGACGCTATCCGATTTGCAACGACACACTCATCGAAAATTTCCCAAGCACTGGCTGCTTCGCGCAAGTACTTCAAAGCAACGACTTGCTGATGCCGTGTGCATTTTTCAAAGACAACGCGACACTCACGGAGCTTCTCGTGTCCGGATCCACGATTCAAAATGCAGTTTTGTTTGTTGGTGCATATTTGCAAGAGTCGATTCCGGACTCGCTGGAAGAGCTCAGCGCAAGTGTGAACGCGTCACTGCGACAGCAGTTCTGGAATTACAACTTGCTGTACAACTCATCCCGCAACGTGAGTTGCTGTCCTCGTCACGATCGCTGTTCCAAAATGTGTATGCTTCTGACATTCTGTGTTTGAAAATGCCAGGTCTTCCCGAAGTACGAGGATGACTATGCCCTTTCTGTTAAAAATGCACTTGATGAGTCGATTTTAGCTCACCGTTTGGGATGGGAAGACGGAGTCGATTTCGACGCATCTTATTTCAATTTTCCCCAACCACCTGCCGCGCTCTCTAAATTTGATGTTGTCGCGGAGTTTGGAGCACTGTGGTTCTTTTTACCAGGTGGCGATGCACATAATTGCAAGTGTGGCCTACACAGCGTCGTGCTTTTGACGTGTGTGCACGCATTGCGTTGTTTGCAGGTCTCGCCCTATTCTATTCGGTTCTGGTGTCCGTCGTTGGTGAAAAGGAGAACAAGTTTCGCATTGGATTGCAGATGATGGGCATGCGCACATCCGTATTCTGGGCGACGTGGTTGCTGGTGGGCACACTGTTCTCCGTGGTGTCTGCACTCTTTTTGGTGTTCACAGCGCGGGCTTGTCAGGTCACCGTGTTTGCGAACACTGACTGGTTCGTTTTTATTCTCCTGTACGTCTGCTACGGATTTGCTATGGTCGGATTTGCAATAGCAATTGCGTCTTGTGTGAAAACTGTGCGAGTCGCACAATCCGTGGCCTGGGTCGTCATCCTCGTTGGATTCATATTCCAAGCAATGCTTACAATAGCAAATTCCTCTCTGCTGCAAATCGTATACTTGTCCGAGATCCCTGGGTGGTTGAAGAACGATCCTCGTGGAGACATTGCGCTGCTCACTACATCTGTTCTGAGGAATATTTTGTGGATTTATCCTCCATTTCACGTTGCCAAAGGTTATCACGATATCGCCTCCTTTGCGGCATACAACTTCGACTTCGTCAGTCAGGAATACTCTCCGCCGACCAGCTTTTCATTCTCCCAGATAATGGACGTTCGTGATGTGGAGTTACTGTCTGGCTACGACTACGTTGCGACGATGCCGTCACTCTTCCTCACACTCTGTGTGCTGGTGGCGAATGGTACGGTGTATGCATGCCTTGGCCTAGTTGTGGACGTCGCCCTCGACAAAAGCGTGGCTGCTGCTGGATCAAAAACCGACAATCGCGCTGGATGTGTCGCGCAATGTTGCCGTCGAGAGAATGCTCCGGAGAACGCAACACAAGAAGACTTGACTAGCTCCGACGGCCGCCAACCCGTGGTCAAGTTGACGAAGCTCGGCAAAAAGTACAACCAACGGCGCTGCTGCCTCTGTGGTCGCCGCGGAAGTGGGCGGGCCAATGCAACACATACACAAAGTAATTCTCTCTGGGCACTTCGGGACTTGGATCTGCGGTGCTATCGAAATGAGATTTTGTGCTTGCTCGGCCACAATGGGGCCGGAAAGTCAACTACAATTTCCCTTCTTGTGGGATTGATAGCTCCTACTGAAGGGAGCGTGACGATCAATGCTTCGTCACAACAAGATGCTGCAGTCACAAGTGATGACAGCGACGAGGAACTCGGCCAACCACCGGCGACGATGTCGCACACAAAGGTGCATCGGTCATTGCTGGTCGGTGTGTGCCCGCAGTATGATGTTCTCTGGCCAACTTTGACGGCTGAAGAGCACCTTCGGATGTTTGCACGATTAAAAGGCGTCAAGACAACAAATCTTGACGCGGAAATCGAAGACAAGTTAAAACTTGTGGACTTACACTCGCGGTCATCAAGGACCAAGAGAGCTGCTGCAATGTCTGGGGGCATGCGCCGTCGTCTGTCAGTCGCCATCTCAGTGATTGGCGAGCCACCAGTTGTTGTTCTGGACGAACCCACCACTGGGATCGATCCGTTTCATCAAGTAAGTCGATCGAATGGTTGCCTTGTCTTTTGTTGTTGTTGTCCATCCACGTGTCGATCACTGAGTGAGTCGCTGTGGTCGTCGTGTGCAGATGGAATTGTGGCAGGCTATCGACAGACTGAAACACGATAGAACGATTCTATTAACTACACACAACATGGAGGAAGCGGAGACCCTAGCAAGTCGCGTTGCTGTTCTGCAAGGTGGACAGCTGCGTCATCTCGGAACAGCTTTGGGGTTGAAAAATGCTCTGTCCTCAAGCGTCCGAATGGTGGCCACACGCTGCGCGGGATTGCCCGCAGGGGCAACCTCGATTGAAGAATGGGCATCTGACTTAGTCACCAAATATGGTTCCTCGCACGCAACTGCTGCGTTTGGTACGTTGTGTGTGAGGCGTAACTGGCCTTTGAGAATGTGTGACTTTGTGATCGTGCACTAGGTGACAAACTATCCGGTCCCATCATTCGGCAAATTGGGCCTCTGAACAGTGTCTCCGTGGAGCTTTTGGTCCACAGCGCGTGTCCGCTCCAAACGCTTGCGTGGTTGTTGCCAAGGTTTCAAACTGCGCAAACACAACGAATTATCAGTGATTGGAAGCTGGAGCAGCTGGGATCATTGCAATCATACATGAACCCAGATTTCGTCCCTCAGGACGAAAACCGTGCTTCCGAGACGACCAGTTCTGTCATGGAATTGTCCCGCGCATCCATTCTACAAGAAACTGCGGCATCCTTTGGTCAGGCACGCATTGAGAGTGACGCTTTTAGCCCGCTTGCTGTCGATCGTCGCCAAGCAAGTGTTCAGGGTGGTCTGCAGCAACGCACAAGGGTACGTCTTTGCGCATACAATACCCGGGTAATCATGAATTGTATGTATGCAAAAAATGACAAGTGAAAAATGTTGAACTATTGTTGTAGGGTGATGATTACCAGTGCCTGTGGTGTTTCAAATTTGGCGCACTGCTCCGCAAAAAGTTTGTTCTTCAATCCCGGCAATGGTGCCAAAATATGTGTTTGGTGTTGACGTGTGCAATGACGATAGTAGTGCTCATTATTTTAAACACAGTTGTGGCCGATCAGTTGGCACTCGTCGACGGTTCCAGCAGCGGGGTTGATGCTGCTGCCGTATCCAGCGTCGTTCCAAGTTTGCCAGTTTTACTTGGCATATCGCAGGCAGCAATGATCCCAGAAGCGTATGTGTTCGGAAATGTTCTATTTACATCTTCAACACAGTCGTCGTCTTCGACATTTTTCTCGCAAGCGAGTGACGACGATGACGATGATTCGCCTTCTTTCGGAGACTGTGCTGTGTTGTTCGATGTTCGCGATGCCACTGATGCCAATGGACACAATGTGACGCAGTTACTGTCGGCTTTCCCTTCATCCCTTTGTACTTTCATAAATTCGTCTCTCACAGATTTTGGCCAAACTGTGACTTCAACTAGTCAACAGACATGCCAACGTTGGGATGCTGACGATCCGCATGATTTGAGTTGGTTTTGGTGAGATTAGTTGAATGTGATGCATTCATTGCGCGACTTGTACCCGCTAATACGGCTCGCGGTGACTTTAGGTTTGACCAATTGCTTCAAGACGATCAAATGGATAGCTGCCAGGACCCGTTCAATGAAGGAACTCCATGGTGCTTTGTTGACAACCCAGACATCGAGTTCGAATGGTGTTTCTCGAATGTACATCTTCAAAGCCCCGTCTTCAGCGTCCAGCGAGATCTTGCAGAGAGTGACAGCGACAGCTCACTGCAGAAACTTCAAGAAGAGTTGTATGCACATGTTGACTTCGAGACAATTCTGGATGAGACTTTGGGAGACTATCTGGATTCACACCAAAAATTTGAACCATACGGTGTTTTGAGGAATGGTGTCCCAGATGCGGCAATTCGAGTGGAAACATTCAATATGTCGTCGGCATCGAGACAACTTGCACTCTCGTACACGTTCGCACCCAACACGCTGTCCGATCCTGGCAATGGGTACGTGTGAACGTACATTTGCGATGTGATGTCCATGGGCTCACACCGATCGAACGTTGTGGTGTGGTTTACAGCGCATACTCTTATCACCGCGACAACGGCTTCTTTGTCGATGATCCTGGAGAGCGGAGCTTTTTGTTTGTCGACTCGTCCGTGTCGACAACCGCAATGAGAGCGAGGGTTTGTGGCGTGTATGATGCGTAAAGCAATCGACTGGCCCTTGCATCACAAGTCCTTTTGTGGTTTTGACCTTGTTAGGTAATGGAAACGTTGTTCCAGGCAGTGTCACAGTTGCTGCTTCCAGCTCCCGATGTGGCCTCTCTCGAGCCTTTCATTGCCTTGTTGACGCGTCGCCGTTCAAGGCTTCTTTTTGACTTTGAATCAAGTCGAAAAGCGGCAAAGAATGACACACGGCTGTCCGCGGAACCGTGTGTGGATCAATCCAATATGAAGCGGGAAAGAAACCCCAACATCGCCTCCACACCAACAACACGGCAATTGTCTCTTGAAGCTGCAGAAGCATCCGGGTTGACGTCTTCGTTAGCCTCAACTGCTATTCAAGGATGCGCTCTACAAGGATTTCAAGAACCGAGTAGTTGTGTGGCTGGGTACGCGTTAGCATGTATTTGCACGTGATGCCGAACAAACATAGTGTTTTGAGTTGTCTGTGGCCCAAATTTATGTTTGTGCACACAATAGCACGGGGGACTGTGTTGATTCGGATGCCGGCGACCTCACCCTGCGATACCGACTGCCGTTGAATTCTGGCGAGTGTGCTCAATCATGCATCACCGCCCTTGGTGCTCAGCAATTTGGTCTGGTAAGGTGCAAGTCATTGCAATTGCCACATCCGTCGGAGCTGTTGGTGCTAATGTCCACTATCCACTTTCGTGCAGGCCGAGACGGTGTACCAGTCTTCTTGCAAATGTTTTGCTGGGAAGGCGCCCTCCGACTTCACGATTTTCACCTTGGTCACTGGGTGTAGCATAGATTGGTGTGTACTTGGCTGCACTTTGGCCGACCAGATGGTGTAGCGCTCACGAGCTGCTGTCTGTGTAGGCCTGACTACGGCGTTCTTGGAATGAACAACAGCACTGATCTCGATCTTTCTGAAGTCGAAGCCTCTGGTGGATCTGACTCAACAGCGCTGTACGACATCGGGTCAGCTATTTGCTCCGCGTCGCAGTTCTCTGTGTCAGCGCAGGAGCTGGCTTCTGAGGGCGCTGCGTCTAGCGAAACGGAAGGTGATGATAACTCTGTCCGCGAGGTTGAAGCAGAGGCCGTCTTATATGCAAGTGTCGCCTCCACACTGAACGAGGTAGTGAACGGTAACACTCGCGTGCAAGCTGTGACTCAGTTGCATCGTTCTGGTGTCGATCCTGTGGAAAGTTGTGCCGACACATGCCTTCGCCAGAGTGTGAGCGCACAATCAACGTCAGATTTACCAAGACTGAACTCCTATTACTTAATCCCTGATGTCGCTTGCTACTGGAATAGCTACGTTAGCGGGGTCGACTGGTTCTATATCAGCCAAGCGAGCGAAGGCGAAGACTCGTCCTTTAGTGTGAGCGCATGCGCAGAAGCTTGCATGGTACGTAGCACAGTTCGACGGGCAGTTGTTTGAATTGCTTACATTTCCTTCTACTTGTAGGAACTAGACGGGTGCACTGGATTTGAATTTGTGCCTGAAACCTATTGTGCCTCGTGGATGAACAACAGTTGTTCTACGGTTCGTATGTCCGCGAAGAGAATTGCATCCATGGCTGTGCTTCAACCATCTTTCCTGACTGCCAGGGCAACGAGCTGCACGTACTCAACAACAATCCAACAATTACCGGTTTCATTTCAGCTTCGGCCTCTAGTCTGCAGACGTGTACCGACGAAGAGGGATGGGTTAGCAACATTGGTTTTACGTGCCGGGATTACGCAATATTAAGCATTTGTGTAAACTTCGGACTGATAGAATATGTGGACTGGGGATCTTTCACTGACCCTGACTCCAACGCCGACGGAAATGCGGACTTCATGCACAGAGACTCTAACGGAGTTCCGGTCACACATGCCTGTTGTTCGTGCCGACTTCACTACGATCTGGAGGCGTCGCAGTTCAACGTGTCGTCACCGCAGTTCGATGAGCAAACTATCGCGAACAGCACTGCCGTGTACTACGCACGTGCAAGTTCGGCAAGTTCTTGGGAATTGGATGCAATGTTGCATGGTTGTGGTCCTTCTCCTTCAACTCACTGTCTGCAATTAACATTGAATCGTTAGGGTTTGTGGCGGACTTTCGTGGACATTGACTTCAAAGCACTTGCCACCGGTGACTTCGGAGTGGATGATATGTCGTTGGCACCTTCTGCACTGCCGCTGGAGGGTAGTTTTCCCTTTCTTGTTCCTGTTGCCAGTCAAGAAACCTGCCGTCAGTACTGTGGCTTCTTTCCGGAGTGTGCGGCATACTCATTTCATCAAAACGCTGAGCCGGTAAGGCAGCTGTGCTCTGCAATTTCTCTGCCGAAGCATTTGACGTTTGTTTTTGTGCAGGATGATGACGACTACCAGCAATGCTTCTTCTACACGCTCGTGTTTGGAGCTGCGCGACCAATAGTACAACTTCAACGCCCAGGATATGTCAGTGGTATTCGAGTGTACGACGATCCGGAATGGAGTTGTTCTGGTTTTGCTACCATCAGTGGTGTCGGTGTCAACTCAACATACGGTGTGGGGTATGGACAGAGTGCACAGGAATCTGTGTGTCTCTTGTTCTCCGATGGGCCTCTGGACATGACAAGTGATCTTGAGTCTTTCAACGACACCAGGAATGCTCTCAGAGCGATACCCTTTGCGGATTTGCTGCTGACGACAATGGAGCAGCCTGCTTCAAGTTCGTCGTGGAGCGTACAATTTTGTGACCACAGCAACGAACTCTCCGGATACGTCAACGGCATGGATGAGGGGGATGTGGATACTTGGATGGAGTCTCTACGATCCATGACAGCTGAGGACCCGAGTCTACTCGAATTGGAATATCTCATCAACCTGCTCGGCACGTCGGCGGTATCAACGTTCCCATATTCTCTCACACCTCCATTGTTAGCAGCAGTGGATTTGCTGGGTCTACTAGTGTACCCGATTCTCTTCATGTTTCAAATGCCGATATTGGCCTACGTACTCGTCTGGGAAAAGCAAGAACGATTGAGGCGTCTGCAGAGGGGTGCCGGCGTCTCCGCAGCGCTGTATTACACCTCCCACTACGCGCTGTGCCTGATTATCTACTTGCTCACGATAGCTACGTGCTGGGTGTGTGGCTATGCTGCTTCCATTCGATTCTTTCATGAAACATCATGGAAAATGTTGGTCTCTCTGAGTTTGTCAGGCGGTGAGTTGGCTGCTACTTACAACTTCCCAACAAGTCAGAGTGTAGCCCGTGACAAGTGTGCGTGTTCTTATTTAGGCAATGTCGTGGTCGCGCTGTCATGGATTTTGGCGGCGTTTTTTCGAGATAAGCAGGCCGTTGTCGTTGTTGGGCTTCTTATAGTGTTCGTCGGACACGCATTATCGATTGTCGTCGTTGCTGGATTTTTCGGTACGTCGTGGGCTAAAAATCTGTTGTCGGGCTACAGCGCAATGAAAAGTTTGACCCTTACGTTACAGGCCAACCAATTGCTTTAATGCCGTCGCTCAGCGCGTCGACAGTGCTCCCTCCTGGCTTGCTGGTAGTTCCACAATTTGCGATTGCGCGCGCAATTTACATCCTGGTGATCTACTGTGCAGCTTCCCACTGTGTCGCCGACACAAGTGCGCTTTACGGGGGTTATGGAAGGTGAGTCATCTGGAGAGTACTGCGCCCCCTTTAAAAGTCTTTGTTGACAACATTGTGTGATCCGTTGTCCACAGTGCAACTGAAAGCGGGGGAATTGGCGGAGATGGCTTGTCAGAACTTGGAGCATGCTTTGTCGCCCTTGCGGGCTTTGCAATCGTGTTTCTCCCAAGCGTCGCTGCATTAGACTGGTATTACAGCCAAGGCCGTGATGGCAATAGTGCACGCAATGCAAAGTGCTGTGACGGTAAGTTGTGGTGTGGCATACAGCAATCTTCACATATCTACTCACTTCGCCTTGCCGACAACAACAAGGTTGTGCCAAGCGAAGGCATGTGAACGCATCGACTTCCAAGAGCCAGGACATCCCGAATCTTTGGACAGCAGCCAGATCCGAACGCTACGTCAGTCTGTCCACTCGTCCGCAAAACAGCAAGGGTCTTCGATGGACCAGACGGCGTCCCAATCGGCCAACAACAATGATGGTGGAGATGCAAGACATCACCAGCACCGGCGTCGCGAATCCGACTCACGCTCCGTCGACAGCCGCATCATCCCAACCGACGGATGACCACCAACTTGTCATGCACATTGACGACGTGCATAAAATATGGGCCGATGGCAAACATGCGGTGAAGGGGATTTCGTTGAAAGTGCGATACGGTGATACTTTTGCGCTGCTCGGTGTTAACGGCGCAGGAAAAAGCTCTCTTCTCACCATGATCGCCGGCAGTACAAGTATCACAAAGGGAAACATCTCCGTCTTTGGCGAAAAGCTGCCGAGCTTGATACACGGTGATGTGCCTAAAAGGCGAAGAACGTTTTCGCGGATTGGCATTTGCCCCCAACACGATGCATTGTGGGGAACCTTGAATCCAGAGGTCGGTACTACTTGCAACACCGAGGAGACTACCATTGGTTTTCACGGGGGTGTTGTGTGCGTAGGAACATCTTCATCTGTTCGCACGGTTGAAGCTTCGCAAGTCAAGGAACGGTGGAGTGCGCGCAAGAAGACAAGAAATCACTTTTCATCAGGTACCCGCTGATCGAAGACATGGCGTTGTTGTTGTTTCGCTGTTGAAAAGTGTTGCAAATGAATGCAGGCTGTTCAGGATGCTGTCGAGCTTGCACTTCAGCAAGCTGATCTTGCATCGGCCGATGTTCGCCGCAGGCCTGCAGACAAGCTTTCAGGTGGCATGCGCAGGCGTCTATCAGTCGTAAGTCATCGTCCTGCAAGGTTTAGCAACTCTGGACGTTGTTTTGAAGTGCTGTGATATCAGGCAATGGCACTAATCGGAGACGTTGAGCTACTGGTACTTGACGAACCTTCAACGGGGTTGGATCCTTGGGCACAGGTTTGCTTGGCGTGACTACAAGATGTAAGTACGTCGACGTGTTAACCTCTGTCCAATTGTTGCAGCTGGACCTGTGGAAGATGTTGAGTCGATGGAGAGCTTCATCACCATCTCGTCACACATTAATGTTGTGCACGCATGACATGGCTGAAGCTGAGTTGTTGTGTGAGCGATTTGCTATCCTTAACGACGGCGTTCTCTTGGTGCGTTCGGTGCTGTTGCACTTCGGTGCTGTTGCACATGTTCGGGGCCATGCTAACGACGCTCTTTTGTTGGCAGGCTGATGGCGACTGCCCGTCTCTCCTGCGACGATTTAGCTGCGACATTTTGACTGTTCATGTTGAGTTTGCTTCCATTACCCTCGATGGTGGTGGAATCTTGATGGCTACACAACAGTTTGAAACTTTCCTTGACGAGGTTTGTACGGTGCTGTGCTCTGGCTGTCTGCAAAGCTATGAATCAACTTTGTTGTGATACGTAGGTGGAAACCCAATTTCCGATGTTGATGCGCGGAACGAGATCTGACGTCTTAGCCTTGCAGCTTGAAAACAGCATCAAAGTTGATCTTTTTAAGCAGCACGCACATCTTGGGAATGCACTGCGTTGGCTGTCGGAGCATGTCGCACGTGACGAAGGCTCTGCTTCAACACGTAACGCCACAGAGCCACTGTTCTCGGTGAAGCACTGGTACATACGAGACTCTGGCCTACGAAAGATTTTTGAGGTTGCTATGGGCGTCTCGGAGGAATTAGGCGGGGATCACATGAATGACGAGGTGGCGTTGACCTCCTCTCTTCCTGACAATTCACGCAGTGCCGACAAAATCGACGTATCAGGGCGACTGCACACTGTGATGTAAGTTTATGCAACTACTTCTTGAGAAACGTGTACACGGAACAGTGTCCGGAGCAGTCCTGCACTGTACAGTGTAGGTACCGAATCGTGATGTAATGTGGAGCAGTTCTGTGTTTCTACTGTGAGAGCAAAACTAAATCGTACGAGGGAATATGCGTCGACACTTGCAACTGCAACCGCATTCTCAATGCCGCCGACTTGGGCGAGCTGGCAACCGCCGCCGAATCCATTTTTAGGGACTCATTAATCTTCGACACCACCTAACAACCAGCAACAAGACCCACATGATTGTCACAAAAACATTCTGCAGGGCAGTGCGCACATGTGCAGTAACACGGACCTCGCGAATTTCATCGTCGTCGCTTTCTCCCTCTGCCTGCGCCGGAAGACTGTCCGCTTGTTCGATACTCTGAGTGTAAGCTTCCGCGGTCAACTTCGACGGCAAATCTTTCACGAAGAGGGTCAAAGTTTCTACTGGTGTGCGCTCACGTTGTCTCGTTGGAGAACCAAAACTCAGCCTATCAATGTTGGAGTCGTCAAATATCTCGACCTGTCAACCGAAACGCACTTTCAGTTAGTTGCGCGGGTACCACCATAGACAGCATATGCAGCGCGCGCACCCGTAGTTGTGGGCCGTCAATGCCCCAATCCCCCGCGACAATGTCGCCGAGGTACAACACAGCAAGCGAATCCCACGTGTAGTTATTTTCCGGTGTCAGTGAGTATGTCACGAATGCGACATCTGTGGCTTCGGTTGCGGCCGCCAGATTTCGTTGAGCATCCCCGGCCATTGGAGTTTGAGCAACGGCCGAGTCTTGGATTCTTCCGAGCAAACGGACACGCACGTGAAGCGGCTTGCCAACATAATTTGAGTTTGCACCAACTTCAATTTGGATCGACTTCATCAAAAGTTGCCATGCCACCGCAAATTCTTGTTCTCGAATGGCTGGAATTACGGAATTTTCGAGTGTCGTCCTCCCATCAAAGTGCCGTCGGCTCAATGTTTGAGCGGTGGCACTCGATATCGAAGCACGCGAGTGCAATGAGAAGAACGCGTCTGCATTCGTCTCGCGGCGCATTAACGGAGCGATCGAATCAGATGTTCCACCCTCATGCAGGGCCCCGAGCTTAAAATCTTCTTCAGTGGTGCCCGCGGCGGATATGGGCAACAAGCTATTCGTCCGCGTCGCGGGGGTCGGCGCCACTGACGTCGTAACTGACAAATGAGAAATAGACTTGAAAATCATCTGCTTTCGGCGTCGCGTGGAAAGCTGAGTAATGTCCGTAGCCTGCAACCAAAGGTGTGCACAGGAATGAAACCTCATGGCATGCCAAACGTGAGCCTGACCAAAATGTCCAGGCAGCAGGGGCAACGTACCAATTGAGCAATGTCTGCACTGCTGTCGCGGTGGGGGTCGAAAGTTAAATTGTTGCTGTCGCCGTCATCTTCAGACTCGGCGATATCCCTAGTCGATACCGCAGTGTTGAGGACCGCCCACAGCGATCCGCTGAACCCAAAAATCCGAATGCACTTCACAGTCGTTGGCAGTGCAACCGCTATTTGTTGGTTTGAAACTGCGGGTCGTTTGCGTTCATCTTCACCAGCAATATTTGCTGCCGCGGCAACCTCGTCATATGGAACCTCTACATCTGCTTCGATCGACAATCGATCCACGTCCATTTCGCCGGCGTAGACAAAGTGACCCTGCTTACGTCGCCACCTCCCGATCAATAGGACATCCGAAAAAAGGAAGAGCTTCATTTTTGAACCCAAAAGTAGTGCTTCAGAAGATTTGTGAGCATGGGGGTCGAAATGCTGTTGATCGGCGGAAAAGGAGCCTCTGCAACGAAATATTGTGACGGACACCTCTCGCTTTAGAACACGTGCCGGAGCTACTAAATTTCTTGGAGGATTGAACAATGTCGACAATTGCCTAATTCGGTCACGGTTTGCTTGGTCGCGGATTTTAACGTCCACTGCCTTGGTCGACGCTTTGAAGGCCGCAAGTGCTTCAGCAATCGCTGGACGATCGGGAAGGTCGTGCGGTGTATATTTCAGCAGCTCTCGAAGAAGCAAGCAGTAACGCGGTACTCGCTGCACTGGAGCAATCATTGCGTCAGCCAAGGACATGTGAAGCAAGAACTGTTGTGACGCACAAAGCTACAAGCAGGAAACGTGTTCAGCGTCAAAAGGCCAACATCTTTTGTGACGAACGCCACGCGTTTGTGCACACAGCGAAACGAACCTGTCGGAATGCCGCTGACCGGATTGTCATTGCTTGAGCCATGCGCATCATCTTGGTGTATCCCACACAATAACTATCATACATACGGAACGGTCGACTGAAGTCGTTGAGAAGCTTGCCGATTTGTGAGGAGCCGTCTGGTGCCCATTTTGCTAGAGCGTCTTCAACATCTTTCAGGAAAGTGGTGTTCAGAAGGTACAGTTGTTCCACTTCGCGGAACATGTCATCAACTTGGGACTTTTGAAGCACAGTGTCGGCGGCGCCACCACTCGTGTTGCTCCGCTGTAGCCGAGTCAGCTCAACAGCGCGATCCCGATATCGACGGAGATTCTCAAGGGTTTCGACATAGGCTCTTTCTGTGCTCAACAATTCACATAGAATCAAATGCCGCTGCAGCCGGTCCAACAAAATTTTTGGTGGGTTGTCCGTGTACACGGATCGAATGTGTTTGATTACACAACGCAGGATTGTGTCGGTCAATTCCACCTCACCGAGGGACTGCGTGAGCGCGAGGGGCTTGCCAATAGCTTTGAGCAATCCAGCAAGTACACGCTCGCTCTCAAGAACGGGATCCACTGTGACTTTCTGCTTCCCATCAGCTCGCCGATCACGAGAGCGATTCGCCCTGTTTTTTTCCGCACTTGCCAGCTTGGCAAGCAAGCCTTTGTCCATGACTCTCTCATATGGGACCGAGAGCAGCTGGCGGAAAAACTTCAGAATTCTCTGATGTGTGATGATCCTTGAAGCTCGGAAATTCTCCATGACAGCCTTAGTATTTCGCTGCTTCTTTGCCGTGGCGAGGTTGCTCGCAAGCTCTGCCTGCAGTAACTCGAGAAGTACACCCGGCAGTTTGGGGCACAACAATCCGAGAGATGTTTCTTGAGCCATTGATGTGAACCGGTGAAACGCATACTCATAAATGCCGGAACAATGCTGTTTGATGAAGGGCATGATCTCTGAATTCAGAGCCTTGACAATCTGCGCGTCGATGCCCTCAGCATCAACGGGCAGAACAGACATCGGCACAACACGCGACGAGCCGCGTTCCACGCCAATCGCATCGTGATCCGAGTTTTTGGGCTTCTCCAGCAGCACGTCCTTGCCACAGCATTGGCCCATTTTGACAGAACACGTCTCAACCGTGTGCCATTGAGTGCCAGCCAATTTCTGCCCGCAGGGCAGATCTAGGATTCCCCCAAGCTACTTGCAGTGAGATGCCGTTGTTAAGTTGGACACAGTAGCAAACCACACAACAAAGACAAAGACACCAAAACACAATTGAAACAAGTGCATCGACTGTTTATTGCACAGCAGAGGTGTTCCTTTGCACTTGCTCGAAGGGGTCGAGGGTTGGATCGTCAAAACAAATCGTCCTACCAGCTGCTTGATCATTGTGGACATCAATCAGACGAGACAACAACTTGCCACACCCCAAGGGCAATCGTTGTCTGACCTGTATGTGGACTCGTGTGACACTTGACGTCAAACAACAAACAGCTCAGTCGGTCGTCGCTCATTACCTGGACTATGAGTGAATCCAAATGCTTGGTATTGACTATGTCGCAGTCGCTGCGATGGTCGTGAAGCTTTGCACTACAGAAAGTACGGTGGGACTGCATACATACATGGACCTACAAACAACAGCGACAAACAAAAACACTGAGAACACCACAACGAGGTCGTCGTCCGTCGTCCGTCGTCCGTCGTCCGTCGTTCGTCGTTCGTCGTTCGTCGTTCGTCGTTCGTCGTTCGTCGTTCG
>ENA-OWNT01003079-OWNT01003079.1-seawater-metagenome-genome-assembly--contig:-NODE-3079-length-16273-cov-4.065633_pt1 | contig 16273 bp, 9 predicted proteins | sample MGYA00238136_ERZ651165 | MGnify/ENA primary metagenome ERZ651165 (study PRJEB26861, sample SAMN08777766) | seawater metagenome | isolation source: coastal seawater | place: USA: Florida | collected...
TGTGGCCCTGCTGCGCGACGGCCTGCCCGAGATGCTCTCGCCCGCCGAGCGCTTCCGACTCGTGCTCGACCCCGCCGAGCGCGGGATCTACGGCGCCGAGCTGGGCACCTGGCTCGAGCGGGAGGTTCGCCCACAGGACCTCGTCTACTGCGGTGTCGACGCTACCCTGGCCGACGCCCTCCTCCAGCCCCCCATGGCCGGCACCTACCTCCAGGCCTGGCGCCACCTCGAAGAGGTCCGCGGGGCGGGGCTGCACCTGGCCAACGCCGAGCTCGACGACCGCTTCACCGCCGATCCGCCGGCGGTCGCCCACGAAGACGCCCTGGGTGCCCTGCGCGAGCTGCTCTTCGGTCGCCGCTTCGTCCGGCTCGAGGAGGCCGCCGCCCGGCTGACCACCACGCCGGAGCTCCTCGAGGCCACGATGCGGCACCTCTACCAGGAGGGCCTGCGCCTCGAGACCCTCGGGGCGATGCAGGCCGACGGCTGGACCCTGCTGGAGGTCGACGGAGCCGACGAGACCCTCCTCGCCAAGCGGAAGATGGGCATCGTGGTGCTCACCCATGGCGAGGAGCGCACCCTCGACGACACCCTCGCCCAGCTCACTCAGCTCGCCGGCCCGGCCCTGCCCATGGCCATCCGTCGCGGGGCCACCCCGCTGGTGGCGCTGAAGCAGCGATGGACCGACCAAGGCTACAGCTGGGAAGTCGACGGCACCCTCATGCCTCCCTACCAGTCGCTGGCCCACAGCCTGGGCACCCCGCGCGCCGACACCCTCGAGTGGGTCGACAGCGTCGTCGACCGGGTGCTCGCCGCGGTGCAGGGCACGAAGCTGCCGGCCTGGGCACGCTGTCCCGCCTGTGGGGCCGAGCGGGTGGAGGTCGGTCGCCTGGAGCGGGTGGTGGGCCTGGTCACCCTCAGCCGCTCCGAGCAGGGCCCCTTCTGGACCGACACGGGCGTGGGCATCGGCACGGCACGGCGGCAGGAGCAGCGGCGACTCCGGGTCGGGCGGGTGCTCACCTGCCGGGACTGCGGCACCTGCCGGCCCTTCCCCGAGGAGACGCTGGGCGCACTGGTGGTGCCCCAGGGCATGACGGAGGCCCCCCTGCCCCACGGCCTGGCCGCCCTCCTCTCCTTCGCGGCGCAGCGCAACCTCAGCCCCGAGCCACTCCCCCACACCCTGCAGGCCCGCCTGGCGGAGATGCCCCCCCAGGGGATGCTCCAGACGCGCGATGTACAGCTGGTGTACCAGCCCGCGGTGCGTCTTCCGGACAGCCTCGGCACCCTGGCCCACGTCGACCCCGACCAGCTCCAGCCGTGGCGCGACGTCATCGACCGCGTCCGCTGCGCCGACCCCGAGGTCCTGGTGTGGGAGCTGTCGGCTCCCGAGGCGCTGCGCACCCGGAAGGTCCTGGCGCTGGGTCTGGAGGTCGGCGAGACCATGGCCTTCATGGAGCGCGTGCTGGGCCCGACCACGGGCTGGCGGCCCCTCACCGAGCGCACCGCCTGGGAGGCCAGCCTCGCAGCAGCCCCCCACCTGGAGGTGCAGGTCGTGCGCGACGTCCTCGGGGCACCCGGCCCCTTCGAGGGTGACTCGGCCGACCTGGAGGTGCTGGAGCAGCTCCTTCGCCACGCCCACGCCGTCGTCTGGGTGGGTAGCGCCACCGCAGGCTGGGACGCCGAGGGCCTCACCTGGGCCGAAGAGGAGGGCAAGCTGGTCGCCGTGGTCGGCACCCCCGCACAGCAGGCGGTGCTCCCGGACCGCCCCACCCTGGCCAAGCGCGACCTCGACGCCCACGACGCCACGGAGGTCGTGGCCCAGGGCATCATCGATCGACTGGACCCGGACGCTCGCCAGCGCACGGTGCGGCTCCGCCAGGCGGTGCGCAAGCTGGGCGACCTCCTCACGGCCCCGGTGGCGGAGGCCGATTTCTTCACCTCGCACCACACCGAGGTCGCGCTCCAGGCCATGATGCACGACACGCCGGATGCCTGGTTGCGCCTATGGGACGCCACCCGCGCCGCCATGGCCGACGAGACCGGCGTCGTCTCCGAGACGCCCCTCCGGCCGAGCCTGGCGGCACGGAAGCTCGCCGACCAGCCCTGGATTCCCCGCGACATGATCGAGGGGCTGTGGAAGCTGCTGGAGTACGAGGAGCGTCGCCCCGGCTTCGCCCCCTCCACCTACCACTGGCTGCAGCCGGTGCTGGCCGAGTACCCCGAGCCGCTGGCGATCGCGCGCCTGCGGGCGGTGGGGGAGCGACTGCCCACGGTCGGCCACGACGTCATTCACCTGGCGGGCCTGCAGAACGCCATGGAGATGGGGGAGAACCCAGCGCTGGGCAAGGCGGTGGCGAAGCTGTGGTGGGGCTTCGCAGCCCCCACCTACTGGCCGGCGTCCGGGGTGGTCCTGCCGGGTCCCCTCACCCAGGCCGGTCCCGGCATCAAGGGGCACCGGGTGGTGGTCATCGGTACGCCGGAGCTCGAGGCGGGCCTGCGTCTGGCCCGGCTGATCGCTGGGCTGTACGCCCCCGTGGGCGACCACGTGCCCGACGACGCCTGGGAGGTGCCCGCCATCGTGGTGGAGCCCCGACAGCCCGACCTCGTTCGCCTCGAGCGGCGGGCCTCCTCGGGGCACATGACCGTGCTGGTGGTGAGCCAGTCGGCCGCAGGATGGGCAGGCGCCCTGTCCCCCGACGTGCTCACCGGGGTCGACCTCGATCCGGTCACGACCGGCACGCCCCCCCCCGCCGACGACGTCGTCGCTGCCTACGTGCCCGAGGCCGACGCCGAGTCTGTCAGCGAGCTCGCGGCGCTCATGCACACCGAGGTGCTGGCGGCCGGGCAGCGCATCTGCGTCCCGGGGCAGCGGCTCGGCTCCGGTGGCTGGGTCCGTTCCGGGGAGGTCGAAGTCGACGGTGTCCGCTACGGCAGCGGCACCCCCCTGGGCTTCCTCGCGTTGGCCGGCGCCGGTCGCTCCCACCGCCACGCCGTGGCCCACACCGAGGTGGTGCTCGACCTGGTGTCCCGCGAGGCCTGCATGGCCCTGCAGATCGCCGGCAGCCGCGCCTGCCGGGCCATCGATCACGCCGCTGGGCGCGAGGCCGTGGCCCGCTTCCACCCGCCCGAGCTGCCTGCCCCTCGGGCCCGGGGCACCGCACCAGCCCCCGTCCCCGGGGAGTGGCCCCTGTGGTGGCCCGCCCTCGCCGGCACCCCCATGGCGCGGGTCGACGTCACCTCCCTGGAGGAGCGCTTCGCAGGCATCTGGGCCGGCCACGCCACCTCGGGGGGCGTGCTCTACGAGCCTGGCGAGCCCTGCCGTGGCCTCTACCTGGTCCTCCGTGGCGAGCTACAGCTGTTCCAGAACGAGCATGCGGCCGTGTACGGCGTGGGGCAGGTGGCCGGCGCCCTCGGCCTGCTCTCGTCGGCCCATCCCGAGCGCTGCACCGCCACCGCCGACACCCTCGTCGCCGTGTTCCCCAAGGACATCGCTCGCACCGAGTGGCGTCGGCCCGATAGTCCGCTTCGCGCGGCGGTGATCGCCACCTTGGCGGCCCGGCGTCGCTAGCCGCCGTGCGGCCTGTGAACACCGCAGACGATATCGACACCAAGAAGGGAGCGGAGGAGTGCTCATGGGTTGGAAGCGCGCGGGAGCGTGGTGGGGCGCGGTCGCCATGGGGTGGAGCCTCTTGGCGGCACCGGCCATCGCCCAAGACGACGACCTCGACGCCGTCGAAGAGATCATCGTCTACGGTGACGACTTCGCCCGGTGGAACAACACACGCTGGCTGGTCAACAGCGAGCTGATCCTGCCTCTGCCCCTGTTCCTGGGCAGCGACAACAACCTCCGCTTCATGAGCTACGCCATGCAGACCCGCATGGTGCTGCTGTGCGAGAAGGACGGCAAGATCAAGCCGAAGCGCATCGAGGTGATGTGCGAGATCGAGGACATCGGCATCAAGGCCACCTCCGTGCGTCTCCACAAGCGCGAGAAGGACCGCGCCCGCGCCCAGACCGTCCTCGACCAGATCGACGCCAAGCTCACCGGGGCGAAGATCCAGCTCCAGGTCGACTTCAAGGGCGGGGTCAACAACGTCGACCTCGAGGGCGTCCCGGCCGACAACGAGCGAGAGCGTCGCAACCGAGAGAACCTGCGTCAGATCTTGCTCCGCATGGTGGCCGGCTTCCACATGAAGATCCCCGACCACGCCCAGCGCGAGGGGCAGTGGATCGAGTACAACTCCAAGCTCATGTCGCTCCCCTCCCTCACCGCGGCCCGGGGCAGCACGACCATGGTCCACACGGTCAGCCGACACCCCGGCTACCAGATCGTCCAGACCCTGGGGCAGGGCACCACGGCCACCAAGCTGCCCAACTTCAACGCCGACCGCCCCGACCTGATCAGCACGCCGAGCTCCGACACCCTCGCCAGCGGCAGCTCGAGCAGCGGCGGCATCGGGCTGCAGAGCCGCACCGGCTCGGCCGACGCCCCCAGCGACACCTTCGAGGGCTTCGGGGAGACGGGCGGCAACGAGCTGGACGTCGAAGCGACCTACTCCCTCGAGACCACGGGCGTGGCCATCTTCGAGCGCGAGACCGGCATCATGACCGAGCGGGTCTGGGTCACCAACGGCATCCCCACGGCCTCCAGCGCCGGCGGCACGCTGAACAACCCGTTCCGGAACATCGGTCGGGTCCAGATGCTCGGGCAGGCCGACGCTCCCGACGTCGGTCCCACCGTGCAGGTCTCCTGGCCGGGCCACAAGATGGAGGGCCTGCCCACCTGGACCGACCTCGACGTCACGCCCGGTCAGTAGCTAGCGGCGCCGCCTGAGCGCCATCAGCAGCGGGAAGACCAGGGCCAGCGGCCCTCCTGCGGGCGCCGCGTTCGTGCAGCCGCAGCCCTCCCCCTCGACCACCAGCAGCCCCGTGTCGTCGGGGCCCGTGTCGGTGCCTGCCGTTCCCGTAGGCGTCGTAGAGCCCGTGCTGGAGTCCGTGCCCGTCGGCGTCGTGGGGGACGGCGTGCCCGTGTCGCCGGTGGGCGTCGGCGTGGGGCCGGTGGTGCCGGTGTCGCCGGTGGGGGTCGTGCCGGTGTCCTGCGGGGGATCCGCCGGGTCGGTGGGGTCGGTGCCCGCGGCGATCTCGTCGCCATCGTCGATGCCATCGCCATCGGTGTCCGCCAGGACCGGGTCGGAGCCGTTCGCCACCTCGACCCCATCGTCCAGCCCGTCGCCGTCGGTGTCGGCCAGGACGGGATCGGTGCCGTTGGTCACCTCGACGCCGTCGCTGATGCCGTCGCTGTCGGTGTCGACGCGGACCGGGCTCGTGCCGTTGGCGATCTCCACCCCGTCGTCCAGGCCATCCCCATCGGTGTCGGCCAGGCGGGGATCCGTGCCGTTCACCACCTCGACGCCGTCGTCGATGCCGTCACCATCGGTGTCCGTGGCGAAGGGGTTCGTGCCGAACAGGAGCTCGGAGAGGTCGGTGAGGCCGTCGCCGTCGGAGTCCCCCACCGGGTCGTCGGCCGAATCGAGGGGGTCGAGGCCGAGCTGGACCTCGGCGCCGTCGCCTGCGCCCCCGCCGTCGGTGTCCCGGTCGAGGGGGTCGGTGCCGGCCAGGCCTTCGTCGCCATCGTCGAGGCCGTCGCCGTCCGTGTCGGCCAGGATCGGGGACGTGGGACCGGCCACCTCGGTGGGGTCGTCGAGGCCGTCGCCATCGGTGTCGACGGCGAGGGGGTTCGTGCCTTCGGCCACCTCCTCACCGTCGGTCAGGCCGTCGCCATCGGAGTCGGGATTGGTGGGGTCGCCGCCCATGGTGACCTCGACCCCATCGTCGACGCCGTCGCCGTCCGTGTCGGCGACGAGCGGGTCGGTGTGGTGCACGTAGACCTCGAAGCCGTCCAGGAGGCCGTCGCCATCGGAGTCCGCGTTGTTCGGGTCGGTGCCGGCCGTGGCCTCCTCGGCGTCGGTGAGGCCGTCAGCGTCGGCGTCGGGGGGGGCGTTGTCCGGGTCGAGAGCATCGATGGTACCGTCGCCGTCGGTGTCGGGGCCGTTGGGGCCGCCCTCGGCACCATCCGCCGCGAAGTCGCCGTCGGAGTCGGGGTTGCCCGGGTCGGTCTCGTCGTCGGCCGTGCCTGGCAGGTCCCCGTCGAACACGCCGTCCTGATCTCGGTCCTCGAAGCCGTCTGGGATGCCGTCGCCGTCGGTGTCGACCACCGCGGGGTCGGTGGTGGTGGCGCCAGCGTCGCCGTCGGGGACGAAGGAGACGCCGGTGCCGTCGTAGGCATCGCCGTAGGGGCCCACCCCGCTGGGCACGCCCGCGTCGAGGCCCATCTCCAGGCCATCGGGCAGCCCATCCCCGTCGGAGTCCGGATCGGCCGGGTCCATCCCCCGGAAGACCTCGAGGCCATCGATCACGCCGTCGTCGTCGGAGTCCGCATCGAGGTCGGAGGTTCCGGCCGCCAGCTCGGCCAGCTCGTCGAGGCCGTCGTTGTCGCGGTCGAGGGGACCGGTGGCGTAGGTACCGGTGTCCGCCGTGGCCGCGGTGGGGCCTGTGGCAAGCCCAGTGTGGGCAGTCTGAGCGGTCTGGGCGGCGGCGGGCCCACCGAGGGCCAGCAGGAACACGAGGGAGGGCAGCATGGAACGCTCCGTGGGGAACGCCCTCTATCCGCCGATACGCTCCCCCGCCCTACAGGTGCGGCAAGGGGGCGCCGCCGATGTCGGTGGTGAGCTCCCACACGAAGCCCGAGCGGTCCATCACGTAGAGGGCGTGCTCCTGCCAGCCACCGACGCCGGAGCCGAAGCGCATCGTCGTCGTGAAGCCGGCACCGACATTGTCGAGGTCGGCGTACTCGACGACCGCGGCGGTGGACGGGTCGACGCGCAGGATCCGCCCCGAGATGTCGGTCACGTAGTAGCGGCCGCAGGCGTCGACGCTCGCGCCGTTGAGGGCCGTGCCCCACCCGCCGGTGATCAGGTCGACGATGCCGCGGACGTCGATCACCTGGTCGTTGGCGTCGAATCGAATCACGCCCACCGTGCCGCCGTCGTCGTGGTTGAAGTACAGCTCCCGCTCGTCGGGGGAGAGGGACAGCCCGTCGAAGTCGGAGAAGGGCTGGTCGAAGATGCGCTCGACCCGGCCGTCGGGGAAGACCCGCATCACCTCGCCGTAGCCCCCCACGAAGACGACGCCCTCGCTGTTCACCGCCAGGCTGTTGGGGCTCACGAGGCCCGCCGCCAGCACCGACTGGGCCCCGGTGGTCATGTCGACCTTCACGATGGCGCCGTCCCACTCGTCGGCGAAGACCAGGTTGCCGTCGGGGAGGAGGCGGGTGCCCGCGATCTCGATGCTGCTGTAGGGGGCGACCAGCGTGGAGTTGCCGGTGTAGGTGGTCTTCATCACGGCATCGACCGCGTCGGACACGTTGACCAGGTGGCCGAAGGCGTCGAACTCGAAGTCTTCGGAGGCCGGAATGTCGTCGACGCGCGCCACGGCCAGGGCCCGGCTGGACAGGACGTTGAGGTCGCAGTCGCCCACCGGGGGGGTGCCCGTGTCGGCCGTGGTGCCCGTGTCGGCCGTGGGGCCCGCCGCCGTGAAGCCCGTGTCGGGGGCCGTGTCGGCGGTGGGGGTCGGGGTGCCCGTGTCGGCGGTGGGGGTCGACGAGGACACCGTGCCGACCGAGGTGGTCGGCTCGGCCGGCGAGTCATCGGTGGAGGACTTGTCGCCACCGAAGAGGAGGCCGTCGCAGGCGAACAGCAGCAGGACGAACATCGGCATGGACTGAGTCTACCGCGTTCGCGGCGTTCAGCGGGCCACGCCCAGGGCTTCGCGCACACGGCCCAGCACCGGGCGCGCCACCGCCCGGGCTCGCTCGGCCCCCGAGACCAGCAGCTCGTCGAGCTGTGCCCGATCGGCCATCAGGGCCTCGTAGCGCTCCCGTGGTTCCCCCACGTGCTGCTCGAGCTCCTCGTAGAGCAGCTGCTTGGCACCGCCCCAGCTGATGCCGCTGCGGTACTCCGCGGCCAGGGCGGCTTCGCCGTCGGCGTCGAGGAGCGCGCGGTGGATCTGAAACACCAGGGAGGTGTCCGGATCCTTCGGGGCTTCCGGCGGGGTGGAGTCGCTCTTGATCCGCATGACGGTCTTGCGGAGCTTCTTGGTGGGCAGGAAGCACGGGATGGTGTTTCCGTACGACTTGCTCATCTTCCGGCCGTCGAGGCCGGGAACGATGGCGGTCTGCTCGCGCACGAAGGCCTCGGGGAGGCGGAGCGTGTCGTCGCCATACAGGTGGTTGATCCGCTGGGCGATGTCGCGAGCGATCTCCACGTGCTGGATCTGGTCCTTGCCGACGGGCACCAGGGAGGCATCGGCGATGAGGATGTCGGCTGCCATCAGCACCGGGTAGGTGTACAGGCCCATGGACACGCCCGCGTCGTCGGGCTCGCCCTCGGCGACGTTCTTGTCGACCGCGGCCTTGTAGGCGTGGGCCTTGTTCATGAAGCCCTTGGGGCTGAAGCAGCTCAGGATCCACGACAGCTCGAAGATCTCCGGCACGTCGGACTGCCGGTAGAACACGGTCTGCTCGGGGTCGAGGCCGAAGGCGAGCCAGAAGGCCGCCACCTCGTAGGTGTCGTGCAGCATGCGCTCCCGATCATGGGTGCCGGTGAGCGCGTGGTAGTCGGCGATGAAGTAGAACGCCTGGGTGTCGTCGCGGCGGGCGAGCTCCAGGCCGGGCAGGACGGCGCCCAGGTAGTTGCCGATGTGCGGGGTGCCGGTGGGCTTGATGCCCGTCAGCGCGATGTGGGACACGGTCTCCTCCGAGGTCGTGTCCGCTAACGCGCGAGATCAGAGGCTGACGGGCATGGCCCGGGCCAGGGGCGCCTGGGTGCCGCAGCTCACGCTGGCGGACCAGACCTGCGCTCCGCTGGGGTCGAAGGCCAGGACCTCCCCGCTGTTGGCGCACGTGACGAGGAGGCCCCCGTCGTCGAGCTCGTACGCGGCGCCCTGCGTGGGACAGTAGCTGCCCACCGCTGCGCTGGCCCCTTCGGAGGCTGAGGTGCCATCGAGCTCGACGACGAGGCCCCGAGACGAAGAAGAACCGTTGTCGAACAGCATCACGTCGCCCGCGGACGTGTAGCTGGCGTGGTGCTGGCCCGTGAAGCCACCGCCGTCGGCCCAGCTGAAGTCGCTGGCCAGGTCGCTGCTGTCCCCCGTGAGGGTCCACACCACCTCGCCGAAGTCAGCCGCGTCGGGGTCTACCACCACGCTCATCAGGGCGTTCTGAGCCTTCAGAGACAGCAGGGCGGTGCCATCGCCGGCCAGCTCCACCGAGTTGGCGTGGGACCAGTCCACCGCCCCGGGGAAGGTGTCCTGCCAGTAGCGGTCGTTGCCGGCGCTACCGCTGGGGCTCACCACATCGCCCAGGGTGAAGAACGCGACCTCGTCGGTGTCGTCGAACACCCGGATGCCGTCGAGCACGTAGCCATCCACCTCGAAGGCCTCGAGGAGGTAGAGGCGGCCCGCATCGTCGGCGGCCAGGTCGTGGTGTAGTGGGTTGTCGAAGCCCGACAGCTCACGGAGGACCGTGCCATCGGGGGCGACCTCCACCACCTCGGTGCCGTCGAGCCCCGCCACGAAGCCGTCCGGGGTGCGGTCGAAGCCCTGCAGACCGCCGCGGCCATCGGTCGAACCGGCGCCGAGGGCCTCGTACCAGGTGACCCGCCCGGCCTCGTCGAACATCACCAGGCCCGTCTGGTCGCTGCACTGGAGGGGCACCATCACGTGGTCGGTGGCGAGCGTGCCCGTAGCGCTCACCGTGAAGGAGCCGAGGTCGGCGCTGCCGGTGGAGAGGTTCCCCGTGGCCGTGCCGTCGTCCAGGGTGGCGGACCAGGTCAGGGCGGTGGACTCGGGCAGCCCCCAGAGCGTCTGCTCGTGCTCGGTGCCGGAGGTCGTGTAGGTCTGGAGCACGGTGTCGCCCTCGGAGACCGTCCACTCGACTTCCGTGTCGGCCGCGGTGGAGAGCGTGCAGGCGAACCGCAGCGGGTTGGCCGTGGTGGCGCAGTCGGCGGCGAGCACCGAGCCCGTCACGTCGGCGTCCGAGGCCGTGGCTTCGACGGGGGCCTCGGTGGTATCGGAGCTGGAGCAGGCGCCGAGGACGGCGAGAGCGAGAAGAGTGACGGAGCAGCGCATGGAATCCTCCTGTGCTCTCAACGTAGGGAGGCCCCTGGACCGCGACCGTGGAAGGTTGGTCGCCGGACCGTCAGCGAGTGTCAGGCTACGGAGGGAGCGGAGGAGCCATGACCTACCGAATCGACGGCATGACCTGCGGCGGCTGCAGCGCGTCCGTTTCCCGAGCACTCGTGCGAGCGGGGGTCGAGGGGGCCGAGGTGGACCATGACCGCGGCACCGCCACGGTCCCCGACGGTGTAGAGGCCTCGGTGGTGCAGAAGGCGGTGGAGGGCGCAGGCTTCACCTTCGTCGGTCCCTACGCCGACGCACGACCCGAGTAGAAGCCCGAGCCTCGCGCGCCCACCATCGGTGTGTGGGCCAGGCGAGGCCGGAGGGACGCATCGAGCACGCCAGCGGGTGAGCCACACGGGCGGAGCCGGTTCAGGTCGAGCCAGGGCAGGCGCAGCAGCTGCGCCAACACGCTCAGCGGCCCCTCGTGACGACCGCGCTGGGCGATGTACTGCACGTAGCGGGGCAGCCAGCGGACGCTCACGCCGAAGTGCAGGTAGGTGATCTCGGCCCGCACCTTCACCGCGACGGCGGCCACCATTCGGCTGGGCCAGGTGACCGGGGTGTCGTCGGTGTGGAGCAGGCGCTGGATCTGACGAATCGGGTTCAGCGCCGCCGAACCTTGCAAGACCACTCGGTCGTAGTCGCTGAACACCGCCACCGGCCAGAGCGGAACATGCACGTTGTAGAAGCGGAGAAGGGCGGGGTCGGCCTCCGAGCAGGGCGTCGGGGGATTGGGCTGAGCTCCGCACGTCGGCACCTGTGTGCGGGCCATCATCACCACGCCGACCAGCGGATCGCCGCCCTGAGCAATGGCCGCCATGATCTTGTGCCTCCACAGGAAGGCGGTGTTCTCGTGCACCCCCATACGCTCCGCGAGGCCGACGCTGGAGGGCGGGTCGCTGGAGAGCAGGAGGCGGATCATCTGCACGACCCGCTCGAGGGAGAGCTTGGTGTACTGGAGCAGCGTGCCGGACGTGACCGAGCGCCGACGCGACGAATGGTGGGAGCAGCCGAACAAACGAGGCCGACGGTGAGACTGCCACAGCGCCGAGCCGCAGAGGTCGCACACGGGCACCCCATGCTCATCCCCCCACCGCAGCTGCGCCAACTGGTACGCCCATTCGGCCTCGACCTCGTCGATCATGCTGACCTCGCAGAACAGAGGGTAGCCGCCGATTCCGCCGCCGCAAGGACGTCGGCGCCCAGATTTCGCCTCTTGCGCCAAACGGTGTCCGAACCGTCCATTTCGGGCGCGAATTCTGGGCGTTCGGACAACCCGACGCCGGGATCGGGGGCAGCGTGGGGGAGTCGGTGGGGTGGGAGATTCAGAGAGGCCACGGCGCCACGGGCTACCTAGGAGCCGGCAGTCACGGCTCCTAGGGAACCCCCGATTCGGCGCGCGCGCCCACCGCCCCGGTCACCGCTCCTAGGGAGCCCCCGATTCGGCGCTCGCCCCCACCGCCCCGGTCACCGCTCCTAGGGAGCCCCCGATTCGGCGCTCGCCCCCACCGCCCCGGTCACAGCTCCTAGGGAACCCCTCCGCCGAAGCGAACCGCGCTCACCCGCGCGCCAAGGATCATGTCCGAGAACGGCACCTCCCCTCGGTCCGGCCCCGCGGCCCCCGCGACCACCATCAGCGGCAGCAAGTGCTCCTCCCTCGGATGACAAGCTCGAGCCTCCGGGGCCTCCTCCCAGAGAGCCAGTGCCAGGTTCCTCGATGGTTCCTCCCGCTGAACCACGTCACGAAGCCAGGCATCGAACGCCTCCGCCGACCGTGCGCCGCTCTGGGACCGCAGGCCACGGAGGTCGTGGTAGCTCATGCCGCTGCCCAGGATCAGCACGCCCTCGTCTCGTAGTGGCGCGAGGGCCCGGCCGACCTGCAGGTGGGTGTCCGGCACCAGGCCTTGCACCAGCGACAGCTGCACCACTGGCACCTCCGCTCGAGGCCAGGCCACCGCGAGCGGCACGAAGGTCCCGTGGTCGAGTCCCCGCTCCCGATCCTCGGCAGACGGCACCCCGGCGGCGCCCAAGAGCTCCCGCACCCGCGCCGCCAGCCAAGGGGCGCCGGGCGCCGGGTAGCTCACCGCGTAGGTGTGCTCTGGGAAGCCGTAGTAGTCGAAGAGCATCGGCGGCGCCGGGTGAGAAGACACCGTCGGCACCGGCGCCTCCCAATGGGCCGTCACGCACAGGATCGCCCGGGGCTCGCGCACCTCCCTTCCGACCGACCGAAGGTAGCTCCGGAGCGTTCCCCACACCGCGTCGCCACCGAAGGGCCCTTCGCTCATCCAGGGCCAAGGCCCTCCCCCGTGGGGCACATACATCACCGGCTGCCGCGCCACGCCGCCCTCCTCAGTGCACGGGAGGGTCCCACATGGCCGGGCCACCAGGAGTACCATTCCCGTCATGAGCCACCTGGGCCCCTACAAGGTCGGCAAGCTCCTCGGCGCCGGGGGCATGGGGCGGGTGTACCTGGCCCGCCACGAGGAGCTCGGCGTCGACGTCGCGATCAAGGCGCTCCTGGCCGAGGGCGACGAGAACCAACGCGAGCAGCTTCTCGCCGAAGTCCAGGCCATGGCCCGGATGGATCACCCGCACATCGGCCGGATCTTCGACCACGGCGTCGCTCGGGGCAGCGCCCTGCCCGATGGCGCTCCGTGGTTCGCGATGGAGCTGCTCAGGTCCGACCTGCGGCGCGAGCTCTCCGGCCAACGTCGATGGTCCGACGTGGCCACCTACCTGCAGCAGCTGCTGGACGCCCTGGGCCATGCCCACGCCCGCGGCGTCGTCCATCGGGACCTGAAGGCCAACAACATCCTCGTGGGCCGCTCCGACGACCTCCGCCCGGGGCTGAAGCTGGTGGACTTCGGCATCGCCGCCGTGCACCACAGCAGCACGCAGGGGGTGGGCACGCCCTCCGCCATGGCGCCAGAACAGTGGACCGATGGACTCGACGACATCGGCCCCTGGACGGACATCCATGCCCTCGGACAGCTGGTGTGGCGCCTGGTCACCGGCGAGCGCCCCTCCGGAGAGGCACAGGGGCCGGGGATCTACCTCCGCCTCCGCGACGAGCGCTTCGAGCCCTTCGTCCCTCGCTTCGATGTGCCCGAGGGGCTCGAGGCCTGGCTGCTGACCTGTCTCGCGGCAGACCCGGCCGAGCGCTACCTCACCTGCCCCGATGCCCTGCAAGGCCTGGTGGCCACCGGTGTGCTTCGGTCGACGCTTCCCCCACCGAGCGAGGCATCGCCATCCCGACCCGAGCCCACCATCAGCTCCCACGTCACGGTGCCGATCGCCTCCACCGCGCTTCCTCCGCCGAGCCACCGCCCGAGGCGTCCCCCCGCCCCGGTGGCCCCCCTCCCGGGCGACTGGCGCGCCCCACTCCCGCCGCCCTCACCCCTCCACCTGGCCGGCCTCGGCCGCTCGTTGCTGGCCTGGCGCGACGTCGCCTTCGTCGGCCGTGAGGACGCCCGAGAGACCCTGTGGAGCACGGCGCGGGCGCTGCGCCGCGGGAAGGCGTCCCGCCTGACGGTGACGGGGCCCCCCGGGGTGGGCGGCTCGGCCCTGGGACGCTGGTGGGTCCGACGCCTTCGCGCCTGCAGTGGCACCCTCGCAGTGGTCGCCGACAGCACCCTCGACGACCTCCTCGACCAGCTCCTCCAGCCCCTGGGCCAGCCCCGCGACCGCGCCGGTCGACGCCGCGGTCTGGACCGCCTCCGTGCCGGCTTCCGGGCCGCCGTCGACGCCATCGCAGCCCTCGACGGAAGCTCCTCGCTAGATCTTCGCGTCGGCGCCGCCCTCGAGGTCCTCGGCGCGTTGGCCCGGAAACGCCCGGTGGCAGTGTACGTCGACAGCGACGACGTGGAGCTGCAGTCGCTGGCACATCGCCCCCTCCCTGCCGGCGTCGCCCTGGTGGTGCGGGCCGGCTCGACCCCGATCGACGACGGGCCCACCATCGCCCTGCGCCCCCTGCCGACCGCCGCCCTGTCGGCCCTCCTCGACCAGCTTCTCCCCCTGACCCGCCCCCTCCACGCGGCACTGGTCGAGGCCAGCGGCGGCCACCCGGCGGTGCTCCGAACACAGCTCCTGCAGGCCCTACCGTCCCTCGCCCACACCCCCGAGGGCTTCGATGGAAGCCTCTCCCTGGCCGATGACGACGCTCCCCTGGCGGCACTGCAGGACCTGGAGGCGCCCGCCCTGGCCTGGCTCGAGGTCGCGGTGTCTCGAGGCGGCAACGTCCAGCGCTCGGTGTGGGTCCGAGCGGCTCGCGTCCCCCCACGCACCCTCGACGCGCTGACCGAACAGCTGGTGCGCCGGGGCCTGGCCACCCCCACCCCATGGGGCATGCAGGTCCCGCCCTCTCTGGTCACCGCGCTCCAGCGGCGCGCGCGCCGAGCCGGGCGCGACCGGGCCCACCAAGCAGCCATGGCCCAGGCGCTCTCCCAGCTCGGCGGCGACCCCCTCAGCGTCGGGCGCTGCTGGATGGACGCCGGTGAGATCGAGCGGGGCGCGGCCATCGTGCTCGACGGTCTGCCACGGGTCGTGCGGGCTCACGGAATCGGCATCGCCGTCGGTGTGCTGGCCGACCTCGAAGAGCGACTGGCCAGCTTTCCCCTTCAGGAGCGGCTCCATGGACGCACCCGCGTCCAGCGCCTCCTCCTCGACCAGGAACACCGCGGCCGCGTGGAGGCCACCACCGCCGAGGCCACGGTCCGATGGGCCCTGGCGCAAGGCTGGTACGACGTCGCAGCCCGCGCCGTCCGACTCCACGCGTGGACGGTGACCCTCGACCAGCATGCGCTGAACGAGGTCTACGCCGCGGCCGACCAGCAGTTCCTGGCCAAGTGCTCGCCCGGCGCCCGGGCACGCCTCCTCCAGGCCTGGTACCTACGACTCGAACGATTCGCAGACCCTCGACGAGACGCCATCTTCGACCGTATCGTGTGCGACGTCGACCTCGCCCGCCAGGAAGAACTGAGCGACGACGAACGCCACGATCTGGAGCTGGTCACCGCCGTGACGCGGCGGGCCCGCCTCCTCCGCGCCCCCCCCGACCAGGAGCTGCTGGAGGTCGCTCGACGCTGTGTCTCCCTCTCCCGTCAGACCGGCTCGGCCCACCTCTGCCTGGACCTGGTGGAGCTCGGGCACGCCCACCAGAAGCTCCAGCAGTTCGTCGAGGCCGATCGCGCCTACGCAGAGGCCGCGTGGACCGGCCGCTGGCTGGGCATCCCCCGGGCCGAGACCTTCGCCACCGGCAACCGGGCCGGCCTCGCGATCCTCCAGGGAGACTGGGAGCGCGCCCACGAGCTGGCTCAGCGGGCATTGGTGGGTGCCAACCACGCCTACCTGCAGGCCGTGCTCGAGCTGTTCTGCCTCGTGCGGGCGGCGGTGGCCGGGCGCGCCCACGAAGTGTTTCAGGTGCTGGAGCGCATCGGCCCCGAGCTCGCCAAGGTCCGCCCCATCGACGAAGAGGTGGACGCCGCCCTCGTGGCCATCGGCGACGCCCTGGACGGGGTCGCCCCGGACGTGGTCGCCCTGGCCCGGACCATGCGCAGCTGAAGCTAGCGCCGTCGCTTCGTGCGATCCGCCAGCTCCGGGTACTTCTTGAGTTCCCAGCGCGCGACCATGCCTCGGTGGACCTCGTCGGGCCCGTCGGCCAGCCGCAGCACCCGGGCCGCCGCGTACATCGCCGCCAGCGGCGTGTCGTCGGACAGGCCCATCCCACCGTGCATCTGCATCGCCTGATCGATGACGCGGCACGCCACCGATGGCGCCACCACCTTGATGGCGCTGATCTCCGTGAGTGCCCCCAGCGCGCCCACCTCGTCGATCAACCAAGCGGCCTTCAGGGTGAGGAGCCGCGCCATGTCGATGTCGATCCGGGCATTCGCGATGATGTCGCGGTTGCCACCGAGGTTGAGCAAGGGCTTGCCGAAGGCCACCCGCTCACTGCCGCGGCGGATCAACAACTCCAGCGCCTTCTCGGCGGCCCCGAGGCTACGCATGCAGTGGTGGATCCGGCCCGGCCCCAGCCGGCCCT
>ENA-OWNT01003080-OWNT01003080.1-seawater-metagenome-genome-assembly--contig:-NODE-3080-length-16266-cov-6.808635_pt1 | contig 16266 bp, 11 predicted proteins | sample MGYA00238136_ERZ651165 | MGnify/ENA primary metagenome ERZ651165 (study PRJEB26861, sample SAMN08777766) | seawater metagenome | isolation source: coastal seawater | place: USA: Florida | collected...
AAAACAATTTTAACGTACCAACGGGAGCTCAGTTGCTGCCTTGTACACTAACTGTTCCGTCTCTTCATCGTCCATCCTTAGATACGTCACCAGATTCTTCTGCAACCCGTTTCCCATCTTGCTTTTGTCAGCGTTTGTTTTAACTTCCGTTCGTTCTTGTTTCTAAATTGTACCGATAGAAAGCTTAGAAGAAAGTCAGCGTCGCTGACTCAACGGAACGCCCACATTATCCGTGGCATTTCGTGATGACCCACGTACAAAACCTCTCTTGTGTCTACAACGTTTGCTTTTTTTTTTGTTTTTTTTTTTCTTCGGTGTTGCTGTTTTTATCGGCGGACGTAGTAACCTCGACAACCGGCACGCCCCACTGAAAAAAAAGGCATTCGCTGAGGGCAAGGAGCAGAGAGGAAGAATGTTGTCGTTTGGACCCCGAATAAACGTGAAGGATCCCGAGAGGTGTTGACCTTCTTTTACTTAAGAGCGTCTGATGAAGATGGAAGGAAATGACAACAACGACGGAAAGGAAGAGACAAGAGTCGGAGAGCGGCGCCACGAAAAAGAAAAAAGAAGAGTCTTCGTCGTCTTTGTCTTTTTGTGACGAACGAAAACGAAACGGATAAAAAAAACACCAAAACACCAAAAACACCAAAAACACTGATTGCACTACTTGACAATGGAGGCGTGCTATCAATCAAAAATTACCGATTTCGTGGAAATTTTTGGTTCGGACGTTGAATTTGACATTTTTCGCGCAGACGTTTTTTTCGCGCGGAAATATGTGGTCCGCTTTGCGTCCACGCCACTGCTTTGTCGGACGATTTAAGGGCATTGTATGTGACGAACGAATGCCGGCGCGTCGCATAGGACTATGTATTGCCTTATCGGAGCTATAATACATAAAAAAACTGTAATTTTTTAAATTAAAACACGCACTTGACTTCTCATTGCAATCCACAACAAAATCATGGGCTTGAAGCATCTTCAACACATCATGGGCAACAAACAGCCAGACGGGAAAAGAAACAGAAGCGGTGCAGAAGTGAATCTCGGTAGTTGGAAAACCTTATTCCACGATAAAGTTGTTGGGGTTGACATCTCAGTGTTATTTCACAGTCTCTTTGGAGCCAGAACGGAAGTTTGTCAACTGTTAAGCGTTAACCCGGCATCGTCAGTTGTGTACTTTGTCGGACAGCGGATGCGACAATGGTTCATGGATCGCCAACTTTATCACGCCAAAGCCATAATCTTTGTCCATGATCCGAAGCTGGTGCACCAAGTCCATTGTGCCAATTGTGAACGGCGATACAAAGAGGATGTGGGCATTAAATACGAGGTATCTGGGAGGAATCGAAATACTGAATTGATTCAAGGTCGTTTCAATGACTGGCAAAAAGACCGTGACGAGTTCGTAAGCCTTGAAGATGTCGAACAAGATGGATATGAAATAGAACTACTTCGACACAGCTTTTACGAAAATGTCGTAAAAAAAGCAAAGATCGTGACGCAATCGTTGCATGACGCGTTCATCAATTGGATCTATCACTACAACACAGAAGTCTTGAATGCTATTCATGTCAAGAAGCACAAGCAAGTCAAAAAGAAAACCACCAACACCGCCACAACAACCAGTACATCAACTACAACCGCAACAACAACAACAACTACTACTACTACTACTACTACTACCACTACTACTACTCCAACTAGAACCGCAAAGGATGCGAGTACTTGGCCGCAAATGATTTGTTTAAACTCTCCTGTTGAGGCCGATGATCAATTGGCGTATCTTCATCACGTCGGATTGATCAACATTGTGTTGACCGTGGATTCGGATCTCATAGCCCTGGGGTGTTTCGACATAGTCACAAAGTGTTTAACTACCACGAATAAGAAGAGTACTCCCAAAGGCTATACGACCAAGAGTGTGATGGCAAGAGGAATCAAGTTGTTTCAGATTGATGCAAGCAAGCGGGCTTGGCGTGGTTTAGAGCAAGCAGTACAAAAAGAATACATTCGCAGTTTGTTCTGCGTCATGTCATGCGTTGTGGGAAACGACTACGTGAAAGCTGGCTTGAAACCGAAAACAATAACTCCAGCAGGAAAAAGATGTGCGGAGGACGTCGTTGCGGATACCGCTAGAGACTTTGGATTCGATGCACCGATGAACGATCTGGCGAGAACCGTCGCCATCATTGTGTGGAACACTGTGCAGGAACAAAGTACGGCTCGACAACAAAGTAAAAAAAGTGGTATTAGATCGTACAGCTCATTAGAAGAGTATAAAAGTGCTTTTCTACGGGCTTTCAAGATATATCATTCTGGGCGATACTGGAAGTTCAAAGACAACGTCCCTGATATTGAACATTTCCTTCAGCAAGACTGTTCTTTTGTATCTCATGGAATGGGCGAATGTGATGGACTCCCCGTTGATCCGAATACGGTGTTCATCACGCCGACTGGTGAATTTGAACCACGAATGGCGATGGATATTAATTTCAAATTATATCCGCCTCAAGCCCTCCCATTACATGTGTTGCGATGGTGGCTGCTGACGCGGGCGATAGAAATTAAAAGAACTGATACGGTCGACCACGCAATGCTGCTCGTCCAGGTTGCGAAAGAGTACCCTCCCGTGAGTGCGGACATGTACAAGACGACGTGGTCCAATCTACTTCAAGCTATGATGGGTACGACGCCCCGTATTCCCGCAGTGTATTGGAAGGGTTCAACCGAAAAGTGGACACTCTGCCCGCATAAAACAAAGGCTCAAGATGTGGGCCCACTACTACACTGGCTAAAGCCATGCTGTTTCAAAATACAACATGAGAAAGAAATAAACGAAGGGAGGATGACAAAAAAAGAATGGCACAAGTATCGCAGGATGTTCAAGGGCGGACAGGTGTTGTGGGCTGAATTTTCGGTATTGAAGGGAAACATTGCCAAGGATGGCACAACTGTTTCAGCGATGCAATTCAAGCTGCAGTGCGTTCCATCTATGAGGTCTGACGTGTATCCAGTTGATTTAGTATTTGTGAAGAGCGAGAAAGACCCATCTTTATTCTGCGAAGACAAGTCTCTCAGTTATTGCTTCTGCAAGGCTGGTGCAATACAACACAAGGTATGTTCTCATCGGATGGCTGTCAGACACTGGCTATGCAAATTGAAGAAGAAATGGAAAAAATCTCTACCCGCTGATTACGCCAACTTTCATGACGTTGCAGCGAAGCTTGCTCTCCCTCCTAGCATCTTTGATGTTAGTCAGCTACCCATTCACTTGGAACCAACGTTTCTTAAGATTCAAGAAAGTGCAGGAACTGTACGTGGCAACAAGAAACGGAAATGGGCGACAGATGTCCAAACCATGGTGAAGGTGGACAATGAAAAATACCTTGAAGAGGCGAAGGCTACGGAACCACATTGTAAGGATTGTTGTAGACGTATAATAAAAAAATGGAAGCTTGTCAAGGTTCTTCCCGGTGAAGCTCCTTCGGGTCAGTTCTTGGTATATGGGCTACCTGCCTTTTGCAAATAAATGCAGTGTTTTTATACTTTCATGTCAGAAAGAACTCAGAAAGAAGTGTTTTAATTGTTAAAATATTTTTCGTGTGACAAGACAAGTTATATCAGACGTCTGTGTCCTCAGTGCTCCAAAACTTCTTCGCTTCCGCCCACCCTTTGGGTTCGACATTGAACTGGTAAAACCACAAATTGAAGTATGCCACGAGGTAAGATTGTTCCACATACTTTATGAATCGAAAAGGGATGTCCCCTTCCAACGCTGGTACATTCAAAACACGTCCGAAAATTGCTTCCGCAGGCCATCGTGACCTTGCCTGCGCAGCACTGCAGGTGAATTCACTTTCATCGAGCTGGTGAAATCTCCCCTACAAGTTCCACACATAACAATTTCAATACTTGGAGTCAATGGACATTGGCACGCGTGACAATACTTACCCAACTACATGCAGCGGGAATGATTGGTTGATTATTACTGTCAGCATTCACATCCATCACACTTCACTGAATCATGGCTCAATGAGATCATGGCTCAACCAGGAACAAGCACGTACTTGGGGTAGCAATGTTGTAGCCGGCGGAAGCCACGGTCTTCAAGAATTGACACTCCTGCGGGGATGGCAGACAGCCATCTCGAATGTAATTCCACCTGGCGAGGCTCACTTAACCTCGCAGCGAATAACCCAGTGACTATGATAGGGATACCACACGGCATAGACCACACAAGCGTTTGGAGGCCGGAAGTCCCTGTCTTGCTACTATAGCACGCTCTTTTCAGGACGTGTGATACATTAGAAGTCTGTACTGGGAACACCTTACCGTCCAAGTTAACGAACGGGCACCCTAGTGTCATGTCCTTGTCACTGTCATCGTCATCACCGCCGTCGTCGTCATCGCCGCTGTCGCTGTCGTCGTCGTTGTTATTGCTATTGTCCTCATCGTTGTCGCTACAACGTTCCGGCTCGAGGTCGCTCTCTCCAGCAGAGTCAGCATCGCTCGAGCGATTGGCGTTTACACGACGTTTCTTTCGGACCGGCTTTGCGACAGCATCTTTCTTCTCCTTCTTCTTCTTCTTCGTGACAGGTTGCATCATCTCGAACATTCTATTGTATTTTTTCAGCCATGTCAGTCGCGTGAAGACCTTGGCTTTGAAATACCATTTGGGCACCCACGTATCCACTGCTCTTTTCAATCTCATAACGGAACAATTCGCGAGTCTCGCGAGTTCATGACGCGCCCTCCCAGTGTGCAGGAAACTACAGGCAAAGCAGACTTAGTCCAAAGTTGTATCATAGTATTACTGCTCCATCAGACATCGAACACGCACCATTTCGCCATTAGACATTGTTCAAATGCTGTTAAATCAGCATTGAAATCGTCTTCCGAGTGTTCCTCCACCAGTCCGTGCTCACCAAAATCAAAGAACAACCCTTCAAGAGTTGCAGTGAAAAGCCGAAAGTTGTTGGTCATGCCGAAAAAATTACGTAATGTACGATATTGCTGATTGCCTGAACAGTGAAATTTTTCGGTAAAGAAGGCTCGTTCTCGTGGACCTGAGTTGTTGGCTCTGCGGTCGGCATCAAGGCGTTTTTTCAACTCCGATACTTCCTCATTACGTAAAGCCATGCGCTTGCGGAGATCATTGATTATTTGATGAAGACGTCGAATCTCCGCCGTTGCAGTTGCAAGGGGCGAACTCGTTGAGGCGCCGCCGTCGTAGTTGAGCTTCGGCAAGTAGCCACCGAGTTCCTCGACCAGCAGAAAATGAGCTTCCCGGTCCTCAGTCGTTACTGCTGCATCCACTGCAGCTCGATCAATGACAAAGGTTTTGAAATATTTTTTTTTCTGTTTTTCGTTTTTATGCTGTCTGAATTGCTCTTGTGCGAATGGATGCATGTGACAGGTGCACACCTTCAGCGTTTTTTGTTGGTGTCTCGGTTGTTGATTGAGAACCGGGTCCCGAGAAGCGACATTTCTGTCTCGAAATGATTGCCAATGAGCCAGTGCTCGAGATTTCGCCCACAACGCTGCCCGTTGTACCTTTTGCTGCTTCGATTGGAGCTTCTCGTCGGAGTACGCCTTTGTTTTCGGCCTTCGTATGTTAACGAATGATGGTTCAGTTCCCCCACAATCGACCTTGCCACAAGCACATGCTTTTGTTGTTGACGTGTGCAGTAACGTCACAGGTACCGTAGGCACAGTGAGCGCAGTCCGAGCGTCTGAGTGACGTCTTTCATTGCACAATATCCATTGGATTGCATGTTCAGTTACGTCCCGTCTGTCGCGGATAGATTTCCACACAAGTTTACGAGACTCATGCAGTACCAATTTGTAAGAACCGCCGAACTTGAGTTCTCCAGGAGCTTTGATTACCACATCCGATGTTTTGGATTTTTTGTTTTGTGTCACCCAAAACGACTTATTGGTTGAACTGTATTTACAATACAACACCTGTGGCTTTTCGGTGCGTTTCAGGTACAAAACCTCGTTCCGTGTAAGTACATCACTGAGGTCTTCCGGCACCGGTTCTCGGACGAATGCCGGTGTGGTCAAATCGTTCGGGTCTACAAAGCGTGTTACTTTCCAACACCCAGCGAGCTGTGGCAACACGCTCATTGCCGTTGGTTTGGAGTATTGACTGTGTTAATCTTGATTCATGCAACTGGTCGGTCAGAATCGACCTGCGGAAAATGACAGCCGCGCATTCAAGACGAAAATTGGTTTTCACTGATCGATTTCCCAATTTACGCACGGAACAAGCAAATTTTGTTCTATTTTCTCCATTTTTTCCCTGTAGCGGGTACTTATTGAAGTGCACTCAAGGTTTATATAATTAATTCGTCCGGAGGATGGTTAGTTACTGCATAATAGTGCACGGAGTTGAGTGCCTGCTCGGCAGCAGCAGCACACTTGACCCGGTTTCGGGATCCTCAACTGCCAAAAAAACGCGTCCGAACCAAAAAAATCAATCAATCAACGACCCGACACGCCTCCATAGTAGTTAGAGCATCGTCGTTGGTTTCTCGCGGCTGAAAGGAGTTGTTGATTTGCTTTTTGGTGTTGTTGCTTTTGCTCGACGAGATGAGACGAGTCGACCTACCGGTGGTTGTTTGCTTATGATCATTGTGGTGGTGCCTGTTGTGTGTGACAAACTAATTTTGGGAAGCGCGATCAATACACGTGACAACGTGTGGAGACGGGGAGATTAACTGAGTTGAATGCTTCAACAAGTCAGAGAGTGGAGGCGGTATGATTTAGTAGTGTCAGTTGGTGGATCCCATCATAACACACCTACGTGATCAGCAAACTGACGAAAGCAGTGGAAAGCACGAGCAAGAGTGGCACTGCTCAGAAGTGGAGATTTTGAAATTTTCAATCTTTTTTTGTTTTGTAGTCGTTGTTTGGGACACGATTCGGGGGCAATTGTAGTCGACTAGCCGTGTCGACTGTCGTCGTAGTGCTGGTGTTTATGGTAGTGTCCTGCTTCAGTGCATGCAGTTCATACTGCATGCACTTGTGGTATGAGAATTGTACAACAAATGTATCTGTAGTCAGTCCCTTTCGGTGGCAAGCCGCCCAATTCCTTGCAGGTCCTTGCAGAGAGGGCTTTTCGTAAGAAGTTCCGTCACTCTAGTGATTTTCCGACATGCCAGGTCTTCCCCAACGTGGGAAAGGCATCGGTACCGCAAGTGCATCTGCAACACCTCCCCCTGAGTTCCTGCGACGGACGGAGGCACAGCGGAAAAGCGGACATCAAAAAATAGAGGAGCAAAACCACCATACACTCGTGGAACGGGCGAGCACCGCAAAAGCGGACGCCACCAATTTTACTGAGCTATCCACGGTCGCGATTCAGCGACGAGTCAATGATGGTCCATTGATTAGTCAGTTGCATGCGGAAATCTACTTTGTGCTAGCTCAGTTGGGGTACAAGGCACACTATCATCAGCACAAAAAAACCAAGGAGGAACGTGCCGTTGAAAAAGCCAACAAAGAGTTCAGAGAAAAGGAGTACGATTCGATAAGGTGGAGAATCCGCGACATTTGTGACAATCCGTCTGGAAGAGTGGTGTTGTTGGGTGTGTTCAACAAAGCTGTCAACTACACGCTCATCGTGGCCATCCTGGGCTCCATCGCCTTTTTCATCCTCGACTCCTTCAATGTGGAGTCGACCCAGGGCGAGTTCTGTAGCAACGCCAGTAACCCTTTTCGTGACCAGCAAATCGCAAATGGAACTCTGACGTGCAGTCAACAATTGTTCGAGGTCTGCGGACCGGAATGCTTCAGTGGTTTTGAGTTGGTGTTCACCGTGGTGTTTCTGATCGAGTTCGTGGTTCGCATGGCCGTGGCGGAGTCATACTGCCGCCGCAAAAAATGGACCGGGCTGACCGACGAGGAGGGCAACCACATCCTAGAAATCAAACCAGACCGACCCTTTTTTCTGGACTTCATGAACTTGTGTGACTTTCTATCCGTCATCCCGTTCTTTCTGGACCAGGCCGACTTGGAGAACCAGGTCGTGGGCGTGCTCAAGCTGTTGCGAGTAATTCGGGTCTTCAAAATTGCCCGCCATTTTAACGGCTCCAAAGTAATGTGGGTCACCGTCAAAACGTCCGCTCGTGGAATTTTGGTCGCACTCTACTTCATGACGGTCATACTGTTCGCCGCTGCGGTCTTACTACAGGTGTTTGATCCATGCATCACATCCAGCGATTGCACCTTCGTTGACCCGATCAACGGGGCATACTTTGTGGTCATAACCATCAGCACGGTTGGATACGGAGATCAAGTTCCACAACTAGCCGTGAGCCGCACCGTTGCGGTGCTTCTTATGTTGTTTTACACTTTCTACATTGCCATGCCTCTGGCGGTAGTGGGTAATAGATTCGAGGCCGCCTACAAATCGGTGTACGGTGGAGAGGAAAACGAGACCACGGTCTCGGCGCACGAGCGTCGTCAAATCATCCTCAACCAGTCGTACCAACTATCCAACTACCTCGATGTGGGACGGGATGCGTACAAAGCGGTCCAAAAGATACACGGAGACCCAAAATTTGCGCTGAAAGAAGTGTCGCTCCTCCACATGTTGCAAAAAACCATGAAGCAGCTGGCTCGCACTCACGAAGCCATCTGTACACATATCGATATTCTGACGCCATCAACGGTCTTGTTGAAGAAACGCCGCTGGGATGATCAGTTGACCTTGAACCGCAAACAAGAGGACATTCGACTGCTGCCTCGGCGCAGCTCAAGTGGGACATACGAACCTATGGGTACCATGCGCATTGTCAAGCTGGCGACTCGGGCAATGAAGGGTGTGAAGCATTTTCGGAGTTCGATCACTGGTGTCCCCACTTCCACTGAGGAAGTGACAGAGACACCGGCACCATTGTCACAGTCCGCCCCGGCTTCAAAAGTTCGCAAACCAGGAGGCCACCGGTTTGACCAAAAAGTAGCCCCTTTGAAATCGATACCGGACAACGACCATAATCAGGACAACGACCATAATCAGGACACCGACGATGCTTCTGCTGCAACATCAGTGGCGACGTCACCGAAAGGCAGTGCTCAGGACCTGAAGTTCCCGACCGTCAAACACAATCCCAAGCTCAAACCGCTGCGCAATGCTCGTGCACTGATGGACGACAGTCCGTTGTCATCGCCGGCGCTGGGTGCCCTGCCGGATAAAAAGAAGTTTCAAAAGGATGCGGTCTTAAGGCCACCACCACGAACTGCCGAATCCAAACAAACACAAAACTCTGAACGGAAGGATAACGGAGACGAAAAGAAGGATAGCAGTGGCAGTAGTAACAAAGACACACAGAACAACAACAGCGACAACAACATTAATAGCAGCCTTAGCAAGAGAAGTAAATTGGCAGACGTAGTTGCCCTCCAGAACGGCAAGGACAAAGAAGAAAACGAAGAAAAAGCGGATGAGTCATCTGCGTCCGACTCGGCGGCCCACGCCCACCCAGAAGAAGTGACCAATACCCCACACGCGTTTGTCGGGACAGTGTTGAACGTGTCTTGTTCAAAGAGGTACTTCAATATCGAGTTCGACAAGACGGATCGCGAGAAGAATGGCATGGATAAGATCGAACACGACGTCCACTTTTCACGCCTGCGGACCATCGATCCGTCGCGGCCTGTACCGCAGTCACTGAAACACCACCGGGCCGAAGTGAAAAGTGGAAAAAACAACCATCATCACACTATCCGCAAGGGTGATCGCGTGTTGGTGTTTAGCGAGGACACGTTGCATCACGGTATCGCGTACGAAATGCGGAAGGAACGTAAACAACGCCGAATGCTGGCCAATGATGCGAAGCAACGCTGGAAGTGCAACGATAAACTGTACATGTTCCTGGAGGAACCGGGTGAGATTGGAGCATCCAAGAGCTGTCTGCGACGCTTCGCGAAGGTGTACTCGGTGTTAAGGGTGTTGATTGTGGCTGTGTCGGTGGTCGGTGTGGTTGTGCAAACCGACGACGGGTTCAACATCTACGGCCCGAACTTGCATGCGTGTCAAATGGAAGCGTTACACTGGTGTGAGAATGTTCAGTGGGCGCTGGACCAAATTGATGTAAACAATGATCGATACCTGGGTATTGCGGATGGCAACTGGCCTTGCTTCCCCCAACGGTGCAGTAACTACTCCGCCACTAGAGATTATCGTGTGCCTGGTCGCATGCTGCTATGTCAAGAAGGCGTGGATGACGTCATGTATCCAGGTATCATTGGCAATCCTAGTTCATACCCTTTCCACGACCCGAGGTTACGCCTGAACGTGTCCTGCGATACTGTTTCCTCTGTATCCAGTAGTTCCTACGCCAGCACAGTCGACGGCAACTTCGTGGTCGAAAACACCAACACAACGGTGGCCGCCAGTGGAAGCGATCCGTTTACTCTGACCAAACCCACTGAACGTCTGATGAACGACGTATTTTTTGGCGCAGTAGCAGTCTGTCAGCGTCGGGCGTGTGTGGACAACTCTAACACGAACGTGTTTACGGACGATGGTGAGGACGAGTATGTATCCGACTCACCGGCGCCATCATTTACTCGACCTCCTCTGGGGTCAGGACCTGGATCTGGCTTTGGACCTGGAGCTGTACCTGATCGTGTGGACAGTCCGGCACCCAGTCCAAGTTACAATGAGCTCGTCGCGCAAGCCAGTGGTGCCAAGCTGGCGACGAACCAGTTTTTCGGCGGCTTGGAAGTGTTTTTCTGCAGTTGGTAAGTCAACACAACCACAACCAAGCACGCACACGCACATTTCTTTCTCACACACGCCGGAATATATATATATCTACTAATGGTTCATTATGGGCCGATGGTTGATGCTTTATTGTACTGTTTTGATCGTCTTGTGTACACATACTTGGTCTATCACATTTTGTGTAATGATTTTCTTTGTTTATTGTTTGTTGCTTTCTGTGTTGATTTCTGTGTGTGCAAGGTACCTACTGGAGTACATCCTGAACCTTATCGCAACACGACCGACCGAAGTGACGGACAAGTACGGCATGCGACGGTGGTACCTGGACCCAGCCACGTGGATTGAGCTGGTGTCGATGGTAACGTGCGTGGCAGAGCTGGCGTTGGTGTCTGCAGAAGCAGGAAGTGTGGCTTACACGGTCTGGGGTATGCCGTATCTGGCCTCCTTCAGCAGTGCCGTGATGCGTCCTTTGCGTATCGTTGTGATGATCCGTCTCTGTGTCATGATGCGGGGTGTGGCGTCCATGAAGATTCTCGTTCGCACGATGAAGGAAACCTATCAACGTCTCATGGTGCCTATTTTCTTCCTGTTGGTGCTCGGCCTCATTTTCGCGGGACTGATTTACACCTTCGAAACATTGCTGCAATGCTACCCCGTCGCTGAATGCAGTGACGGGTCCACTGATCTCACTCAGTGTCCCGGCCAGGATGCCTTTGTTGACTCTGGTATCGGAACTGTCGTTTACTACCGCCATGCTTCTGACGTCAACAGTGGGCCATCGAAAGACGATTTGTGCATGCTGCAGAACATGTGGGATGCCATCTGGGTGTCATTCGTGACTATTTCCACTGTCGGGTACGGAGTGTTGTACCCCGTTACGAGTGCTGGCAAAGGGGTGGCCATGATCGCTGCCTCCTGTGGCATCATGTATTTGGCCATGCCGCTATCCATTGTCGGTGGTCGGTTCTATTCCATCTACGAGGAGTTCGAGAAAGTGGCGTCCCTGCGTAAGGCGAAAGCCAAATTTAGACATGCTGTAGGGGCTGTATTCACTGTCAACTTGCAGCGGGGAGGTCTGGCACAAGCGATTCGAAGGGCGTCTCGCACCAACGATGTTGGGCCGTTGAGGGCGGAGATTCGCGAGTATGAAAGACTGGGCAAGAGCAGAACAGCGAGAGTGTATAAAGATGCCATCAAGACTGCCGTCAAGATAGAAGACGAGCTGACGAGAAAGCACTTGGAGCTGCAGGTGCGCTACTCGTCGGTGTATGAGTGGTGGTAATTGTTTTTGTCTTGTGGGTGTGGTGTCGGTGGGCATATCATGTTTGTGGGGTTTCCGTCTCGGTGAGCGTTGGAGTAGAAGTAATTTTGTGAGCTGTGCCCAACTAATAGAGTCGAGGTTTGTCATGTATGTTTTTTGTCTTACGTTTTCGCTCTGTTGCGTTGTTGTACAGGAAGCTGGAGTAATTGACCCTCACGATGACCACCATGATCATCACCACCACGACGCCTCTAACAAAACTGCGCACGACTTGGGAGTGAGCGGCGGCCTTTTTAACCCGAAACAATTAGATTTCCTGCTCAAGTACTGCGAGTACGAAACCCCATTGGCGGACGAAGTGTCACTGGAGTCGTTCGACGAACTCGCGAAACTCCACGAACAGTTCATGTCCACGTTAGCAGAGCAGTTTCTCTTTCACGAGGACTGGGATGTCACGGCCTCCGGTCCGCTCAAGCGCAGAGACCACGACTTGCAAGCATAGACATACGAGATGATAATGATGTTTCTACAACTCATACATACATCCGTACACGACATAGACCTGAGCGTCTTATTAGAATTCGCTTGTTGACAAGGTCCCGCACACCGTGTACTACTGAAGTGCTTGGCCCATCGAAATTGATTGGGCTTTTTATGTAACCATTACACAAACAAACGAATAACAAAGTGTTCAACGACCACAGCACCACCAATAATGACCACATGCATACGAACAGTATTTATTTACATGCATATCGTTTATGACGACAAACGGCACTCGTAAACGGCACTCTTCTTACTACGGTCTCGCCAAGCGGCTTTCCTTAGGACATTGGCTAAAAATCTCTTCGTAGTCTCCGATATACTGCTGAATGATGTCCAAGTCTCTCGATGCCTGTTCACACTTCTTCTTCAGTGTGGCTTTGGCGCTGTCATTCTGTTTTTTCTTGCTATTATTTTTGCCACCATTCGCTGCGTTACCGTTGCTACTATTGCTGGGTGCGGCCCCTACTGTACTATTGTCCTTGTTGGTACTGTTGTTGTTGTTGTTGCTGTTGTTGTTGTCGTTGCTACTACTATTGGTGTTATTGTTGTTGGCCTTTTTTCTGGCATGCCTTTTCCGTTTCTTGCTCAAACATCGCTGCACTAAGTTTTCCACCGCCATGAGAATCTGTCCTAACTCCAAGGCTTTGTTGCTCGAATCCTGTTGCTGTCGCTCCACCTGTGCTGCCAAAAGAATCCGTTTCTTCTCTGTCGTTTCAAGATCCTTTTGGAGGAACGCAATCTGGTTGTTGATGTTCAGGATCTCGTTCGTGCGGTCTTTCACGTAGCCGTAAAAGCGAGACTTCACAACAACAAACCGTAACGAAAATGAGTGAGTGTGCGTTATCACGACAAACACGAAGACAGAAACGAATGAAATTGGGGGGAACTTGTTCGCATCTATTCGACTCAACACAATAGTCCAGTCCAATACAAACATGTGAAGGGGTGACAGTTATTCCCAAGCCACAACCGAAGCCAATATCAAACACATACATCAACACACAAAGCTAACCTACCTGTTCTGCATCATTAGTATTCCCAGTGTCCAACTGTTGCGACCGTAAGTCATCGTTGGCACCTTTGAGGGTTCTGTGGCGGTTCAGTACATCAGCCACTTCGGAAAAGTCCTCTGACGCATACTCCACCACGTGCTCAAGATACTGCTGGTACTTGATGTTGTCCGCAACAAGACGCTGCAGCTGTTGATTTTTCTCGTGGCCCTCTTGCAGCTCCGTCTTCAACGCTTCGATCTCCTTCACCTTTTCCTGGGTGTGTTTGCGCTCTTCATCAGCGCTAAACAAAAGAAAATCAAAAAGAATTTGGAAAAGAACGTGTTAGTACGATGTCACGTAAAATGGTCACGTTCATCTTTAGTTCGTTGTGACACCTACCGATTCTCGGCGCGGTTAGTTTTGGCTTCGGTTTCCTGATAAGGATGGAAGCAACACAACACACAACCAACCCTTAGTGTGAACCCATAGTGTGACGACGACTCAATTAAAATCTGTGGTTTGAAGGTTGTACCAACACAAGCACTGACCTGTAAAAAGCGGTTGAATCTAGTCAAACTCTCCTGCAGCACCTGGTCCTTCTTCCTTAATTTTTCCTCTCGTTGCCGGAACGTGGCCTTTGCAGAAGCAACAGCAAAAGTAAACCCATTGTGAGAAATGAATACTTTTACAGTCTGAAGCAACGTCAACTCTGTGAAAAGATATGTTTCGTGTTTCTGTCGATCAACTATTCCCATCCTCTTGTCGGTCATCAGCTTCCTCGTCCTTGTCTCTTCCTCTTTCTCTTTTCACTCTCTCCATATTTCAATTTATCTTTCAACGTATCAACCTATCTCTATCCCCTGTTCAATCTCAATCACCACACCAAAAATACAACCGTCGGTGAAGTCACACCTACCTGTTGTCTGGCAAACTCATCCTTCTTCTTATCAAGCGCCTCCTGCACCTCGAACATCTGTCGTCGCTTCTCCAACAAGCGTGTGGCGGGCGACACATGGTCCAGGTCGAAAGAACTCGAATTGGAGTTTGACGCGGCGTTGCCGTTGCCGCGGTGGGAGGTTTTCGACATGTTGGTGCTGATCTATCAGGTGTTGAGTTGGGACACACAGTCACACACATCCAAAAACAAATGATTGACACGAGCCACAAGAGGAACCAAAAGACAAAGAAAAAGAAGAAGGCAAAAAAAACCAACACCGAGCTCAAAGACGTCAACGTCAATGTGTTCTCTTCATCGTTCAAAATGCTGATCATCGTCATCATCATCATTATCATCATCGTCGTCGTCGTCATCATCATCTTCAACTTCGTCAACAACTCATCATCATCATCATCAACAACTTCATCAGACAGCAGATCAGTGCCGTTACTTTGCGGATGTGAAGTCTTTTCCAATCAATATCACCATTTAAGCGAACTTGACTTCACTGTCATAGTTCATTGATACGTACATCAATTAGTGGAAATAAAGAAATATTCGTGTACAGGCGCTGGTATTATTTGTGTCCGATCTAATTTCGATAATTTAAAGTAAAGCAAGTGCAAGGCTTTTCGGTAATATTACTGGATTTATATTTCGTTCAATCAGGGCACCACCTGATTTATTCAATTCATACAGGCTACTACTTTAAAATTAAGTAGTTAAAGCGCATTGTGGTCGGTTAAGGCCCTGTAAAAGTGGAAGTAGACTACTAGACATGTAGCGCATTCCAGTGGTATTGTAGTGAAGAAACCCGGAAAAAGTGGCAAGATTCTAACCAATGGATTGCACTTCGGTCAGAAAGAAGCTTGGTGGCAAGTTGGCAAATTACCTGTACGGAACGGAGCGGCGACCACAATACGGGGGATGTTTTTGGCGTGTTTTTGGCGTCAAGACAATGATAACCGTCACACGACTCCCCTTCAGGGGGCGTGTCTTGGGCACGAGGTAGTGCAGCGGTTTGACTCCAGTGCAGTGGTTTAAAAGTCGAATAGACCACGAAGTCATGGTCGGCAAGAACCAGTGGAGACTCAGTGATGCAAGAGCCTGTTGTTTATTGACATTGTAAAGCTGCTGCGGCGCATGCGCGGCAGTGCAGCGGATTTCGTTTGATTTGCGGGCTGCGTGTGCAAAAGCCCTTGTTCAGTTAGCGACCGCTGCAGAGTGTTGAGTGCCAGCTGGACACATTTATTTCAGACAGTCATGGCATGCGAGCGGTGACTCAAAAGACTTCCGAGTAATGCGTGTGCAAAAGCCCTTGTTGGTGCAGTTAGCGACCGCTGCAGAGTGTTGAGCGCCAGCTGGACACATTTATTTCAGACAGTCATGGCATGCGAGTGGTGACTCAAAAGACTTCCGAGTAATTAGTTGGTGCTTTGGTGCACCGGAGGCAACAATGGTAGACGAAAACTTAGCAACGTAACAAAAAAGATTTCAGATTTGTTTTTGTGTGCTCTGAAGTTTTGTGCCACAGTCACGAGAGCGAACTATCACCATGAAGACGGCTACCCTGGGTTTGCTGTTGTCGAGCATCGGCATCAGTGCCAGTGCTAGCGATGTTGTGGTGCAGTCCCTGACCGTCAATGGGGTACAAGACTGGCTCAAAGAGCAGCACTTGCACACAGCGTTCGGGCAATACTTCGTGGACATGGAAGTGGACGGAACTTTGTTGTGGGAGTATTTGCAGCCGGAAGACATTGACCTGCAAAATGCCCCGAGAGCCAGTCCGGCT
>ENA-OWNT01003082-OWNT01003082.1-seawater-metagenome-genome-assembly--contig:-NODE-3082-length-16235-cov-4.019124_pt1 | contig 16235 bp, 13 predicted proteins | sample MGYA00238136_ERZ651165 | MGnify/ENA primary metagenome ERZ651165 (study PRJEB26861, sample SAMN08777766) | seawater metagenome | isolation source: coastal seawater | place: USA: Florida | collected...
GACCACGGCGACGACAATGACGACGGCGACGACAATGACGACGGCGACTGCGGTGGCACTCAAATGCTTGTTGCCTTGAACGGCGAACATGGGGCCGGCGTGGGAGTTTGTCGATTTTCGGGGAAGTGTTTCTGAGCGACTTGGCAGACGGCAGGATGGAAGACATCGCCGTCAAGATGCCATTTGTCCCCTCTCTTTTTGTCGTTCTCTTTTTGTGTGTCAGTGGAAGAACCATGATTATGTCGCAATCGTGCCGCTCGGTGAAAGACATGGCGTCGTGACGCTCTTTGCAGGCTGCCTGCTCAGCGTGGACCCCGATAGACGGGGACATCGTGACCCGCGATGGCCATGCCAGCAGCAAAAATAGAACTGATCGGCAAAGGGCGTGCCGCCAGCGGAGGGAAGAAGCGCCTTGGGTACACCGGGGTGCGTGTGAATGGCGTTGAGTATCGTCGCAACGATGCCGTGTTAATGCGCTCTGGGGACCCGAAAGTGCCTCCTTACGTGGGGAGACTCTTGCAGTTCAGGAAAATTAGGGGCGCTATCACTGTGAAGGTGGCATGGTACTATCGCATCGGCGACACGCATGTCACCCGAAAGCCCAAATACCCAAATGAAGTGTTCGAGAGTCCAACGACAGACAACAACAGCGTGCTCACAATATTGAGGAAGGCCGAGGTGGCCGACCATCCTGTGAAGGGCTCGTTGGAGACGGGCCCGTTTTTCTGTACGCGCCGCTACAGTCCCGCAACGGGAAAGTTCACGCCATTACCCAACATTGCGAAGAAACCCCATGCGAAAAATGCTTCGGCGGCGCGTGGAACAGCTGCGGCCGCGTCACGCGCGAAAACTGCTGCAACACCGGCAAACAAAGCAACAGCGAAGAAGCTGAAATCAAATGCTGCTGCACCGCCAAAGAAGTCATCAACATCCAGTACCAGCGCTGCTGAATCCACAAGCCAGGCAGATTCGCCTGTTGCGTCGGAGCAACCAGGTTCCACCGCGCAGAAAACAAGTTCGGAAACTACGACTCCTGTAGCTCAACCGCCTACGAAGAGGCAACGTGCCGCGGCGGATGGCGACGATGCTTCTCCTGGAAGTCCATCAACAAAGTTACTCCGTCGGGGCCGACTTTTAACACACGGGTCATCTCAAATTGTAACTCCGACCACTGTGTCGCGTGGGCCCAGGATTGGTCCGCGTTATCAGGCGACGAACATCCCACTGCCATCTGCGAATCGTCCATTTTTGAGCAGGGCCCCCGGCGAGCGTAATATCTGCGTGTGGGCACCCGACGATGCATCGGTGTCCAGTGCTCAAGTCAACGAATACCTTCACACCTGCCGCGAATACAGTTTAGTCAAACGCCGTTTGTACGCTGGCCAACCCGTCAGTGTGTGGGCTGACATGGTCGGACCCACACCTGACCAAGATCTGCCGGAATTGGAGGCGCAGCGCACGCGTCCGAGACAAGTAGTGTTCGGTACATGTCTGCAGGTCCACAAAGACGTCCAACCTGCCGAAAGGGAGAAAGCACTTCGCGCAGAATGTCCAGTGTTACCCCCAACCAAACAACTTCTGACACTCCCTGTGCTCATTGGCTCGGAGACGGTTCCTCGAAGAGTCCCACTCGCCGCGATCGTCCCTGAGTCAAGCGATGACATCTTTCTGCAATATCTGCTGCAAGAACGTTTCGATTTGGCGTTAGCGCGGCGTTCTTCTTTCCGGTTCGTGTTACTGCACCGCAACCTGCGTGCGAGGGTGTGCGATCCCTGACATTACTGTGCTGTGTTTGCATGCGTGTATTGTGCACTTTCCCACATGTTGGTTCACAGATACCTCGACCGCATTGGGTACCAAAGAATGTGGAGCCAGCCGGAAATATTGAAGTTTTGGAAGCTGTTGCAAATTTTCCCCAAGCAGTTCGACGTCATTGCCTCAAACTTGAAGGCCAAGACGACTAAAGATGTGATTCAATTCTATTACGACTCAAAACGTGCCCCTCGTTGGGCGAAGCGATCGTTCGCGCAGCGCGAGGTGAAAAAATCGAATCAGAATGTAATGAGGCAGCGGTACATGATTCCACCACGCAACGTGGACGTGGAAGATGCGAGAAAGCACGACGCTGGACGGTTTGACGTGCCTTCATCCGATACAAGTGTCATGCAATGCGTGGTTCAGCATGTGCACCACAATGGGAAAATGCGCGAGTTCGTCGCTGCGCTTCAACAGTATATGGCTAATTCTGCGACGTCTGCAAGCACAAAGGCCGCTTTGTCTGAGATGCTCGCGGACGATCCCGCGTTGTTGCACAGCTTTGAAAGGCTGTTGCACAGTTAACTAGTTTTATCGCCGATGGCACCGGATTTTCAATTACATAATAGTGCTGTGTGCCTTGGCTTGAATAAATAAGAGGATTCCTCGTGTTTCGTGACCGTAAAAAGGCGGTGCTCAAGGGCTTAGCCCAGCCCTGGCTTCTGTTCGGCCGCGCTTTGGACGGCGGACTGCAGCTGTTGTAGTTGTTCTGTTTGTTCGTCGGACAGTCGTTCTTTTGCGTCTGTGTCTAGATCTTTGCCAACGACTCCATTGGATCCTAATTGGGACTCCAACATGTCACAGTAATGTGTCCATTCCGCCAGGAATGCAGGTACAAACTCCGGCTTGGCATTGACGTGGCGACGGAACTCAGTCCTGTTTCAAAGGTGATCACCAAAGCGAGTGAAAGGCGATGAGGCACACCACCGTGGTGGTCCCGACAATAAACAACGGCATAAGAGGTTAGCGTGTAATATGAAGCACATTGTAATGCAAGCGAAAACCAATATTACGAACTTGGCGTAAGAATCACCCAATCCCCGATGCTCGGCGGGCAGGTTGCGGTGCAAGCGCAGAATGCGTCGAAACAGTCGGATTGATGGAGCTGACATTGTGTCCCAGTGGCTTCTCAGACTCGTTTCCCAACAATGCCTGAAGCAATAAAATTCGAATCGACTAAACTTTGTCACGCACGTTGCCACGCCCCAGACACTCGCCTATGGACTACGCACACCTGGACTCGATATCGTTGGGCTTTGCGCACAACTGTCGGTCAGTTGTTGGACGTTTCCCTCGCTGAGGCGCATGCAGTATCTTCAAGACAAGCTCATGCTTCACACAACTACAGCGCAACGAAGTAGTCGCGACGACGCACACCCGTTCGCGTAATCTGAACCACGTGGATGGAATGGCACCGTCGTGTAAAAACGACAGGACACACCGGCGCAAGGTAGGTCAGCGTCATGAAGCACGCCTACGACGTGCCTGTCCGCGGCCGCGTGGCCGCGTGGCCGCGTTCGAATACCTCAGTGATCGGTGAACGAACGAATGAACGTCGAAGTTCGAAATGTTCGTTCGCTCGCCCACTCACTCACTCACTCCCGGCTCCCTCCCGGCTGGCTCTCCAGTCTCAACGTCTCAACTCCTCTCGTTCGTTCGTTCGTTTGTTCAATCTGTTGGGTGTCGTTAGCAACTCCCCGACTTACTGACCACTGGTTCGCTTCTTCGTGCGTTCCCTTGCTGCCTGGCTGGCTTGTTGTTCGCTTGGCTGCTGGTGTTGTTTCGATTGGAGTGATCGCTGACTTGGGTGGGCACTACCATAAAGGTAGCAGGCATGCCGTCGTGCATACCGCGAAACGGCAGCGTTCGAGAATGATTCAACTAGTACCTCGCCTTTCGTCAGAGCAGCCTGGTGATGGTGTGAGATCTTCCGCTGGTGTGCGATGACGCACCGAACCTGTGTCGTGTGAAATCAACACAGATTTTTGAGATGAAACAACGACTTTGGCAGAATTTTTGACAAGATTGCTATTGAATGCCCGTCATGCGTATCTTCGACATTGTGGTGCGATTCGCGCTCGTGCTGCTGATTTCATCGACAGTTTCTGCAGGGCGCAGTGTCGACGCTAGTCCAGTCACAGTGTTTAAGCGAGGCGAAAATGGATACTTCTGTGTCAAAATCCCTGTCTTGGTGTACTTGGAGTCGGGAACCATCCTAGCTTTTGGTGAGGCGCGCAAAGATTCATGCAGGGACATGGCGTGGACGGACCTGGTCATGAAACGCTCGGTTGACAACGGAACAACATGGTCGGATATGCAGCTAGTTTTCTCGAATTCTTCGACAAGCAGCATCACACAGGTTGGCAACGCAGCGCCTGTGCAGCTTCGCGACGAAAATGGAACGATTCTCCTGCCGTTCTGCGTCAACAATTCACAAGTCTTCCTCACGAAGAGCGTCGACGAAGGATTGACGTGGTCGACGCCTCGGCACCTCCCGGACTTGGTGCATCCTTCATGGAACTGGATTGGCCTTGGTCCTCCAGGGTCGATCCAGTTAGAAAGTGGCCGCATTTTGGTGCCGGCATACCATACTTTTGGAATTCGTTTCAACGGGCAACTCACGCATGGACACACGGTTCTCTCCGACGATGGAGGGGAAACTTGGCGACTCGGCGCTACTCAGTACGGCAGTGCGACCCACTTTTCCAATGAAGTACAGGCAGTGCAGCTGAAGAATGGAGACGTGCTTGTGAACGCCCGTGCCATCCTGACGCACCGCATTCAAGCAGTCTCGAGCGATGAAGGGGAAACATTTGGTGAATCATGGGCAGTACCCGAGCTTCACGAACCATGGGACGGGTGCGAAGGATCCATGGTGATAAATGACGCCAAAGACACGCTGCTGTTCACCATTCCGAACACACAAGCGATTTACAGGACAAACCTAACTCTGTGGGCATCCCCAGACGCTGATGGCAAAGAATGGACAGCTGTCAAGAACGTGGATCCATCAAATGCTGGATATTCCTCGCTTCAATTTTTGCATCCAGACCAATCAGAGATCGGCATCCTCTGGGAGCAGTCGGACAACGCGACGGTTGTCATGATTCCAGATCGAATCGTTTTCGCGTCATACCAGCTCGCTGGTTTGTCACTACCATAAACCAAAATAGAGTCTTGGTTCGCACTGGAAGACTAAATTGACGTTTGCAAACAAGTGGATGTAATTCAAGGATTTAGCGGGTACTTAGTTACTTACAGTAGTGAGCGGAAATGTTGAGCATAATTAATCCACATCTTATTGCCGTAGCTTTCTGCGCACTACTTCAAGACGACCTAATCTTTAGTTTCGCCCTCAGAGTCAACGTGTTGGTCCGAGTGTTCCAGTTCGTTCACTTCCCATCCCTTTCCATTGCGAACCCCAAGTGCAAGCTCCGTGGCATGGAATCCTTCCAACGTTAGCCGCTTGCTGATCGTAATGCAGGTGACACCAGCCTCGTTCAGCGCTGCGTACATGTTTTCTTCGATATCTTGGCTCACGGCATCGGTGCACTCATCCAGCACCCCGAAGCGTGGTCGATGAAACAGCAGGCGGGCCACTCCCAATCGTTGTTGCTCACCCAATGACAAGTTGCTCGCCCAGTCGTCGACGGAGTCAAGACCACCTCGCGTTTCGCATACACCACGCAGCCCAACCAAATCCAAAGCTGCCCAAATACGCTTCTCAATATTGCCATCACCTTCTCGCTGCTCCGGAGTGAACATTTCGGGGTAGGTCACCTGATCGGCGAATGAACCAAGCACAGAATAGCACTTCTGAGGCACCAAGAGCAAGTCAGTTGCAGCAGACGCAGAAGAAGTTGAAGCTGGACTCAGCAGCTGATTTGTCCAAGAGTCAAAGCGTGGCCAAAGATTTGCAAGGACGCGGAAGAAACTGGTTTTGCCGATGGAATTACGACCCGTCACTAGCATGGATCGATGCGGTTCCAAGGCAATGTCCAAATCCGTTGCAAGGCAGTCACCTCGCGGAGTCACCAAGTCCACGTGGTGCAATGACAATTGAGCTTGTTCGGAGTCGGTACCTGCCGCACGAAGATCTTGCGCAGTTTGAGTGTTCTTCTCCAACGCTTCAAGGTGCAACAGCAGTTCGCACACCCGATCGGATGACCCCATCAGGGACTTCAGTTTGTCGTAGATGCTTGTGAGACTTGATAGTGCCTCGATGATGCGCTCAATGGCTTGCTTGACGTAAAAGCCTTGGCTGGCAGCGGCCGCCGCACCACCAACGGCGGTTGCCGTGCCTAGAATGGCGTCAGCGTTTACGCTTTGCAAATATGTGTTGAGGACGATCGGTGTAGACACCGAAGCATAGCGTGCACTGGTGGTCGCGGTGTCCTTGCTGACGGAGCGGTACGCCACATTGTAGGGCACATACGCGTCAGCGGACGCCGACTGGTGGTTCACGAGATTTCCCAGATAGGCGTCAGCAATGGTCTTCTCCCGTGATCCGCCATCACTGAATGCAATCGACTCAGCGTGCTTGCGCAGGCGATTGTGCACGAATCGGAACTTGCCATCAAGGTCTTGCTCCTTTGTCTCATGGTTCTCGGCGGCTGGTTTCCCGTAATTGACGAGGGCATATGAGGCAAGAGCGTAGCCCGCAAGGATGCTGATGCTCCCCTTGGTAAGATACCGGCTGAGAGTCCATCCAAACCAAAGGCAATTGATCGATGGGAGAATTGCAGTTCCCCAAATGTCGGCGAACTGGTTGGCGACATCCTCAATATCTTGGGTAATGCGGATGCCGGGGTCAGTGACGTCATGTCCTAGATTCTTCACCTTGTAAAACGCATCGTTGGCCAAAAACAACTTGCGTAGGCGCTGCGACAAAGCGACCTTCCATTTCACGCCAATGTGATTGCGCAAGTAGTTTCCGCCTTCCTCCACGAAGGCTGTCACAATGTCGAGCGCAAAGTTCATCGCACTCAGACCAAAGAACAGCGCAACGTTTTTGTGCGTCATCGCTGCGTACATGCCTCCGACGATTCGACCGTACCTGTAGCAGCACGGCAACGGCAACGCCAACTTCAATGAACCGACCACCAACACTGAGCAAACACAAACGCGGTATCATCACGGCAATCGACTTACGCTTCTCGAAGTACAGTTTGGGCGGCGATTGCTAACAACAGCTTGCCCATGGCACCGTATGACCCTGGCACCATGATTTTCAGAAGGCGGACGGTCTTTTCGACCGCACTCATCTTGCGTCGTGAACGGAGTTTCTGCTCCTCCTGCTTTGCGAGGTTTGCCTTGTACACCGCGGACTTTTGAGCGAGCACGATGGCAGTAGGATCTTCAGTCGACGATGTACTTTTCTCCGACGCACTGCCAGAGTCAACACGACTCTTGACTGCATCGACGCCGCCTTGGCCGTCGCCGATGTGCACAAAGTCAAACGCCTTGGTGCCGTTGCCGCGGAGATGAAGATTATGCTGATGCCACTTTTTAAGGGCAGGGCGATGGCAAATGGTAATGTACGTTATTCCGAGTCGTTGGCATTCTTGGTACAGGAAAGTTTCCATTTCACGATTGACTGCTGAAGTGCACTCGTCCAGAATTGCAAATTCGGGACGGTGATAAAACAACCTCGCCTGCACGGACAATGAGATGAGAATGGAAGCAGGGAGTGTCAGCAAACAATGCAGTTGGGAATAGGCACGCGAGTTGCAACATGAGAACTCACGATAGCAAGGCGCTGCTGTTCGCCAAGACCCAATCTTTCGCTCCAGTTGATGAATTTCTCGTCTTCGTTTTCTGTGTCGAGCAGGTGCTCTAGGCCAACTTGCGACAAGAGGTGCTCGAGCCGTTCATGAGTCAGGTTCTCCAGAGCATCCAAATGTGGATAGCAGATATTCTCACGCAGACTGCCAAGGAACTGGTACGGTTTCTGGGGAATATAGAAGATCTCTTTCGACGGCTTTGTGATGGATCCTTCTGTCACCTTCCAAAGTCCGCCAAGGCAGCGGAAAATGCTTGACTTCCCGGCGCCATTGTGTCCAGTGATCAGGAGAGAGCCGCCTTTGTCAAGAGCGAAGCTTAAGTGCTCCACCAACACGTTGTCCGTGGGAGTCTTGACCAACACGTCGTCGAATGCAACACGATCATCTCGGTAGTCGTAAATTTTTTCGTCGTCACTCGAGGCTTTGTTGTTGAGCTTTACAAGTTCATCGTGCAGCTCCACGACACGGTAATAAGTGGAGCGATTGTGTTGTTGGTGCACAGCATGCAAGTTCAAGAATTCTCCCAGGGAGGCGAGGGCTTGAATCATGTGACTGAACACGGTCTGAATCGAAGACACTTCGAGAGCCAAGTTGTCGGAGGCAGCTGCAGGCGATGCCTTGGAGGCGGTGCCAAACACCATTGGTGTCATGATGAACGTCATCATGAAAGGCCGGAAATTGTAATGATATGCCAGCTTGATGAGCAAGTTGAATTGCGACTTAGTTGCCAACAGTGCTCGCTGCGCGAAGGCGAAAGCGTCGAACTTCTTTTGTAAAATGTCTGTCATAATGACAATCGTAGTTCAAATCATAAACGGAATGCGAGTTCGTGAGAAAAGATAAAACAATGACAGGGACCAACGGAGACGGAACAACGTACTTTCTTCCACGGAAGCTCCTCCAACGGCAGCGATGGCTTCTGAGTTGGTTTCCAGGCGCGCGACTGCGCTGTTGTATGCATTCCTGGCCTTGGTCAACTTCGTGTTGAGAATGAAGAAATTTTTGGGAAGGTAGCGCTGTACAATTTCGTATGCGACGAAAAGGTACAAATGCGGCAACACGGCGAATGAGACTCCCTTCTGCCGCCACAATTTGAGTGTGAACCAAAAGAGCAAGGGTAACGACTGAGTCAATGCGACAATCATGTTCACAATACGCTTCGTCGCTTGGAACACTTCGCCGGCGAGGCGCTCATCTGGGTGTGGGAATGTCAGCGACTTTTTCCCGGTGCGTCGGTTGGTCTTTTTCAGTTTGGTGATGTGATAGTAGGCCATGTTGTCAAAGTAGAGGCTGTGCAGTTTGCGTGTGATTTTGGACCGCCACAGCACTTCCATTTTCGTGGTCGCCCAGGATAGAGCGCTCGAAGCCAGCGCGATACCAGCCGACATTTGCAGACTCTTCACCAACAGCGTTTTGACGCGCCCGTTTTGTCGCTTGTACAGCGCAGTTGTTAAGTGTGATGTCAGCCCACTGCACTTTTCCATCAAGAACAAATTCACGAGACCGACGGCAACCATGACCAAGAAGTACTTGCGGGTTTTGGCGTCAGTGTTGCTGGACGAACCGATCCATTTCTCCGGCCACACCATCGCGAGCAACCGTTTAGCATTGTCTCGGCTATTGCGTTTGTCCAACAGTGCGTGTCTACCGGCCCACAAGTCTTTCACAAGGTCAAGGACATATTTCACCACGTGGAACATCTTCAAGTTGCGAAAGAAGCCAATTATTTTGAGGAGAAGAGACTGCTTAGAAGCAGCCGGTGGTGCCTGCGCCTTGCCGGCCTTGCCGGCCTTTGAGCCGCCGGCGGTGGCATCGGTTGGCATTGTTGTCGAAGACAAAACACACAGAGCGCCAGAGTAGGAGTGCTCTTGGGCAAGATCCGTTTCGACGGAGCTGCGTGCACAGCTCTCGCCTGGGAGATTGTGAAGTGAAACACAACCCGAAAGAAAGCCCGAAAAAGCGACAACCCCACAAAGCGCCAGCACGACAAAAACCAAGCCTCCAAAAGAGAAGGGACAATGTTCGACGCCTGCGGACAGTGGTGGCGGCAGCTGTTACCTCGTCGGAAGCCAAACCAAAGAAATTGTGCCAGCACGTCGGCTGCGTAAGTCTCTCGCAATCCACCACCACCACCACCACCACCACCACCACCATCAGCACCACCACAGCGACGACGGCGACTACAACGACAATCCCCACGACGACGACAACGACGACCGCCGCCACGGGGACGACGACGACGACGACCACCACCACCACCACCACCACAAAAATAAAACGCAACAGCAACAGCAACAGCAACAGCAACAGCAACAGCAACAGCAACAACAACTTTACAATAGAAACAGCAACAGCAACACCAGGCGCCGTAGTAGTCTACTCATTGCTTTGACAACATTTTATAACAACAGCAACAACAACAGCGACAACATCGACACCAAACACCAAACACCGCGGTGACGCAGTCATCGATCGAAGTCGTCGTCGATGGACAGACGGATGGAGTCAGTGATTGATTGATTGATTGTCGAAGTTCGTTCGTCGTTCGTCGTTCGTCGTTCGTCGTTCGTTGTTCGTTGTGGTGTTTGTGGTGTTGTTGTGGCCATGTCACCACCACCAACACCAACACCAACACCACAAGCAGTGTCCACGCGGTCAGTCAGCGGTCAGCAGTCGCAGTCAGCGGTGGTCAGAAGTCAGTCAGCGGTCAGAAGTCAGTCAGTCAGCTGTGGTGAGATGAGAGTGAGTGAGTGAGTGAGTGGTCCAGCCTCTGTGTGATAGACAGATATCTAAAATAGAAAATAGAGTGCCCTGTTCCGCCTTCATGCAGTGAATCAAAAAGTCAAAATGGGAAAATGGGTCGACGAGAGTTTTAGAGTTTTGACTGTCAGCAACCTTCTTGCACAGAACATTCGAACAACATTCGAGAGAGGGTATAAGCCTACAGGCTGCATGAGTGTGCAAAGCACAGGTTGAAGAATCAGTGACGTCACTGACTTTGTTCGTTGCTTTGTTCGTTGCTTTGTTCGTTGCATTGTTCGTTGTTTGGTTGTGTGGTTGGATCGTTCGTTGGTTGGATCGTTCGTTGGTTGGATCTTCTTCTTTCTTTCTGTCTGTCTGTCTGTCACTTGCTTTCTTCTTGCGTCGCTCTGCTTGTTGTTGTCGTTGTGTTGTCGTTGTGTGTCTTTGGTTGTTGTGGTCGTTGGTAGTAGTGGGTGGTTGTTGTGTTTGGTTGGGGTTGGGGTTGGGGTTGTGGTGTTTGGTTGGCGGCAGGTGTCTGTGTGTGTGTGTGTGTGTGTCCTTGGATCGTTTTGGGTCTTTGCGTCTTTGTTTGTTTGTTTGTTTGTTTGTTTGTTTGTTGTGGTTGTTGGTAGTGTTGTGATAGTATCTTTGCTATTGCTTTTTCTCTTTGTCGTCGTCGCCGCAGTCGTCGTCGTATCTCTCTCTCTGCATGTCTGTGTCAGCGTCTCTACGTCTCTACTTCAGCGTGGCTACGTCGTTTACGTCTTTGTCTTTATCTATGTCTTGCTCGTTTATCTCGTTGTGCGCTTGTCGGCTTGGCTGGTTGCATACTTGATGACGTCGTCAGAGCATTCAGAGGTGGTCTCTATCCTCGCTTGGGGCATTTTGCGTCTGTCTGCCTTGTGTTGTGGTGGCTTTGTAGCAGGCTGACCGCTCTATCAAAGTTTCCCGTCGTTAATATTGGTCGAAACTTGTTGTGCTGCATTGCTAGTCGCAGGTGCATGTTCTGCGTGCGCATAGCTGTATTGTGTAAAGCGGCAGTTTTTCAGGGATGAAGTTGTCTCAGTATCTGCTGGTGGCACTGGGGTTCTCGTCTAGCGCCAATGCTGAGCGTATTGGAGACGGATGGGGCACCAATATTCACTGGACTCGGGAACCGGTAGCAGGAGAGGCGGCACAGCTAGCTCAAGCCTTCAAACTGGCACGAATGGACTTTTCGTGGAGTCAAATTGAGAAAACTTGTGGGGAATACAACTTCTCTTCTTACGACGACTTGCTTTCCACAATGGAGGAGCACGGGGTGCGCCCCTACTGGATCCTCGACTACGGCAATCCGTGCTACCCCCCGGCGCCTGAGCCACAAGTTGATTGTACAACTCGCGAAAAGTGCGAAGCCACTTGCCAGGAGTACTTCAACACGTGTGACGATGGATGGTACTACTGTTGCGCCAAAGACCCACAGGCACCCACGGGGTGCACTCTGGAGCACAGCTGCGCATCGAAGCCAACGCTAAACAGTTGCGCTTGCGGAAACGGGACTGCTCCTAAGCCGCCCCCGCCGCCGGCTTCAGGCAATGCTGGCTGTGATACCCCTGAGTGCATCGAGGCCTTTGGGAAGTTTGCTGCCGCCGCCGCTGACCACTTCAAAGGCCACGGTATCATTTGGGAGTGCCTTAACGAACCAAATGGAATGGGCAACGACAATTCTACCACCATTGCAGCGCTCTGCCTGTCCGCCGGCAAACCGTTGGCTGCGGTTGGTGAGCACTTTGTTGGCCCTGCGACGTCTGGTATCGATATGCCGTATCTTGACGGTGCCATGGCAGCGGGTATTCTCGCTGCATTCGATGCTGTGTCGGTGCACCCCTATCGCAGTACCGCTCCCGACACTGTATTGTCCGACTACGTCAGTCTTCGTGCTCTAATTGACAGCCACGGCAAAACTCCGGCCCAGAAGGCCCTCCCAATTCTGTCGGGAGAGTGGGGGTACACTTCTGCGTCACTTCCTTGCAACTACGGGAACCGTGTCGACGAGTTAACACAGGCGTGCTTTCTATCTCGGATGTGGCTCTCAAACGTGTTGTCCGGCATTTCCATTTCCATCAACTACGATTGGTCCGACGGCACCGGAGGTGCCAGTGACTGTGAGTCACACTTTGGGTCTGTGCGCCAGCCACCGGTGGCGAACCGCTCCGAAAACCCCTACGACCCGAAGCCCAAGTACACGGCTGCGCTTGTGTTGCAGCAGTCGCTCGGCAACTTTGAACGTTACGAGGGGCGCATCTCCCCCGTTGAGGTGCACCCGACTACGCTGCCGCCGAACAACGTGTTTGTGCTGCAGTTCGACAACAGCACGGAGAGTGGCAGCAATGGGGCTGTTGCCGATGCCCAGGGGTTTGCAGTATGGACCAACGGATCCGTTGTCCAAGGTACTTGCAGTGCGCCTGGTCACCCTTCACCGGCTGGATGGACCCGACTAGACTGTGGGTACGAAGGCATATCTGAGGATGAGTGCTTGTCGCCGCAAAATCCTAAGGGCCCAGGGTGTTGCTGGGAGCCGAATGTGTCCACGGTGGGTGGGCCACAATGCTACTGGCCACAGTTACCAACTGCAACGGACATGAATGTTTCCTTCAAGGTCAATTCGACCAGCGCACCGTCTGCTTGCTGGAACGTCGTGGGGATGCTCGGAGATGCTTATGGTCAAACTTGTGCTGGCTCTGATGGCGTGGTGGAAGTGCACGTGCCTCAACTGCAGGGTGCCACGCACAATGCGCCTGTCTATTTGTTGCCGCAGTAGCGAGGACTTCTTGCGGAGTGGACTGTGCTTGAATGACTCCCGGTTTGTGCCAAGCTGGCAATCAGTCAGGCAACGGGCATGAGATAGCGTTGTGAGCAATTCTCAATGCCGGAGTAAGTAAGGTTTAACAAACTATTTATTTTGGTGTCGTTCGACAAATTTAACTCTGTATGTTGGTAGTGGCCCTAGAAGCCCCACCCTAATTCATCCAAGTCATCTAAAAACTCACGCTCCTGTTGTTTCGTGGTGGTCTTAATGCGCCGGGAGCTCTGGGCTTGCTTCACCATGTTCATCGATTGCTCGACGCACATTCGCGATATCAAACCTTGCAGGTCCGAATCCGAAGGTGCCAGTTCCAGCCACCGTGGATCGTGCACAGCTCCGATGAATAAATCTATCTTATCCAAGATGGTGTCGGCCTTGTGCCAATTTACCTCCACAGAGCTCGAGTCTGCAGCAACGTTCGAAGAAGACCGCCGCCAAGGCACCAGGGCTTCTTCCTGGGACAGCTGTTGTAGGAAGACGTTGAGTGGTGGAATAAAGCTGTGGCCAGCTTTAGCCTGCCAATCTCGAACAAATCTGGTCATCTGGCCGGGTTGGCACAATTTTTGAAACTGCGCGTAGTTGGTGGCGTTGTGGCGTTGCTTACGACTGTGTGAGCTTGTCCCAACCGACGGATCGCCCAGGACGCGCTCCCACATCGCTGGGAGAACCCCCGCGGAGACACTGCAGAACGGGCTCGTCAAACCTTGGGCGATCTGAGCAAACGCGTTGAGGTTTCCATCGTGAAGTAGATGTTCGGCAACGTTCAGGAAAAATTCAGCAGCATACCCGCGACCGCGACCTCCAATTCTGCCAGAGCGCAGTGGGGATTCGGCTAGAATGGTCGAGGTCACCCAGTTGACTCGCAAGTTGAACTGCTTTATTGCTTCGACAACGTTTGGTGCGACTTGGGCCTTCGCGGCCGATACCCACCTACTTCCCACCAGCTCCGCGCGTCTGATGCGGCGGAGGCATGCGACGTCCATCAAAGAAATCTGCCTGGCAAATCGATGCGCTTCGTGGAGCCGCGAAAAGTCAAATCCGATGTTTGGGTGCGGGTTCTGGGTGCTGTCTCGTCCAACAGCTGCGTCGCTCGCAAGCGCGGTCGCCTGCTGCCGATTTTCTGCGGGCGAAGCGGGTGACTGTGACTGAGGTTGTGCTTGGTGAAGGTGCTTCACGGTAATTTCCAAAAGACGGCCAAGGCCCACTTTCCGCAGCTCTGTGGAGACACCTTGCAAGGCTTGCAATAAAGTTTGAAGTGGGTTGTGGTGAAATTGCGCTGCGCTGGTCCCAATGTGCGCTGACTCGTCGGTACCTGCGCCGGCATCCTCCACGGATCCAGCGTCATCTCGCTGCGCATGCCCGAGCACTTCAGACGTCGCGATGGATGGGTCGCCGCGAGCGTCGAGCCACAGGCACGCAAACCGCATGGCTCCGACACAGGCTCCAAGTAGCAGTTGGAAGTTGTCCCAGCTCTCCCGGCCAGCGTTTCGAACCAGGACCTGGTGCAAACGAGCTATAGGGTCGAATATCAACCGTGCCACAGTGCTGTGCGGCAACAACATGGGACCCAGCAAGGCCAGCCGTTGCACAATCTCTTCTGCATGGGTGTCGTGTTGGGATCGATCGGCGAAGCGCTGGTGATCCATTCGGTTTGACTTGGAGTAGAAGAGGAGCATGCTCGAGTGCTCTGCGTTGCCCAAGCAGTACGTCAATTGGCGGAAGAGTTTGATGGCCTGAATGAATCCCGTTTCATCCACTGGAAAAGACTTTCGCGCGCAACAACACGGGAAAAGTGTGGGGGTTACTCCAGCGCGCGCGATGCATATAAAAGAGTCCGCCGCTGCCAACGCGCGAGCATTGTCGAGTGTACTGCGGTGGAGGAGGTCCACATGAGCACAGAAGAAGTTGCGTGCGCGCGAGCCAGGAGCGCGCGAGCCTTGGCCGTTGCTGATGGTGCTATTGTACTCGTTGTTGTAAAAGCGCGCAATGTCACCGAATGCACTCGGTTGCCGGCGATGGCGTTGCGTCGAGTGTTCGATGTGACTGCTGGTGGACAGGGAAGCGGGGCGATTGCTCGAGAAGGCGTCCAGCAATCGATCGCCTGGCTTCCGCGGGCTGTTCACTTTGGAGAGACTTTTACTTTTCGGCCGAGCTGGTGGTACGCCGCCGTCGTCGCCGGCAGTGCGGGTTGCACTGCGGTAACACGTCGGGCAGTGCGCAGACACCCAGCAAATACGGATGGCGGTCGGAACTGAGCGTGTGCGTCGGAAAAAGTTGGTTTTGCTGAGCTGTCGCATCGCATTGAACACGATCTGCACGCATTTTCGGTGCGAGGAGACACGGTGCGGGCCCAGAAGTAATATCGGAGGGGGTGGCGGCGGAGGTGTCAATTTTTCCACCGGCGATGGGGCCGGCGACTCGAGCGGTGAATGCGGAGGGAAGACAAACTGTTGCCGGCCCCGTGGCTGTGCCCCCAGTTCCGTTGCGTCGACAAGGTGCGGTCCTGTTCGCCGCAAGTGCGCAGTCACTTCCGCGAACAGTGACTTCGCTTTGTCAGGCGAGTGTTTCGTGATGAACACAACCGGGACCGTTCTGCGGTCCGCGATCAATCGGTTCGCCAAGTACGCGAGCAACCTGCGCAGCAGGACATCGCGCTGCTCCGTCAGCTCGGCGGAGCCCGCGTTCTGCGGCGTTGGGTGAGATTGCCAAACGTCGAGGAGGACAGAGTCTACGTCGACGCAAAGGACAGGCTGGACATCACTGCCAGTCTGCTCGAAAGGCAGCTGGAGGGCTTTTGACACAGCTGAGGGTGATCGTGATACCCTCGACAGTGGCGCACGATTGTCGTCGCCCATCGATGCCGTTGGTTTCATCGTAGCAAGCTTGGTACTCGGCCGACGCTGACAATGCCCTCGCAACGAGGGCACACCATTGGGCGGATGGCGCAGGCACGCAGATGTGCGGCGCGCATGCTACGAGACCGTTCCCTTGCAGTCTGGTCTTCTTTCGTTGTTGTCGCCCGGCTCGACGTTGTCTTCGCACTGGGCGCA
>ENA-OWNT01003083-OWNT01003083.1-seawater-metagenome-genome-assembly--contig:-NODE-3083-length-16223-cov-7.752756_pt1 | contig 16223 bp, 13 predicted proteins | sample MGYA00238136_ERZ651165 | MGnify/ENA primary metagenome ERZ651165 (study PRJEB26861, sample SAMN08777766) | seawater metagenome | isolation source: coastal seawater | place: USA: Florida | collected...
TGGGTGGAGTGCTGCGTGGACGGCGCCGTCGTGGGGCCGCTCGACACCGGGTTCTGCCTGGACTTCGGGATCCCCGAGTCCGACGGGCTGGGGAACGGCTGGTTCGTGCACGACGGCGACTCCGCCGAGTCCATGGGCTCGACGGCGCAGGTGCTGGAGATCTGCCAGTCCCAGTGAGGAGCAGGGAGGGGCGCTCAGGCGCGCTCGTTGTCCTTCGAGATCTTCGCGAGCCGCCCCAGCGTCACCGTGTGCGCCAGCTGGTTGATCGGCGCCGTCGCCAGCGACCAGAGCTCGTGCAGCGGGCAGGGATCGGCGCTGTTGCACGCGCGGTCGCCCATCGAGCAGACGTTGCTCCCGCTGGGCCCGTCGAGGGCGCTCACCACGTCGGCGAGCACGATGTCGTCTGGCGCCCGGGACAGGCGGTAGCCACCCCCGTGGCCCCGCTCTCCATCGATGATCTCCGCCGCGGCGAGCTGCCGCAGGATCTTGGCGAGGAAGGCCGGCGGGATGCCTGTCGCCTCGGCGATCGCGCGGGCCGGGCGTCGTGCGTCCCCCTGTCGCGCCATGCACACGCAGGCGGCGATGGCGTAGCGGACGGTCAGGGGCAGCTCTGCGATCATGGACGTTCTCGGAAGTGCGGCGTCTTGTTGTGGGCGTTGTACTTGCCGATGGGCATCGCGTACGGCATGCGGCCGGTTTCGTCGGCCGTCGTCCCGTCGTAGACCACCACGGCGCCCACAGGGTCCCACACGCTCACGAGCGCGCGGGAGCCGTCCTCGGTGAACTCCACGTGCATCGCCTTCTTTCCGGGGTCCGGGGTGATCGGGGTCACCCGCCGGGTCAGCGTCGCCTTGTCGACGAGCTCGATCTGCTCGGTGTTGGTGTCGACCCAGATCCAGGGCGTGCCGGGGTGCGTGCGCGCGAAGTACCCCGACCCGGCGAGCGCGATCTCCTTCTGCACCGCCAGGTCGTCCACCGTCACGATGGTGAGCTTCGGCACGCCGATGTGGTTCAGGGCCGAGTGGAGCTTCCCGTCGCGCTCGAAGAAGCAGGCGGAGAAGAGGTGGGGGAGGGCCTCGGTCTCCAGCGTCGCGATCACGGTGCCAGCGTCCATGTCGTACAGCAGGATGCGCCCGCCGCCCCGGGAACTGGCGAGGAGCTGGCGACGGCCGGGCACGAACACGAAGTCCTCGAAGGGCTCCGGCAGCTCCCTGACCTCGACCTCCATCGTCGCCTGGTCGATCAGCATGAGCTTCGGGTTGTCCCGCAGGGTCAGGATGAACTTCGCCTCGCCCGGGACCTGGTAGACGCCGCTCGGCTGACCTTCCAGGGGCAGCACGGCGCGGGGGTTCAGGGCGCCGTCGAGCACCGCGATCTGTTCGGGGAGCTGGGCGGCCACGGCCACCAGCGAGCCGTCGGGGTTCACGGCGACGTTGCGCGCGTTCACCGCGGCCTTGACGGTCCCGCGCAGGCCGCCGGCGTCCAGGTCGTAGGCCGAGACGGTGCCGTCGCGGGTGACGGCCCAGATGCGCCGCAGCTCCTTGTCGAACTTCGGGCCGCCGTGGATCCGCCCCACGGGGAAGCGGTCGAGCTCCTTCATGGAGTCGCCGTCGAGCACCGCGATGGCCCCGGCGCCGCGCTCCACGACGAGCGTCAGGTTCGGTCGATTGGTCTTGGCGGGGAGGGGCGGTCCGTCCGGTTCGAGCGACTTGCGGCTCGCCGCGATCTGCTCGGCGCCCCAGGTGATCGAGGTCACCGGGGTCCGGATCAGGGCGACCAGTGCGGCGGCGTCCTCCGGCGAGAGCGCCGCGGCGAACGGCGGCATCTGCGTGTTGGGGCGCCCCTCGAGGATCGTCTTGGCGAGGGCGTCGTCCTTCTTGCGGCCAAGGGTTTCGGGCAGCAGCGGCGGAGCCTCGCCTCCGTACCGCTGGGCGCCGTGGCACGACGCGCAGAGGGTGTCGTAGTGGGTCTGGGCGTCCGCGTGGGCTCCGGAGGGGGCCGAGACGAGGAGGGCGAAGGCGAGGACGAACAGGATGCGGTTCATGGGCGGCAGCAGTAGCAATCGCCGTGCCGTCCCGGGGGCCCCTCAGTGGAGGGATCCATCGGGTGAACTCCCAGATCTTGTGGGAAAGCACACGCCTTCTCCCCGCGCGAGCTGTGCTGAATCGCACGGTCCGGGATGGCTTCGTGGATTCCCGCACGGGGAATCCCCGGTGGGTGGGCCGACGGTCGCGGGTTCCACCGATCTGGTACGAGACTTGCGACCTCCGCATCGGTTGAGACGGATTGTCTCCAAGCAGAGCGCTTGTTCCGGGAGGATTCCGATGTCCGCTGCTTCTCGCCGTTCCCCCATCACGCTCGTCGCGCTGGCGCTTGCGTCTTCGGCCCTGCTCTTCGCGGGCTGCAGCACGCCCCCCGCCACCGCCGGCGACGGCGCCGACATCGCGTCCGGCAAGGCCAAGGCCGCGACCTGCTTCGCGTGCCACGGCGTCGATGGGAACTCCATCAACCCGCTCTACCCGTCGCTCGCTGGCCAGCAGGCCGACTACATGGCCAAGCAGCTGCGCGCGTTCAAGGACGGCAGCCGGCAGGACCCGATGATGTCCCCGATGGCCACGCCGCTGTCGGACCAGGACATCGTCAACGTGTCCGCCTACTTCGCGTCCGTCAGCGCGGCCGGCGAAGACAAGAGCGAGCACCCCGGCGGCGCCGCGACGTCGTACGAAGGAGCGCCCTCCGGCATCGACGCGAGCGCCGCGATCGACCCCTCCCTGCCCGAAGCCCAGCGCCTGACGGACGAGCAGTTCGCCTTCGCCAAGCAGGTGTACTTCGAGCGCTGCGCCGGCTGCCACGGCGTGCTCCGCAAGGGCGCCACGGGCAAGCCGCTGTCCACGGACATCACCCGCAAGGTGGGCCTGGACTACCTGAAGACGTTCATCACCTACGGCTCGCCGGCCGGCATGCCGAACTGGGGCACGTCGGGCGCGCTGTCCGAGGCCGACATCGACGTCATGGCGAAGTACCTGATGCACGAGCCGCCGGTTCCGCCCGAGTGGGGCATGAAGGAGCTGATGGGCACGTGGGACCTCAAGGTGCCCGTCGAGGATCGGCCGACGAAGAAGATGAACAAGCTCGACATCGAGGACCTGTTCTCGGTGACCCTGCGCGACTCCGGGCAGATCGCCCTGATCGAAGGCAAGAGCAAGAACATCGCGACGGTCATCGACACCGGCTACGCGGTCCACATCTCGCGCATGTCCGCGTCCGGCCGCTACCTGTACGTCGTCGGACGTGACGCGAAGCTCAACCTCATCGACCTCTGGATGGACCCGCCGACCACCGTGGCGACCCTGAAGGCCGGCATGGAGGCGCGCTCGGTCGAGACGTCGAAGTTCAAGGGCTACGAGGACAAGCTCGGTATCGTCGGCACCTACTGGCCGCCTCAGTACGTGGTCATGGACGGCGACACCCTGAAGCCCATCAAGGTCGTGTCCACCCGCGGCATCGTCGTCGACTCGGGTGAGTACCACCCGGAGCCCCGCGTGGCCGCCATCGTCGCGTCCCACGAGCGCCCCGAGTTCATCGTCAACGTGAAGGAGACCGGCAAGGTCCTGCTCGTCGACTACAGCGACCTCGACAACCTGAAGACCACCCAGATCGACGCGGCTCCGTTCCTGCACGACGGGGGCTGGGAGAGCACCCACCGGTACTTCATGTCCGCGGCGAACAAGTCGAACAAGATCGCGGTCATCGACAGCAAGGACGGCAAGCTGGTCGAGCTGGTCGAGGTGGGCGCGATCCCGCACCCCGGCCGCGGCGCCAACTTCAAGGACCCCGAGCACGGCCAGGTCTGGGCGACGAGTCACCTCGGGGACGACACGATCTCCCTGATCAACACCGAGCCCGACTCCGCGAACGCCTGGAAGGTCGTGCGGACGCTGAAGGGCCAGGGCGGCGGCTCGCTGTTCATCAAGACCCACCCGACGAGCACGAACCTGTGGGTCGACACTCCGCTGCACCCGGACGAGAAGGTCAGCCAGTCGATCGCCGTGTTCGACCTGAAGGACCTGAACAAGCCCTTCGAGGTGCTGCCCATCGCCGAGTGGGCCGAGCTGGGCGAGGGAGCGCGCCGCGTCGTGCAGCCCGAGTACAACAAGGCAGGTGACGAGGTGTGGTTCTCGGTGTGGAACGCCAAGGACCAGACGTCGGCCATCGTCGTCGTGAACGACAAGACGAAGAAGCTCAAGAAGGTGATCAAGGACCCGGCATTGGTCACCCCGACGGGCAAGTTCAACGTCTACAACACCACGCACGACGTCTACTGATTGGGGTCGACCTCAAGCCTGTTCGGCCCACGATATGCGACATGCTGCGCACGTCGCATATCGGACGGGCTCGGGGGGCTGGGTTCCCTCCGCCGCTCCGATCCGGTCTGCGCCATCCCCCCCTTCCGCCGCTCTGTCCAGGGCTGCGCGACGGGTCCCACGGCGCAGGTCGGACGGGCGTCGGGCTTCTCTCCCGACACGGGTCCTGACGAGGACACCCGGAGCCTGCTGTGCTGACGATCACGAGCTATCTGAACGTCGCCCGGCAGGCGGCCAGATCGAGCGCTCTGCGTGCGTCCGCCCCTTCCCGGTACGGGGCGGGCGCGCGCGCCCCGGTGGTCGTCTGGAACCTGACGGAGCGCTGCAACCAGGCCTGCGCTCACTGCTACGCCAGCGCCAGCCACGACTGCTCGCCGCTGGAGCTCGACACCGCCACGAGCCTGCGCATCCTGGACGAGCTCGCTGAGGCGAAGGTCCCGGCCGTCATCTTCAGCGGCGGCGAGCCGATGCTCCGCAAGGACCTGCTCCAGCTGGTGCAGCACGCCACGAACGTTGGCGTCCGCCCCCAGCTATCGAGCAACGGCACCCTCGCCAACGACGCGGCCATGACCGTGCTGAAGCAGGCGGGGATTGGCTACTTCGGGGTCAGCATCGACGGCCCCCCCGACTTCAACGACGCGTTCCGGGGCATGCACCGCGGCTACGAGCGCGCGATCCGCGGCCTGGAGTCCGGCGTGCGCGCGGGGGTGAAGACCGGCCTGCGGATGACCGTGACGAAGCGCAACGCCGGCGAGGTTCGGACCATGGCCGCGCTCGCGAAGCGCGTCGGAGTCGATCGCTTCTACGTCTCGCACCTCATCGAGGTGGGCCGCGGCGGCGCGGTGGACGCCTGCACGCCCGCCCGCACGCGGGAGCTGCTGTTCGACCTGTTCGAGCTGGCCCTCGATGAGCTCGAGGCCGGCAGCCCCGTCGGCTTCGTGACCGGCGGCAACGACTCCGCCGGGCCGCTCTTCCTCCGCTGGCTCGCCACCCGGTTCGACGTCGACGCCGTGGAGCGCGTGCGCGCCCTGCTCGCCGCCCGGGGCGGCAACACGTCGGGCGTCGGGCTGCTGTGCATCGACTCGGAGGGGGACGTGCACCCCGACCAGTTCTGGCGGACCGAGACGCTGGGGAACCTCAAGGAGCAGTCCTTCGGGGAGATCCTCCAGAACCCCATGCGGGCCCACCTCGCCCGGCGCGCCGACTGGCTGACCGGACGCTGCGGCGCCTGCTCTGCGCTCGGCCTGTGCGGCGGCGGCCACCGGGAGCGGGCGCTGGCCCTCCACGGTGACGTGGCCGCGCCCGATCCGTCCTGTGTGCTGACCGACGCCGAGGTGGGCTGGGTTCCCGCCTCCCCCTCCCAAGGAGTCGCCTCGTGAGAATCGCGCTGATCTTCGTCCTGCTCGGTGCGCTGAGCGCCTGCTCGAGCACGCCGCCGGCCCAGGCCGAGGCCCCGGTCGCCGAGGCCGCCGCTCCTGCTGCCGCTGCGTCCGTCGCCGCGGCCCCCGTCGCGCGCGCGTCCGGCACCGAGGTGTACGTCGTGGAGCGCGCCTCCGAGACGCTCGCCGTCTACGACTACGCCGAGCGGTCGCTCCGGGAGGCGCGCATCGAGGGGCTGGGCAACCTCCGCCACGCCACGATGGTGTTCTCCCAGAACCTCCGCTGGGGCTACGTCGCCACGCGGAACGGGCTGCTGAGCCGCGTCGACCTCGCCACCAAGACGGTGGACGCCGAGGTGCAGACGTCCGAGAACTCCATCGACATCGCCATCAGCCAGGACAGCAAGTGGATCGCGGTGGCCGAGTACGTGCCCGGCGGCCTGACCATCCTCGACAGCGCCACCCTCGAGGTCGCGCACAAGTTCGACGCCGACGTCATCACCCCCGGACACACGATGGAGGCCGGCGTCATCGGCGCCCCGGCCGTGCGGTCCCGGGTGACGGGCGCCGTGGACGCGCCGGGCAACCGCTTCGTGTGCGTGCAGATGGAGGCGGCCGAGGTCTGGATCATCACGACGAACGGCGGCGAGTTCGCCATCGAACACAAGATCCCCACCCCACGCGACCTGCCCTACGACGCGATGATCACGCCGGACGGGCGCTGGTACCTCGTCGGCCACGTCGGCTCGGACATGGTCTCCGTCCTGGACCTGACGAAGCCCGAGGCGGGGATGACCCAGATCTCGCTCCTCGATCCCAAGGAGACCTTCGAGCGCACCCAGCCGGTCAAGCTGCCGCACATGGCCTCGTGGGCCGTCGCGGGCGACTCCGTGTTCGTGCCGCTCGTGGGCGAGAAGCGCCTCGTGGTGCTGGACCGCCAGACCTGGGCGTTCAAGAAGTCCGTGCCCGTGCGCGGCCACCCGGTCTACGCGGTGCGCTCGCCGACGGAGCGGGAGATCTGGGTCAGCTTCAGCGGTGCCGAGAACGACGCCTGGGTCGACGTCATCGACACCGAGGCCCAGGAGGTCACGCGCTCGATCGAGGTCGGCAAGCGCATCTATCACATGGACTTCACGCCCCGCGGGGCCTACGCGCTCATCACCGCGAACAAGGACGATCTCCTCGCGCTGGTGGACACGAGCACCTACGAAATCGTCGATCGCCAGACCCTGAAGTCGCCCTCGGGCGTCTTTGGGATGTGGCGCGCCTTCCGCATCGGACTCTGAGCAGATGAACGCAGTCACCGACCATCCCGAGCTCGCCCGCGCCGTCCAGGCCGGCGTGCCCCTGATCCCCCGCCCCTTCGCCGCGATCGCGGAGCAGGTGGGCATGGACGAAGCGCACGCCCGCGCGACGTTGAAGCGCTGGCAGGACGACGAGATCCTCCGGGAGATCTCCGCGGTCCTCGAGGGCTCCGCCTTCGGCTGGGAGAGCGCCCTGGTCGCCGGCCGCGTGCCCGCGGATCGCATCGAGGAGGTGGCCGCCATCGTCGGCGCCCACCCCAACGTCACCCACAACTACGAGCGCAACCACGCCTTCAACCTGTGGTTCACGCTGTCCGTGCCGCCGCGGATGGGCCTCGCCAACACGCTGCGGATGCTCGAGGAGGAGGCCGGCGTCGAGCGCTTCTGGGCGCTTCCGCGCACGCGGACCTTCAAGATCGCGGTCCGCATGGATCCGACGACGAAGCGCAACCGCTCCCACGGCCACGCCCGCAAGGAGCCCGTCGCCCGCATCGAGACCACCGAGCGCGATGAGCTGATGTTCCGCCTGCTGCAGACTCCGCTGCCGTTCGTGGAAGAGCCCTTCGCGGCGCTCGGCGCGCCCCACGGGATCTCCGGCGAGGAGCTCGTGGCCTTCGGCACGAAGCACATGAAGGGCGCCGTGCGTCGCTACGCGGCGACGTTCCACCACCGCAAGCTCGGCGTGAAGGGCAACGTGATGTCGGCCTGGGCCGTCCCGGCGGACCGGGTGGAGGAGATCGGGCTCGCGCTCGCGGACCTGCCCGAGGTCAGCCACTGCTACGCCCGCAAGCTCTACGACGTGTTCCCGTTTACCCTCTACGCGATGATCCACGGGCCCGATCAGGAAGCGTGCGGCGAGATCGCGGTGCGCCTGGCCGCGGACCTGGGTGTGGACACGCCTGCCATGCTCCAGAGCACGCGGGAGTTCAAGAAGTGCCGGCTGCGCTACTTCCTGCCCTCGATGGAGGACTGGTGGAGCGCGCGGGTCGAGGGGGGCGCATGACCGTGGCGTCGATCGAACGTGGCCGGGTGCTGTTGGTGGGCGCCGGTCCTGGCGCGGCGGACCTGATCACGGTGCGCGGCTACCGGGCCCTGCAGGCGGCGGACGTCGTGCTGTACGACAACCTCATCGACGAGTCGATCCTCGACGTCGTCGAGGGCGAGGCCATCTACGTCGGCAAGCGCGCGGGGCGGCACTCGATCCCCCAGGAGCAGATCTGTGATCTGCTCGCGAAGCACGCGATGGCCGGCAAGTTCGTGGTGCGCCTCAAGGGCGGTGACCCCACGGTGCTCGGCCGGGGAGGGGAGGAGGCCCTGCACCTGGCGGGCCTCGGGATCCCCGTGGCGTTCGTGCCCGGCGTCTCCAACTGCATCGCCGCCGCCGAGCTCGCGGGTGTGCCCGTCACCCACCGCGGAATCGCCGACTCGTTCTGCGTCGTGTCGGCGCACCGCCGGGGCGACGAGGCCGACTTCTCCATGCCGCCGTACCACCCGCGCACCACGCTCGTGGTGATGATGGGGGTGGGCTCGCTGCCCCAGTGGCAGCCGCAGCTCCTGGGGCTCGGGTACCCCGCCGACGTGCCGGTCGGGTTCGTGACCGACGCCGGGCGGCCGGAGCAGCGCGTGCTCGTGACGACGCTGGGCGCGTCCGTGACCTTCGCCGTGGAGCAGGAGCTCCGCACCCCGACGACGGCCATCATCGGCCACGTGGTCCAGCTCCGCGAGGTCCTCCGCGGCGAGGACGACCGCGTGCAGACGGCCTAGGGACGGGATGGCCGCCAGCGACCGCCCCCCCGCGCCCATCGTGGTCGCCTGGGTGACCGAGGGACGCACCGCGCTGGTGATCGGCGGCGGCTCGGTCAGCACCCGGCGCGTCCGCGCGCTGCTGGATGGCCTGGCGCACGTCGTCGTGGTCGCGCCCGACGTCTCCGACGAGCTGGTGGAGCGGGCCGACCGCGGCGAGATCGCGCTGCACCAGCGGGTGTTCGAAGACGAAGACCTCGACGCCGCGGACCTGGTGCTCGCGGCCATCGACGACCACGACGAGTCTCGCCGGCTCGCAGGGCTGTGTCGCGCGCGCCGCATCCCGGTGCACGTGGCCGACGTGCCGGACCTGTGCGACTTCTACTTCGCCGCGATGGAGCGGCGGGGCCCCGTCCAGATCGCGGTGAGCACCGGCGGCGCCGGCCCGGCGCTGGCGGGTCGGATCCGCACGACGATCGCCGCCGCGCTCCCCGATCGCGTGGCGGAGGCGACCGAGCGCTTCGCGGCGCTGCGGGCCGCGGTCCGGCGCGCGATGCCGGACGAGTCCCAGATGAAGACGCGCATGCGCTGGCTGACCCGGTTCGGGCGGAGCGCGTCCTGGGACGAACTCGCGGACCTGAGCGACGCCCGCATCGCCGAGCTGGCGAACGAGGCCAGCGCCGAGTAGCGAGCGGGCCGACAGGAGAGGGTCGAGCGGGCCCGCTCGCGCACGCCCGGCGATCTCATTCGTCGTGGCTCCCTCCTGAAGAGAGGGACACGCGCTCAGCCCACGTTCGCATCGCCTGAGCCGGGCTCCGCCTCGCGTCCCTTCTTGTAGCCCCCGGGTTCGCTCGCACACCCCGCATCCCCGCGCTGTTGCAATCGCCACGCATCAGGTCTTCCCCGATGGCGTCCTGTCGCGGTTCTCCGCGATCTCGGGCCGGGCACGGTTCGTGCACCGCCAATAACGGACAAAGATGTCTTAAGAGCGGGGGCCGCTCTCGGGGAGACAGAACATGGCCGCGGTCGAGTCACCACAGCAGTCAGGGCACCCCTTCGATCTGCACCGCGCAAACGAGTCCGGCGAGCACGAAGCCGTCGCGCCGTCGATCCACGGGCCCGACGCGCGCGCCGCCCGTCGCTGGCTCGGCCTCGCGGTGGGCGTGCTGGTCCTCGCCGGGCTCTTCGCGACCCTGCTGGTCATCGGGCGTGTGCCTCCGCTGGATCGCCTCTTCGAGGACCCGCTGCTCTTCCGCCGCGGCCTCGTGGTCCACGTCGATCTCGCGCTCGTTGCCTGGTTCTACTGCTTCCTCGCCGGGCTCTGGTTCCTGCTCCCCGCGCAGGGTCGAGAGCGCCGCCTCGCCCACTTCAGCCCGCACCTCGCCATCGGCGGCATCGCCCTGATGGTGCTGGGCGCCGGCGTCCCGGGCGCCGAGCCGGTCCTGTCCAACTACATCCCCGTCATCGACCACCCGGTGTTCCTGACCGGACTCGGGCTCCTCTTCGGGGCGATTTCGCTGGCGTTCATCGACCGGCGCCTGCTGCCCGCGCGCGAGGCGCGCAGGGGCATCGCGAACATCCCGGACGCCGCGCGCCCCGGTCTGCGGGCCGCGGCCTGCGCGTTCCTGCTCGCCATGGTCACGATGATCGCCGCCTGGGTCACCACCCCGGACGTCCTCGCGACCCAGACGTACTACGAGTTCCTGTTCTGGGGCGGCGGCCACGTCCTGCAGGTGGCCAGCGAGGTCGCGATGCTCGTGTCCTGGCTGCTGCTCATCACGGCCGCCACGGGCCGCTCACCCATGGGCCGCCAGACGGCCTCGGTGCTGTTCGGCGTCCTGCTCGTCCCCATGCTCGCGGGCCCCGTCCTGGCCGGCATGGGCACCACCACCGGCACCTACCGCCACGGCTTCACCCAGCTCATGCGCTGGGCCATCTGGCCCGCCGTGTCCGTCTTCCTCCTGCTCTGCATCCGCGAGCTCGTCCTGGCGAAGCGGGAAGGGCGGCTCGGCGCCAGGGGCTTGAACGACTGGCGCCTCCGCGGCTTCTACGTGTCCGCCGGCCTCACCGTCCTGGGCTTCGTGCTCGGCGCGCTGATCCGGGGCAGCAACACGATGATCCCCGCGCACTACCACGCCGCCATCGGCGCGGTGACGGCGGCGTTCATGGCCGTCACCTGGGTGGTCCTCGAGCCCCTGGGCATCTCGCTCAAGACCGCGCGCAGCAAGGCGCTGGCGGGCTGGCAGCCGGTGATCTTCGGCGTGGGCCAGATGGTGTTCGCGGCGGGGTTTGGCTGGGCCGGAGCCCACGGCGCGGCCCGCAAGACCTACGGCACCGAACAGCAGATCCACACGACCGCCGAGTACCTCGGGCTGGCCGTGATGGGCATCGGAGGACTCGTCGCAGTCGTGGGCGGCGTCCTCTTCCTCGTCCTCGTAGTCAAGGCCTGGCGCGCTTCCCGCGCCCATCTCAAGCACTCCCCCGGAGGGACCCATGGCTGATGAACAGAACATTCACCCCATCCAGAAGTTGATGGACAACCCCTGGCTGTTGCTCGCGCTCAGCCTGGCCGTCCTCTTCCTCTCGTACACCGCCTGGGGCTGGTTCGACCTCGCGTCGCTGCCTCAGGCGAAGCTGCCCTAGGAGGCGCACATGCCCATCTCCCCACCTCCCGCAGGCTGGTTCCGGGCCCCCGAGGGCTACGAACGGACCTGGGTCGGTCTCGCCCTCGTGTGGTGCATCATCATGTTCCTCGCGATGCCCTACTGGCACTTCAAGGGCAAGCAGAACAGCACCGGCGAGGCCTACAAGGTCACCCCCGAGGCGTTCGCCGAGCGCACCAAGCGCTTCATCGAGCAGAACAAGACCGGCGAGAAGCTCAACGGCTTCGACGTCGTGGCGCCCGCGCCCGGCAGCGACGTCTACCTGCTCGCCAAGATGTGGAGCTACGAGCCTGCGGTCCTGAAGCTCAAGAAGGACCAGCAGTACCGGCTGCACCTGTCCGCGCTGGACCTGAACCACGGGTTCTCGCTCCAGCCCATGAACATCAACTTCCACATCCTCCCTGGCTACGACCACGTGATCACGCTCACCCCCACCATGGCGGGCGAGTACACGGTCGTCTGCAACGAGTTCTGCGGCATCGGTCACCACATGATGACCAGCCGGATCATCGTCGAGTAGGAGCGCGCGACCCATGACCAACTTCAAGGAAAACGAGGTGCGCACCTGCGACACGACCGGCCTCCCGGTGTGCCTCAATGCGCAGAAGTTCATCAAGATGAACGCGGTGGTCGCCGTCGTGTTCCTGCTCATCGGAGCAGTGGCGGCGATCCTGCTGGCGCTCACGCGCTGGCCCAGCGTGCATCTCCTCCCCGCTGACTGGTTCTACAGGGTGTTGACGCTGCACGGCCTCAACATGCTGATCTTCTGGATCCTCTTCTTCGAGATCGCGATCCTCTACTTCTGCGGCACCACGCTGCTGAAGTCCCGCCTGGCGAGCACCAAGGTCGCCTGGGTGTCGTTCGGGCTGATGCTCATCGGCGCGATCATGGTCGACGTGGCCATCTTCCAGGGCAACAGCGACGTCCTCATGACGTCCTACATGCCCCTGAAGGGCAGCCCCGCCTTCTACGGCGGCATCATCCTGGTGGCCGTCGGGACACTCGTCGGAGTCGGCAACTTCTTCGGCTGCATCTACATCGCGAAGCGAGACAAGACGTACGAAGGGTCCATGCCCCTGGTCGTGTTCGGCGCGGTCGCAGCGGCGATCATCGCCGTCGGCACCCTGCTGCACGGCGCCATCGTGATGATCCCGACGTTCCTGTGGTCCATGGGCCTCATCGACACCGTCGACCCCGGCTGGTACCGGCTCATCTGGTGGGCCCTCGGGCACAGCAGCCAGCAGGTCAACGTCTGCGCCATGGTCGCCGTCTGGTACCTGATCAGCTACCTCGCCGTGGGCGCCAAGCCGCTCAACGAGACCGTCTGCCGCGCCGCCTTCGTCTTCTACATCCTGTTCATCAACATCGCGTCGGCCCACCACCTGCTGGTGGACCCGGGCGTCGGTGCCGAGTGGAAGATCTGGAACACGTCGTACGCCATGTACCTCGCGGTCCTCGCCTCGATGATCCACGGCTTCACCATCCCCGCCGGCATCGAGTCGGTGCAGCGCGGCCGCGGCTTCACGCAGGGGCTGTTCACTTGGGTCGCCAAGCTGCCGTGGAAGAACCCCGGCTTCTCGGCGGTGTTCCTCTCGCTGGTCATCTTCGGCTTCATCGGTGGCATCACCGGCGTGACCCTGGGGACCCAGCAGATCAACATCATCGCGCACAACACGCTGCGCATCCCCGGCCACTTCCACGCGACGGTCGTGGGCGGCACGACGCTGGCCTTCATGGGCCTCGCCTACTACGTCGTGCCCCTCATCTTCCAGAAGGAGTACTACGCGAAGGCCCTGTGCCGCATCCAGCCGTACCTCTTCGCCTTCGGCATCGTCCTGATGTCGGTGTCGATGTCGTTCGCCGGAAGCTACGGCGTCCCGCGTCGTCACTGGGACGTGGAGTTCACCGGCGCGGCCCTCGGCCACACGTTCGATGCAGGCGCCACCTTCTGGCTCGCCGGTGTCGGACTCGGTGGAACGCTGGCGTTCCTCGGGATGCTGCTGTTCATCCTGCTGACGGTCGCGGCCGTGTTCTTCGGCAAGTCGAACGCCGGCAGCCCGATGGAAGCCTGGACCCCGCCGCTGGCGCCGGTCGCCGATGAAGATCTCGAGCACAAGACGCCGGGCGCCTTCGCCCTCGTCATCCTGCTGCTCGTCTGCTTCATGGTGTACTACTTCGCCAACTGGAAGGCCCTCGCCGACGTCTGGTGGGTGCGCTGACATGACCACGCAGGACGCAGTCACGACGCGGGCCTCCAACGCCGACGAGGCGACGGAGTCCTTCCTGGCCGGGTGGCGGTTCCCGTCGCTCATGCTCGCGGTGCTCGCATCGTGGCCGCTCCTGCTCCTCGCCGTCCTCCTGGTTCCGACCGGGGGCGACGGCGAGATGGCCGCCTTCGCCGAGCAGTTCAAGACCTGGTGCTTCGGGTACGACCCGGCCACCGGCGAAATGCAGATGGCGTATGTCGGCATGCTCGTGGTGAACCCGCTGCTGCTGTCAGCGGTGGTGCTCGGTGTGTGGGTCCGGCCCCTGAAGTGGGGCTGGACGCACCGCCGGGCGGCCATGGGCCGTTGGGCAGCGCTCGGCGTCGGCACCGTGCTGATGCTGGGCGCCGGCCTGACCCTCCTGACGGAGTCGAACACCGCACCCTTCGAGGGTGAGCTCCCGTTCCCCGCCGAAGAGCTCCGCACGAACCACGTGCCGCCTGCGTTCGACCTGATCGACCAGGACGGCAAGCGCGTCACGACCGCCGACATGGAGGGCCACGTGACCCTGCTGACGTCGGTGTACGCGAGCTGCCCCCACACCTGTCCGATCATCCTGACCGAGAGCAAGCAGGCCATGGCCGCGCTGCCCGAGGAGCTGCGCAACCGCGTGCAGGTCTTCGCGATCACGATGGATCCCGAGAACGACGGGCAGGAGGCGATGGCCGCGCTCGGTGAGATGCACGGCATGAACGCGCCCGCCTACCGCCTGCTGTCCGGCGACGCGGCGCAGGTGGAGCCGCTCCTCGACAAGCTCGGGGTCGCGCGCGAGAAGGACGAGGAGACCGGCGTAATCAGCCACGCCAACCTCTTCATCCTCGTGGACACGAACGGGAAGATCGCCTACCGCCTCGCCCTTGGGCCGCAGCAGGACCGCTGGTTGCCAACTGCCCTCGAGGTGCTCGCGCGCGAAGACCGCGGCGCGAAGCCCACCATCTAGAGACTCACCATGAACGCGCCGCTCCCCGATCCGGTCCGCACGGTCGGGTCGGCGAGCCCCGAACCCCGGGTGCTCGCCGATGGACTGCTCCGCTTGCTGGAGCGGCCCTTCGTCGCCATCGATCGCTGGATCGATCGCGCGCTGCCCGAGGACCTCAACCCCCTCGCGCGCACGGGCGCCATCGCCAACGTCACGTTCCTCATCGCCGCCATCACCGGCGTGCTGCTGCTCTTCTGGTACGTGCCGTCGGTGCACCAGGCGTACGACTCCGTCGTGGCCATGCACGCCGAGTCGCCCCTGCTGGGCGGCCTCATGCGCTCGCTGCACCGCTACAGCAGCGACGCGTGCGTCTTCTTCTTCACCGTCCACGCGTTCAAGCTGTTCTTCGCCCGGCGCTTCGGCGGAGCGCGGTGGTTGGCCTGGGTGACCGGCGTCGCGGCCGTCCTCGTCCTGTGGTTCACGGGCTGGACGGGCTACTGGCTCGTGTGGGACGAGCGGGGCCGACAGGTGGCGCTCGCGACGGCGAAGCTCGCGGACGTCCTGCCGATCTTCATCGATCCGGTGAGCGCTTCGTTCCTCGTGGACAGCGCGGTCAACACGCTCCTGTTCTTCGTCGTCTTCTTCGTGCACATGCTCATCCCGTTCGGCGCGGTCGTGGCGCTGTGGCTGCACATCACGCGGCTGCGGCGCGCCCGGTGGCTGACGAACAAGGCGCTGACCTGGTGGGTCGTGGGCACGCTCGTCGTGCTGTCGCTCGTGTTCCCGGCGGACGTGGCCGAGCGCGCGCAGATGGCCGTCGAGCCCGAGTCGTTCGCGATGGACTGGTGGTACCTGGCGCCGCTGCTCATCGGCGAGCGCATCGGCGGCGGCGCGGGCTGGGCGTTCTTCCTGCTCGCCTCGCTGCTCATGGGGACCATCCCCTGGACCATGGCCCGCAAGCGCGCGGCGACCGCGGCGGTGGAAGAGAAGCGCTGCAACGCCTGCCAGAAGTGCGAGCAGGACTGTCCGTACGCAGCCATCACGATGGTTCCCCGCACGGACGGCAAGGACTTCGTGGCGGTGGCCAGCGTGGACCCCTCGCTGTGCGTCGGCTGCGGCATCTGCGCCGGGTCCTGCGACACGGCGGGCGTGGGTGTGGCGCTCGCGCCGGACCTGGCGATGCGCAAGACGGTGGCCGGCTGGTTCAAGGCGCTGGACGACGGCGCCGCGGGTCTCGCCATCCTGTGCGCCGAGGGCGCCGGCGAGGGCTTCACGGTGGATCCCGAGACCGGGGAGTGCCCACAGCTCCCCGACTGGCGGGTGCTGCCCGTTCCGTGTGCCGGAGCCGTGCACCCGCTCATGGTCGAAGGAGCCCTGCGGGCGGGCGCGTCCCGCGTCGTGTTCGGGGCGTGCGGGCCGGGCAACTGCCACTTCCGCGAGGGCGGGCTGCACGCCGAGCTCCGCATGACGGGCCAGCGCGAGCCGTCCCTGCGGACGGACAAGGTCGACCCGAGCCGCGTGACGGTGGAGCACGTCGGACGCGGCGGGGCGGACGTGCTGATCGACGCCCTGCGGGGAACGGGCGAC
>ENA-OWNT01003084-OWNT01003084.1-seawater-metagenome-genome-assembly--contig:-NODE-3084-length-16221-cov-18.165634_pt1 | contig 16221 bp, 13 predicted proteins | sample MGYA00238136_ERZ651165 | MGnify/ENA primary metagenome ERZ651165 (study PRJEB26861, sample SAMN08777766) | seawater metagenome | isolation source: coastal seawater | place: USA: Florida | collected...
TGTGTGGAGGCTTCGCTACTGCTCACTATGACACGCTCACTCTCATTCGGCTTTTACTGCCGGTTACTAGCCTAACCTCTTCCCCTCAGACTCCCCGGGCACCGGGGCCGGTGCTAGGTAATCTTTTGAGGCTTGTTCACTACGATTCGGACCACGGTGGTGGGTTCTTCGAGCAGGTCTTCACCCACCACCACCACAGAGGTCTCAATGCCGCCCAGCTTGCGGATGACCTTGGCGGCCTTTTCGATTTCCTCGCCGGCGCTGCGTCCCTTGATGGCAACGACTTCGCCCTTGCCCGCCAGGAGCGGAATGGTCAGTCCGGCGAGGTTGGACAGCGCGGATACCGCCCGGGCCGTGACGACGTCGGCGTTCACCAGTCCCACGGCAAGTTCCGCACGGGTGCGCATGATCGTGACGTTGTCCAGCCCAAGATCATCCACAACCTCTTGGAGCCAGATGACCCGTCGTTCCAATGGTTCGATCAGGGTGAGCTCCAGGTCCGGCCGGGCGATGGCCAGGCACAGGCCGGGCAGGCCGGCACCGCTGCCGACGTCGGCGACATGGCTTCCGTGGGCAATCTGGCTCTCGATGACTGCACAGTTCAGAACGTGCCGGCTCCAGAGCCGGGGCACTTCGCGGGGGCCGATCAGGCCTCGTTCGGTCCCCGACGTCGCCAGGTGCTCAACGTAGCGTTTCGCCAGTTCCAGGCGGTCACCGAAGATGGACTCTGCGGCTTTGAGTTCGGGTGCGGTAATTTCAACCATCAAGCTAGTCAACGGTTCAGTCTGCGGAGACTACGATGTGCCGGTCGGCGCCTTCGCCTTCGGACTCGCTCACGAGCCCCAAATCGGCGACGGCGTCGTGCACGATCTTGCGCTCGTAGGCGCTCATCGGAGCAAGTGCGACAGTTTCGCCGGACTCCTTGACCGCCGCGACCGCGTCTTCAGCGATCTTCTGCAGGTCGCCGGCACGCTCGGCACGGTAACCGTTGATGTCCAGCACCAGGCGGGACCGGTTCTCCGTCGCGGACAGTACGGCGAGCCGCGTCAGCTCCTGGAGCGCCTCAAGGACTTCGCCGTCACGGCCCACCAGGCTTTCCAGCCCGGCCGATTCTTCCTCGGCCACGATCGAGATGTAGGTGCGTCCGTTGCGGACCTCGATGTCGATGTCGCCGTCGATGTCCGCGATGTCCAGCAGTTCCTCGAGGTAGTCCGCGGCAACGTCGCCTTCTTCTTCGAGGCGGCTTGCAGAAACACTCTTGACGGGGCTGTTGCCCTCGTGTGCAGCCTCCTGGGACGCCTCCTGGGCGTCGTCCCGGTCCTCGTCAAACTCGGCAGAAATAGCGTGTTCGGTGCTCTCGGCGGACATTACTTCCTCTTCCTGTTTTTACGCTGCGGCTGGACGCGCTGGGTCTTCGCTTCGACGGCGGCGGCAGCGGAAGCTTCGGCCGCCTCGGCGTCGACCTTTTTGCCGCCAAGAATGGGCAATGAGGGCAGTCCCTTGGCGGCGCGGCGCTCGGCGAGAGCCTTGGCGGCCGGCGATCCGGGCGTGGGCATCCGGCGGATGACGAAGAACTGCTGTCCCATGGTCCAGAGGTTGGTGGTGGTCCAGTAGATCAGGACGCCGATGGGGAAGTTGATGCCGCCCACGCCGAAGACGACCGGCAGGATGTAGAGCATCATTTTCTGCTGGCGCATGAACGGGCTGGCCAGTGCCTCTTCGGACATGTTCTTGGCCATGATCTGCTTCTGCGTGATGAACTGCGAGGCCGTCATGGCCAGGATCATCACGATCGAGAGGATCCACACCGCCGTTTCATTGCCGCCGCCGCCGTGGAGCAGCGACGCCGACAGCGGGGCACCGAAAATCGTGGACTGATCGAACTGCACGACCTGTTCGTGGCTCATGGCGCCGATGCCCTGGCCGCTGGTGGCCGCCGCGGTAATGCCGGAGAGCACCTGGAAGAGTGCGAAGAAGAACGGCATCTGGATCAGCATGGGCAGGCAGGCCGAGAACGGGTTGGTGCCGTGCTTCTTGTACAGGGCCATCTGCTCCTGCGCCATGGCCTGGCGGGACAGCTGGTCGGTCTTACCCTTGTATTTGTCCTGGAGCTTCTTCAGGTCCGGCTGCAGCAGCTGCATCCCGCGCTGGGCCTTGATCTGCTTGACGAAGACGGGAATCAGGGCCGCGCGGATCACCAGCACCAGCCCGATGATGGCAAAGGTCCACGTCCAGCCACTGGCCGCCGGCATGCCGATGGCGCTCAGGCCATCGTGGAAGCCCACCATGATGGCTGAGACCAGCCATTTGAAGGGGGCCAGGATTGTTCCAAAGATGTCCATACGATATCCCTATTCGTCAGGCCGCAGAGCGGCCTTCTCCATCAGTCTGAGCAGCCAAGTACTTGTCCGGATTGTTCAGCACAACAATTGTGGGGGTGTGGCCGGCAGGCCACTCGCGGTGCCCGGCGGGGACATGGTCCACACCGCCGGCATTCCATGGATGGCAGCGCAATAGGCGCCTCGCAGCCAGCCAGCTTCCTTTCACCGCGCCGTGAACCGTAATCGCCTCAAGGGCATAGGCCGAGCAGCTGGGGAAGAAGCGGCATACCTGGCCGTACAGCGGTGAGATCACCTTGCGGTACGCCAGCAGCAACAGAATGAGGACATTGCGGGGCAGGTTCCAGACCTCCGTGCCCAACCGGCGCAGTGCCGATCCGAGACTCGCAACTTTTAGGTGGGGGACGACGGCGGCAGTTGAGTTACGCACGCGGGGTCCCTTCCTGTGTTGTCTCGTAAGAACCTGATGAAGCAGCCTTCGGAAGGCGGGTGCCCAGCCGTTTCATGGTTGTCTCCAAGGCGGCGTCATAGTCGGCGAGCAGCTGGTCCCAGCTGGCCCCCGCCGCGGCGGGCAGTGCCCGGACCACGATGGCGAACCCGCTGCCGTATTTCTGCAACGACAATGCACCGGCTTCTCTCAGTCTCCTCTTAACGAGGTTCCTGACGACAGCGTTCCCGACACTCTTGGAAACGATGAATCCGATCCGGCTTGGTTCATCGGCAGCCAGAGCTGCCGTATATAACACTACGTTCCGGCGTCCATTGCGGACACCGGAACGTACAGTTGTTGAAAAATCGGTTGATGTCCGCAGACGGTTCCTGGTGGCTAGCACCGTTAAACTCGCACAGGGATGTGGACCGACGAGTCAGTTATTTAGGCCGACAGTTCGGTGCGGCCCTTGCCACGACGGGCTGCCAGGATGGCACGGCCGGCACGGGTACGCATACGAAGGCGGAAGCCGTGCTTCTTGGCTCGACGGCGGTTATTCGGCTGAAAAGTCCGCTTGCTCACGTTAGTTACTCCAGTGGATCAAAGGTGCGCCCACCCGATCAAGGGGGAAGAACTGGCCGACGCTAAGTTTTGTATGTTCCGCTTCCCTCGCAACTCACACGACGCGGGGCGTCGGGAAAGATTCAGATGAGGCGAAAAGCGTACACATGGGACTTCACAACGTTAGGGCTTGCCGACCTCCGGAGTCAAACCGAGGGTCGGTTCACAACCTATCCCCACCTGTGGCTAACCCTTCCGCGAGCCTGTGGATGAGCCGGGTCACAGGCCCCCTTTGAGAACCACAACGGTGTAATTATCCACAGGACTCAACCCAGCTATCTTCTAGCGTTTTCATCCCCTACAGTGTCTCAGTAACCCCTTATCCACGGACTGTGCATAACCCTGTGGATTAAGCCGGGCCGGTGCACTGCTCCGGACCGCGTGGATGCACGTAATGCAGGCCAGCAAGTTTGAGGAACTGATTGATGACAGTAGACGAAGCCAACCAAGCCAACACTGTCGGAAGTTCCTGGCGGCGGGTAGTGAGCCTTCTGGAGAACGACCACCGTGTGTCTCCCCGGCAGCGCGGCTTCGTCATCCTCGCCCAGGCACAGGGCCTGATCGGCTCCACCCTTCTGGTGGCCGTCCCCAACGAGCTCACCCGGGAAGTCCTCCAGACCCAGGTCAAGGAAGCCCTCGACGACGCACTTCGGAGCGTCTTCTCCGACGAGATCCGGTGCGCGATCGACGTCGACACCGATCTGGTGCCGCTGCACACCGAGCCCGAGCCCGCCGTCGAACTTTCCCTCGTCGCCGATCCGACCGTCGAGTCGAAGCCGCAGCCGATGCTGCCGAGCACCTCGCACGAATTCGGCCGGCTCAATCCGAAGTACGTCTTCGACACCTTCGTGATCGGCTCCTCCAACCGGTTCGCCCACGCCGCCGCCGTTGCTGTCGCGGAAGCGCCGGCGAAGGCCTACAACCCGCTGTTCATCTACGGCGACTCGGGACTCGGCAAGACCCACCTGCTTCACGCGATCGGCCACTATGCGCGCCGGCTCTACAGCGGGATCCGCGTCCGGTACGTCAACTCCGAGGAATTCACGAACGACTTCATCAACTCCATCCGCGACGACGAAGGCACCAGCTTCAAGACCACCTACCGCAACGTGGACGTGCTGCTGATCGACGACATCCAGTTCCTGGCGGGCAAGGACCGGACGCTGGAGGAGTTCTTCCACACGTTCAATGCGCTGCACAATAACAACAAGCAGGTGGTCATCACCTCCGATCAGCCGCCCAAGCTGCTCGCTGGCTTCGAGGACCGGATGAAGTCGCGCTTCGAATGGGGCCTGCTGACCGACATTCAGCCGCCGGAACTGGAGACCCGCATCGCGATCCTTCGGAAGAAGGCTCTCAGCGAAGGCCTCTCCGCCCCGGACGACGCCCTCGAATACATCGCATCGAAGATCTCGAGCAACATCCGCGAGCTTGAGGGAGCCCTCATCCGCGTCACGGCCTTCGCCAGCCTGAACCGGCAGCCGGTGGATGTGGCCCTGGCCGAGATGGTGCTCAAGGACCTCATCACCGACGACGGCGCCCAGGAAATCACCTCGGCCCAGATCCTCACGCAGACGGCCGACTACTTCAAGCTCAGCATGGAAGAGCTCTGCAGCAAGTCGCGGACCCGCACGCTGGTGACCGCGCGGCAGATCGCGATGTACCTGTGCAGGGAGCTCACGGACATGTCCCTGCCCAAGATCGGCCAGGAGCTGGGCGGCCGGGACCACACCACCGTCATCCACGCCGACCGCAAGATCCGCGAACTGATGGCCGAGCGCCGGGTCATCTACAACCAGGTCACCGAACTGACCAACCGGATCAAGCAGCAGCAGCGCAATTCCTGAGCCGAGCTGCGGCGCACTCCTACCTTATTAACAGGGGGCTGTGGACAACCCTGTGGATACTTAAGGGGACAACCGCGGTTAATGGGCTTAAAACCCTTAAGGCGCCTGTGGATCGGCGAAGCGGCCCAAAATCTTGTCCCCATCCACACCCTGTTTAAAACCTGCTCCGCCCACAGTCCATGAACAGGGCTTAACCGCGGAATCGCACGGCGAGATCGAGTTATCCACAGTTTCCACAGCAGTTATTAACACTACTAATCCCAAGAAAATGAAATTCCCTCAAATAACAATCTCGTTCCCGCCTCCCCACAGCGCCCAGGCCCGTTCCGGACCGGCGCCAGAGACCGGCCCCGCAAACAACACTCGTGTAAGCCGGGGATGGGAGAAACGCTCACCTTGGGGCTAAGCTGTCTGCAGTGCGTCCGTCCCGGACATCTTTTGTGGTTCCCTACCGGTCCATGAAGCCCGGGCAGGGCGGACCATTCCTTCGTTGACGGAGTTCGGCAGTCCTGCCGGGGTCCGTGGCAGCGCGGTGAGTATCAGCGATCTTCAGCACTAACAGCAGCAATGAAAGGCGGCACCCTTCCGTGAAGTTCAGAGTCGAACGGGACGTCCTGGCAGAAGCCGTGACATGGACCGCCCGGTCGTTGTCTCCGCGGCCGCCAGTTCCCGTACTTTCAGGCCTGCTCCTGAAGGCTGAAGCCGGTACCGTCAGCCTCTCGAGCTTCGATTACGAGACCTCCGCGAGGCTCGAAATCCCTGCTGACATCAGCGCCGAAGGAACCATCCTGGTGTCCGGACGCCTGCTCGCTGACATCTGCCGCAGCCTGCCCTCCGCCCCTGTCGAGGTCGAAACCGACGGCAACAAAGTGACACTCACGTGCCGCCGAAGCAGCTTCCACCTGGCCACCATGCCCGAGGCCGAATACCCGCCACTGCCGGCGCTGCCCACCATCAGCGGCACCGTTCCCGGCGATTCGTTCGCCCAGGCGGTTTCCCAGGTGATCATCGCGGCCAGCAAGGACGACACCCTGCCGATCCTGACCGGCGTGCGGATGGAGATCGAGGACGATCTCATCACGCTCCTGGCCACCGACCGGTACCGCCTGGCCATGCGGGAAGTCCCGTGGAAGCCTGCCACTCCCGGCATCTCCACGAGTGCCCTGGTCAAGGCCAAGACCCTCAACGAAGTGGCAAAAACACTCGGCAGCAGCGGCGACATCAACATTGCCCTCGCCGACGACGACAGCCGGCTGATCGGTTTCGAGAGCGGCGGCAGGACCACCACCTCGCTCCTGGTGGACGGCGACTACCCGAAAATCCGTTCGCTCTTCCCGGACTCCACCCCCATCCACGCCACCGTGCAGACCCAGGAACTGGTCGAGGCAGTGCGCCGCGTCTCGCTCGTGGCCGAGCGGAACACCCCGGTCCGGCTCGCCTTCACACAGGGTCAGCTGCACCTGGACGCCGGCACCGGCGAGGACGCCCAGGCTTCCGAAGAGCTCGAGGCCCAGCTGTCCGGCGAGGACATCACGGTGGCCTTCAACCCGCACTACCTGATCGAGGGCCTGAGCGTCATCGAAACCAAGTTCGTGCGCTTCTCCTTCACCACCGCGCCGAAGCCGGCCATGATTACGGCCCAGCAGGACGCCGAAGGCGAGGACCAGGGCGACTACCGCTACCTCGTCATGCCTGTCCGGCTGCCCAACTAGCTGACAGCTGCGGGCCGTTTTGACCCCTCAAAACGGCCACAACTGCCAGCCAGTCGGGTGACGTCACCCCGAAGTACCCAGCGCAGAAAAGAGTTCATCTAAAGTGCACATCGGACTAATCGGCCTTGGAAAAATGGGCTTCAACATGCGCGAACGCCTGCGCAACGGCGGGATCGAGGTCACCGGTTTTGACCGGAACCCGGACGTTACCGACGTCGCCACCGTGGACGAACTCATCGCCGCCGTCCCGGCTCCGCGCATCATCTGGGTCATGGTCCCCTCGGGCGACATCACCGACGCCGTGATCACCGAACTCGGTAACAAGCTCGACGCCGGCGACCTCGTGATCGACGGCGGCAACTCCCGGTTCACCGAAGACCAGAAGCACGGCGCGGCGCTGGCCGACAAGGGAATCCGCTTCGCCGACTGCGGCGTCTCCGGCGGAGTCTGGGGTCTCCAGAACGGCTACGGCCTCATGGCGGGCGGCGATGCCGAGGATATCGAACGGGCCCTGCCCGTCTTCGACGCACTCCGCCCCGCCGGCGAACGCGCCGACAGCTTCGTGCACGTGGGCGGCATCGGTGCCGGCCACTACGCCAAGATGGTCCACAACGGGATCGAATACGGCCTGATGCAGGCCTACGCGGAAGGCTATGAACTCCTGGCCGCGAAGGATATCGTCGCCGATCTTCCCGGCACCTTCCGCGCCTGGCAAAAGGGCACCGTCGTCCGCTCCTGGCTTCTGGATCTCATGGTCAAAGCCCTCGACGAGGATCCCGGACTGGAATCGATCTCCGACTATGTCGAGGATTCAGGCGAAGGCCGCTGGACCGTCGAGGAAGCAATCGCGAACGCCGTGCCCGCACCGGCGATCACGGCTGCGCTGTTCGCCAGGTTCTCCTCCCGCGAGGACAACTCTCCGGCCATGAAAATGGTGTCCGCGCTGCGCCACCAGTTCGGCGGCCACGCGACCCGGCCGGCCAAGTAATCCTGCCCGTGAGGTCCTGAATCCCGCGTGTACCTAGAAAAGCTCTCGCTCACCGATTTCCGCAGCTACGCCCAGGTCGACCTCAGCTTTGAGCCCGGGGTCACCGTTCTGGTGGGATCCAACGGCATCGGCAAGACCAACCTGATGGAAGCGATCGGGTATCTGGCCACGCTGAATTCGCACCGGGTGAGCACGGACGCGCCCCTGTTGCGGTTCGGCACCGAGCGGGCGATGATCCGGGCCAAGCTGGTCCGCGGCGAGCAGGCCACCGTGCTGGAACTGGAAATCAACGCGTCCCGGGCCAATCGCGGACGGATCAACCGGAGCAATCCCGTCCGGGCCCGGGACCTGCTCGGCATTTGCCAGACGGTGCTCTTCGCGCCGGAAGACCTCGCGCTGGTCAAGGGTGATCCCTCCAACCGCCGCCGGTTCCTGGATGAGCTCCTGGTCAGCCTCATGCCGCGGCACGCCGCGACCAGGAGCGACTACGACCGCGTCTTGAAACAGCGGAACGCGCTGCTGAAATCCGGGCGGACCGGAAAATTCACGGCCGGCCATGAGGCGACACTCGATGTCTGGGACCAGCACATGGCCCGGGCCGGGGCCGAACTGCTGCACGCCCGCCTGGAGTTGGTGGATCGACTGCAGCCGCACCTGCGAAACGCCTATGCCCAGCTCACGGACGGCTCCAAGGAAGCGTCCGCTGTCTACCGTTCCACACTGCAGGACATCCTGGACGATGACGGGGCCGCGGCCATACCCTCGGCAGCGGCCGGGACTGGACCGGACACAGATGCCGTTTCCGGTGAGTCAGCACCCGCGGAGGACCTGCGCCTGCTCTCCGTCGAGCAGCTCACGGACCGCTACATCCAAGCCTTTGCCGCGGCACGCCGCAAGGAACTGGAACGGGGCATCTCGCTGGTGGGACCGCACCGCGACGAACTTGAGCTCGTGCTGGGATCGGCGCCGGCCAAGGGCTACGCCTCCCACGGCGAAACCTGGTCCATGTGCCTGTCCCTGCGCCTGGCCTCGTACTACGTCATGCTCGACGACGCCCGCACCGGCGGGTCGCCGCCGATCCTGATCCTGGACGACGTTTTTGCCGAGCTGGACGTCCAGCGACGGCGTAAACTGGCCGCAATAGTATCCGGCGCCGAGCAAGTGCTGGTCACTGCCGCCGTCGAGGACGATATCCCGGCGGAGTTGACCGGACGGCGGGTGAAGGTCATCCCGGGAGGAATCGATGAGCAGGACAATCGATGAATAAGGATACCGACGGCGGCCTGCAGCCGGGCCGTGACCCCGACGCCATCGATGCGGCACAGGCCGCCCTGAACAGGATGCGCGACGCCGCTGCGGCCCGGGGCGAAATCCGGCGGGCTGTCCCGCGCTCCGGTGCCGCCGCCCAGAAACCCGCCCGCAGCGCGCGGGGAACCCGCGGATTCTCCCAATTCCACGGCACGGGCAGGGATCCGCTCGGTTTGGGAAAAGTCGTGGGACGCCTCGTGGCCGAACGCGGCTGGAGCTCGCCCGTGGCCGTCGGCTCCGTCATGGCGCAGTGGGCCGTGCTGGTGGGGCCGGAAATCTCGGCCCACTGCACCCCCGAGAGTTTCACGGACACCACCTTGCATGTGCGGACCGATTCCACGGCATGGGCAACCCAGCTCCGGCTGCTGAGCAGCAGCCTGCTGGAAAAATTCCGTGCGGAACTCGGCGACGGCGTTGTCACCAGCATTCAGGTGCTCGGGCCGGCCGCGCCGAGCTGGCGCAAGGGGCTGCGGACGGTCAACGGCCGCGGGCCCCGCGACACGTACGGATAGCCCCGGCGTCCGCGCCGCCCGCCGGATCTGAAGCACTTCTTGCAAAAAACCTTGAAAAATCCGCAAACGGCGTGTAGGGCGCTCAAACGCCCCGGAGTCGTATAGGAACCCTAGGGCTGGACCCCGAATGCCTTGCAGGGGGAGCCAGCGGCCTCTCAGCGGCACTTTCCCGCCCGTTTGGCCCCCTGGAATGCGGGTTTGGGCCCTATAACACGATAGAATCGTTGTAGATAACTGGGCGCCGGTGAAACGTCGACTGAGTCCGTTTCCGACGCAATTTCAGCGTGCGGGGACGGGTCTTCAAGTCAGCGAAGCATCCTGCGCCATCAGTGACGTGCCTGTTGGCTGGAGCCCTTTCCACGGAAGAGGCGAGGGCCGGCCTTCAACGAACATAGAGGAGTCGAAAGCGCCTGTGGCTAACGACAATGCAGAGATCCCGGCAGTGGAAGACGTAGCGGAAGCGGTAGCGAAGGAAGCGCCGGCAGCGGCGTCGTCCGGAACCGGGACAACGCACGAATACGGCGCCAGCGACATCACGGTCCTTGAAGGCCTGGAAGCGGTCCGGAAGCGTCCGGGCATGTACATCGGTTCCACCGGTCCCCGCGGCCTGCACCACCTCGTCTACGAAGTGGTGGACAACTCTGTTGATGAGGCATTGGCCGGCTACTGCACCCACATCGAAATCGTGCTGCAGGCCGATGGCGGCGTCAAAGTCGTGGACAACGGCCGCGGCATCCCGGTCGACATGCACCCGACGGAGCACAAGCCCACGGTGGAAGTCGTGATGACCATCCTGCACGCCGGCGGCAAGTTCGGCGGCGGGGGCTACGCGGTCTCTGGCGGCCTGCACGGCGTCGGCATCTCGGTGGTCAACGCGCTCTCCAGCAGGGTCGACACCGAAGTCCGCCGGCAGGGCCACGTCTGGCGGATGTCCTTCGCCGACGGCGGCAAGCCACAGGGCGGCCTGGTCCAGGGCGAGGAAACCACCGAGAGCGGAACCACGCAGACGTTCTACCCGGACGCCAGCATCTTTGAGTCGACGGAGTTCGATTTCGAGACCCTGCGGGCGCGCTTCCAGCAGATGGCGTTCCTGAACAAGGGACTGCGGATCACGCTGACCGATGAACGCCGCGCACCGGAGGAGCCGTCCGACGACGCCGACCTCGATCTGGACGCCGTCGCCATTGAGGGGGAAGTCCCCGCGGAATTCCACACCGTGGTGTACCAATACGACGACGGCCTGCTCGATTACGTCAAGCACCTGAACTCCGGCAAGAAGGTTGATGTGGTCCACGAGGACGTCATCGCCTTTGAGACCGAGGACACCGAACGCCACATTGCCCTGGAAATGGCGATGCAGTGGACCAATGCTTACTCCGAGAGCGTCCACACGTATGCCAACACCATCAACACGCATGAGGGCGGCACCCACGAAGAAGGCTTCCGCGCCGCGATGACCTCCCTCATCAACCGCTATGCGCGCGAGAAGAACATCATCAAGGAGAAGGATGACAACCTCACGGGGGATGACATCCGCGAAGGCCTGACGGCGGTCATCTCCGTGAAGCTCTCCGAGCCGCAGTTCGAAGGCCAGACGAAGACCAAGCTCGGCAACTCCGAGGTTAAGGGCTTTGTCCAGCGGGTTGTCACCGACGGTCTCGGCGACTGGCTCGAGCGCAACCCCGGCCCCGCCCGGGATGTCATCCGCAAGGCCATCTCGGCCGCCCAGGCCCGCATGGCCGCGCGGAAGGCCCGCGACAACGCCCGCCGCAAGAGCCCGCTGGAATCCTTCGGCATGCCCGGAAAACTCTCCGACTGCTCCTCGAAGAACCCGGAAAAGTGCGAGGTCTACATCGTGGAGGGTGACTCGGCCGGCGGCTCCGCCAAGCGCGGCCGCAACCCGGAGACCCAGGCCATCCTGCCGCTGCGTGGCAAGATCCTGAACGTGGAACGGGCCCGCCTGGACAAGGCGCTCGGGAACGCCGAGGTCCAGTCCATGATCACGGCCTTCGGCACCGGCATCGGCGAGGACTTCGACCTCGCCAAGCTGCGGTACCACAAGATCGTGCTCATGGCCGATGCCGACGTCGACGGCCAGCACATCACGACCCTGCTGATGACGCTGCTGTTCCGCTACATGCGCCCGCTGATCGAAAACGGCTTCGTCTACCTCGCGCAGCCCCCGCTGTACCGGATCAAGTGGTCCAATGCCCCGCACGACTACGTCTACAGCGACCGTGAGCGCGACGCGAAACTGCTCTCCGGCCAGGCCGCCGGCCGCCGCATCCCCAAGGACAACGGCATCCAGCGCTACAAGGGCCTCGGCGAGATGGACTACACGGAACTGTGGGACACCACCATGGACCCGGACCACCGGACCCTGCTGCAGGTGACGATGGACGACGCCCTGGCGGCGGACCAGATCTTCTCCGTCCTGATGGGCGAGGACGTGGAATCGCGCCGAAACTTCATTCAGCAGAACGCCAAGGACGTTCGGTTCCTGGATATTTAGCGGCCGCGAAGCCCTGAATATGCCCGGACTGATATATACCTGAAACGGAAAACATAGACTATGAGTGACGAAACACCCGAGGTGCCGGCCGGCTCCGAGCCCGTCCTTGAAGGCGCCATCCTCGACGGCGATGTGCTGACCGACCGCATCGAGCAGGTGGACCTGCAGACCGAAATGCAGCGCTCCTACCTCGATTACGCGATGGCCGTCATCGTCGGCCGGGCCCTGCCCGATGTCCGCGACGGCCTCAAGCCCGTGCACCGCCGCGTGCTGTACGCGATGTTCGACGGCGGGTACCGCCCGGAACGCTCCTTCAACAAGTGTGCCCGCGTGGTGGGCGAGGTCATGGGCCAGTACCACCCGCACGGCGACACCGCGATCTACGATGCCCTGGTCCGGCTCATCCAGGACTGGACCATGCGCTATCCGCTGGCGCTCGGCCAGGGGAACTTCGGCTCGCCCGGCAACGACGGCGCCGCTGCCCCCCGGTACACCGAAACCAAGATGGCGCCGCTGGCCATGGAGATGGTCCGGGACATCGACGAGGAAACGGTCGACTTCCAGGACAACTACGACGGCAAGAACCAGGAGCCGACCATCCTGCCGGCCCGGTTCCCCAACCTGCTGGTCAACGGCTCCTCGGGCATCGCCGTCGGCATGGCCACGAACATCCCGCCGCACAACCTCCGCGAGGTCGCCGACGGCGTCCAGTGGTACCTCCAGAACCCGACGGCCAGCCGCGAGGAACTGCTCGAAGAGCTCCTCCTGCGCATCAAGGGACCGGATTTCCCGACCGGAGCCACCATCCTCGGCCACAAGGGCATCGAGGATGCCTACCGCACCGGCCGCGGTTCCATCACGATGCGCGCCGTGGTCAATGTTGAGGAGCTCCAGGGCCGCACGTGCCTGGTGGTCACCGAACTGCCCTACCAGGCCAACCCGGACAATCTGGCGATCAAGATCGCCGAACTGGTCAGGGACGGCAAGATCTCCGGCATCGCCGACCTCCGGGATGAAACCTCCGGCCGCACGGGGCAGCGCCTGGTGATTGTGCTCAAGCGCGATGCCGTGGCCAAGGTGGTGCTGAACAACCTCTACAAGCACACCCAGCTGCAGGACAACTTCGCCGCCAACATGCTCGCCATCGTTGACGGCGTGCCGCGCACGCTCAGCCTCGACGCGTTCATCCGCCACTGGGTCACCCACCAGATGGACGTCATCGCCCGCCGCACGCGCTACCGCCTGCGCAAGGCCGAGGAAGAAGCACACATCCTCCGCGCCCTCCTCAAGGCGCTGGATGCGCTCGACGAGGTCATCGCACTCATCCGCGCCTCCAACACCACCGAAGCCGCACGCGACGGGCTCATGGAGCTGCTGGACATCGACGAACTGCAGGCCCGGGCCATCCTGGACATGCAGCTGCGCCGGCTCGCGGCGCTGGAACGCCAGAAGATCCAGGACCGCCATTCGGAGCTCGAAGCCCTGATCGCCGAGTACAACTCGATCCTGGCCTCCGAAGAACGCCAGCGCGAAATCATCAGCACCGAACTGGGCGAAATCGTGGCCAAGCACGGCGACGACCGCCGCACCAAGGTGCTCATGGGCTTCGACGGCGACATGTCCATGGAAGACCTGATCCCCGAAGAAGAAATGGTGGTCACCATTACCCGCGGCGGGTACGTCAAGCGCACCCGCAGCGACAACTACCGCTCCCAGCAGCGCGGCGGCAAGGGCATCAAGGGTGCCCAGCTGCGCGGGGACGACGTCGTTGAGCACTTCTTCGTCACCACCACGCACCACTGGCTGCTCTTCTTCACCAACCTCGGACGCGTCTACCGGGCCAAGGCCTACGAGCTCGCCGAAGCCGGGCGTGACGCCAAGGGCCAGCACGTGGCCAACCTGTTGGCCTTCCAACCGGACGAGCACATCGCCCAGGTGCTGGATCTGCGGGACTACCAGCACGCCCCGTACCTCGTACTCGCCACCAAGCGCGGCCTGGTCAAGAAGACCCGGCTGGAGGACTACGACACCAACCGGTCAGCCGGTGTGATCGCCATCAACCTGCGCGACGAGGACGAGCTGGTCTCGGCCCAGCTGGTCTCCGAAACGGACGACCTCATGCTGGTTTCCCGCAAGGGCCAGTCCGTCCGCTTCACCGCGACGGACGAGGCCCTGCGCCCCATGGGCCGCGCCACGTCCGGCGTGACCGGCATGAAGTTCCGCGAAGACGACGAGCTGCTCGCGGCCGACGTGGTCAAGGACGGTTCGTTCGTGTTCATCGTCACCGAAGGCGGCTACGCCAAGCGGACCGCCGTGGAGGAATACCGGCTCCAGGGCCGCGGCGGCCTCGGCATCAAGGTCGGCAAGTACCAGGAGGAGCGCGGGCACCTCGTCGGCGCACTCATTGTCCAGGAAGAGGACGAGGTCCTGGTGGTCATGGAAGGCGGCAAGGTGGTCCGCTCCTCGGTCGCCGGGGTGCCGGCCAAGGGCCGCGACACCATGGGCGTAATCTTCGCCAAACCGGACAAGAACGACCGCATCATCGCCGTCGCACGCAACAGCGAACGCGGGCTGGAAGGCGAGGACTCGGCCGACGGTGAAGATACGGGCGAAATCGCCGGCGAGGCTGCGGGCGGGGACACCGAAAATCGGGCTTCTTCGCCGGATGACGTAACGTTGGCTGGAGATGGCGGACTGCACGAGAGGTCCGCAGCGGCAGAATCAGTACCGGCCCCGGAGTCAGATGAGTCATCAGGCAATGCCGAGCTGGACGAAGACAACACCGGAGGTAACGAGTGAGTAATTCCGACTCATATCCCAAACCGAGCAGCGGAGTGCCGGGCGGGGTGCGGCAACCCGCCACGGCGCCGCGCGTAGGCGCACCCACGCGTCCGCAGCAGCGCCCCGGCGTTTCCGGCGCTGCGGCGGGTCAGGGACAGCGCCCGCCGGCCCCCGGCCAGCGCCCCGCAGTCCCGGGACAGCGCCCGGCAGCGCCGGGACAGCGTCCCGCCCAGTCCGGGGGCCAGAACGGCGCCGGACTGATCAAGCCGGCCCCCAAGGCCAAGGTCCGCCGTGCCCGGCTTCTGGTCAGCAAAGTGGACCCCTGGTCCGTGCTGAAAATGGCCTTCCTGCTCTCCGTGGCCCTGGGCATCGTCACCGTTGTGGCGGCAATCGTGCTCTGGACCGTCTTGGACCTGACCGGGATCTTTGACCAGGTGGACAGCCTGCTTGGAACTCTCGCCGGCTCCGAAGGCGGCGGCTTCGAACTGAAGAAGGTGGCATCGCTGGGGCAGGTTGCGTCGTTCGCGACCATCATTGCCGTGATCAACGTGGTGCTGCTGACGGCCTTGTCCATGCTTTCCGCGGTGCTTTACAACATCGCGGCGACGCTTGTGGGCGGCATCGGCGTGACCCTCACGGACGACTAAAAACCCGTACTTTTCCCCGGAATACCGCGGGAAAATGCCTCGATTTGAGATCGGGCCGGGATGTGCTGTACAGTCATATCTCGGCCCGATGAGGCATCGGGGCGTATAGCTCAGGCGGTTAGAGCGCTTCGCTGATAACGAAGAGGTCCCAGGTTCAAGTCCTGGTACGCCCACGGAACCTGTACTGGTTCTGCGGAGGATAGTGAAGGTTCGTCGATGATTGATTTCGTCGGTGACTGAACCGGAACGGGGTGCGTGTGAAGAAGTTGCTGGTTATCGCAGCTACGGTCGCAGGCGTGTTCCTCTACCGGAAAGTGCAGGAATCCGAGGCCCGGAAAATTATCTGGAGCAATTCAACCGACACGGTTGATTAGCCCCGGAACCCTGGGGCGGAAGCTGGAAAACAGCCTCCGGAACTAGGGTATGATTGTCGGGTTGCTTCTTATGGGGGCATGGCGCAATTGGTAGCGCACCTGCTTTGCAAGCAGGGGGTTCGGGGTTCGAGTCCCCGTGCCTCCACCATA
>ENA-OWNT01003085-OWNT01003085.1-seawater-metagenome-genome-assembly--contig:-NODE-3085-length-16221-cov-3.237116_pt1 | contig 16221 bp, 20 predicted proteins | sample MGYA00238136_ERZ651165 | MGnify/ENA primary metagenome ERZ651165 (study PRJEB26861, sample SAMN08777766) | seawater metagenome | isolation source: coastal seawater | place: USA: Florida | collected...
AATGCCGCCGCGGGCAAAAAAGGTCGGCCGCGTGACAATCTCGGGCAGTCGCGGCTCGGGCGCCGCGCCCGCCGCCGGGCCTTGCATGGCCGCGATCAGCCCGGCGGGCAGCTGCACGCCCAGATCGCCGGACCCGCTGCGCTTGAGCGGCAGCACGCCTTCGCGCCCGTCCGGTCCAAGGGCGCGCACACCCTCGCCGCCCGGCCCGGACACCACCGGCAGAATCGCCTCGGTGCCGGCCTCGCGCGCTACGCCCAAGCCACCGCCCGGCATGGCAAAGGCGATCGGCTCGTCGCCGACCGTGTTGGAATGCGCCGACAGATCCGCCCCCGGCACGCCGCCCTTGGCGAAGGGCAGGATGCTGACAAAGGCGTCGATCAGCGGCGATACAAACCGGTTGGTGAACCGCTCGGCCGTGATGCGGGCAATCATGTTCAGCACGGTCTCGCCCAGATCGTTGACCGCATCGATGCCCTCTGATGCGCCGGTGGCGACATCAGCCAGCGCACCGGAAAAGCTCTGCGAGACGGTCTCGCCGATCTGCGCGCTGGTGCGGTTCAGATCGCCGCTGAGCTCCCCCAGCGCGCGGCGCCATTCCTCGACGGCCGCCGCCGCGTCCGGCCCCGCGGCTTCGGCCGCGCGCTCCAGCTGCGGGATCAGCCCGGCGATCTGGTTTGCCGCGCGTTCCTTGGCGCCGGCGATGCCGTCAACACCCTCTGCCGTAGTCAGCAGACCGGCCGCGACCTTCTCGTGGATGCCGGCCACCGCATCGTCGAGGCCCAGCAGCGCGTCTTCCGCCGCCTTTTGCAGCGCCTTGAAGCTGTCGCGGTCCCCGCGCCCACCGCCACCCCCCGTGCGGCTGCTGCGCAGCGCCGCGATCCGCGCCTGGTTGTTGCGCTCGATCTGCTCGTTGAGCCGGCCATAGGCCTCGACCTCGGCATCGAGGGCCGCCAGTTCGCCGCCCTCGGCACCGTCGCGCCGTACCCCTTGCGCCCTCTGCATGCGCGCCCGCGCGAGCGCTCCGGCCTCGCCCACCGGATCGTCCGCGTATTCCACGCGGATCCGGCTTTCCTCCAGCGCCACCGATCCTCGGGAGGACAGCTGCTGGGCGGCATCGAGCGCCCGGATGATCTCGTCGGCCACGCGGGCGGCCTCGGCGGCAGCTTCCGACAGACCTCCAGCGATGTCGGTGGCGGCCATCCGTTCCATGGTGTCAAGCGCTTCGCTCAACCTTTCCTTTTGCGCTTCGGTGACCTCGTCGGAGGCCAGCAGCTCATCGTAGACCTCACGCTCGGCCTCCGCGCGCAGGCGCGCAACGGCCACGCTGTCCTCGCCATACCGGGCAATCGCCTCCTGGATCGCGACCTCACGCTCCAGTGCGGAAATGGTCCTCTCGGCCTCAACGCGGCGCCCCGCGGCAGCGTCCCGCGTCTGATTGATCGCGGCAATCGCGGCCTGGGCGATCTCTGCATCGGGATCGCGCTGCGGGTTCTTCTCGTCCCAAAGATCCAGCAACAGCGCCTTGCGCTGCTCTGTAATCCGCAGCGCCTCGACCTCGGCCTGGAACATCTCACGGGCCCGCGCCAGGCGCAGGTTCCCGGCCTCGGCGCTGTCCTCGCCATGGGCGCGGATGGCCGCACGCAGGGCCAGCTCATGTTCCAGCTCGGAGACCATGTCGCCGGCCGTTGCCTCATCCTTGCGGCGCAGCGCCTCCTCCAGCGCCTTCATCTCCTGCAGTTTCAGCAGCAGTTGGGAATAGGTCTCGAGCCGGGCGTTTTCCTCCTCCGTGACGTCTCCCGATGCCTTCGCCGCCCGGGAGAAGCTGTCGATCAGGCGGGTCAGTGCCGCGATCTGTTCATCAACCGAACCGGCGGCCGCTTCGGCCAACCTGTCGTAGTCCGCCTGGACCTCTGCGATCATGGCGTCGCGCTCGTGAACCGCGACGTCGGACCCATTGCGACCGGCGTTGCGCCCGGAGCTGGCCTGCAGATCGAAAAGCTCGATCGCGCGCGCCTTTTCCCTCAGCCGAACTCCGGCGACTTCGAGTGCATCCGCATCAAGGTCCACGGCAAGCGTCGCCTTCAACTGCAGGTCCAGCTTGTCACGCTGGATTTCGCGCATCCGATCCAGCAGCTCTCTGACATCCTCGGCGGCATCGCCAAACTTCAGCTCCAGCTCCTCAGTGGACACCGACGCTGCCTTGACCGCCGCCTCGTAGCTGGAAAACCGGTCCTCCAGATCGGACATTGCGTCTTCGAGAGAACGTGCCTCCTCGCCGGCGCTGAACAGCCACTGCGTCATTGCCGCGCCGGCGGCGATCGAGCCGATGGTAATCAGGCTGATCGGGCTCACGGTGCTCAGCAAGGCCGCCTTGAGAGCCTGAACCGATCCCGCCGCCCCCAGTGGCCCCAGCACCTGGGTGATCTGCGTGCCCTGCTGCAGCGCCAACTGAAGCGGGCTTTGGCCGGCGGCCAGCATCACACCGATATCGTTGACCTGCGCCCCGAGGTTGGCGATGGAGCCGGCGGCAAGACGGGAACTCTGAGCGGCTTGCAGGTTGGCCTGGACATAGGCCGCTCCGCGCCCCTTGATGGCCGCGATGCTGGCCAGGGCGGCTTGCCTTTCGCGGGTGATGGCCGCGCGCATTTCATCGGTCGAAAGTGCGCCGACCCTATGGGCCGAACGGATTTCGGAAAGCGTCGCCTTGTAGCGCTGCACAACGGCAAAAACGGGATTGAACCGGCTTCGAAGATCATCCAGGGACCTGCCGAGCGCATCGAAATCCTCTTGCGTGCGCTGGACACCGGTGCCCACGCCCAGGCGTCGATCGATCTGCTCCGACAGGGTCTGCGCCTTGCCCGCGCTGGTCTGCGCGGCGGTACCCAGTCGCGTGACCTCACTGGCCGCCTCGCGCAGTTCGCGCCTGGCGGCTTCCGTTTCGGCCTCGAGCCGCATCCGCACGACGGGACCAATCACATCAGATCTCCTTCAATCCCAGGTTCGCCAGCGCGCTGGCCACATCATCCGGTGTCTCCGCATCGCCGGCCTGGTCTGCATCGCCGCGCCCCCAGACCGCCGCCCGGATCAGCTGCTCCATGCGCCGGGCGCGGTCTTCCTCGACCTGGGCATGGGCAACCGTCAGTGCCTCGATCTGCTCCAGCGTCAGCTCGAGGCAGTCGGCGAGCCGGTAGCCTCCCCGCTCGGCGAGCCAGGCGAAGAGGTACCCCCAGGTGACGTCCTGATCGCCCCCCTGATCGCTGCCGTGATCGCCTTCGCCGCCTCGTGGGTCGCCGGCAGCACGCGGTGGGCGAAAAAATCCGCGTTGACCTCGACCACGACGCCCACAAGCCTCAGGAAATCGTCGGGGTAGAGCTCGCCGACCCAGTCCGCAGGTTGCCCCGATCCGATGGCCGCCGCCTCGATCAGACCGGTGCTGTGGTGCGTGACCGCCTCCTGCAGTTTCCCTTCCAGCAGCAGCGGCAGAACCGGCGCCACGGCGGCGCCAAAGGCGCTCAGGTGTTTGGCCCGGATCGGCAGGATCTGCAGGGTCTTGTCGCGGGTGACCACCGGCTTTGGCACGGGCGTGAAGGTGTCCAGATCGCCGCCCATCAGAGCACCGACACGATGAGTTCGTCGTTGCCGGCATCCGGCAGCAGCGCGAGATCGGTGCCGAACATCACCCGGCCTTCGTAGTCCTCGGCCTGCGGCGTGATCCGCTGCACTTCGGGGGCGTAGACCGAGACCTTGTTGCCAGCCGTCGTGCCATAGCGGAAGCCCATGGAGGTCAGCACGTTGTTGTTCATGTCGTTGCGCCAGACCACCTCGTCGGCGGGCTCCAGGAAGATGCTCATCTTGCCGGTGGTCTCCCGGTCGGCAATATCGATTTCCTCGCCGCCCAGGATCTTCAGGTGGCTGACCTTCTGGCCCAGATCGAACTCCAGGCCGCGCGATTTCAGCTTGGTGCCCCCGGTCGCCCAGCCGTCGGTGAAGCCGCCGCCGATATGAATGTCGCCGGCGTTGGCATCGGTGAGCACCAGCGGCCGCTTCCAGGCCGAGAAGTCGGTCTGGCCGATCGCGCCCTCGACTACGAAGGAGTCGAAGCCCATGAATTTGAACTTCATCATCGGGATGCCATAGGCGTTCATCATGAAGGTGACATTGCCGCGGCACCCCTTGGAGACATGCACCACACCGTCCAGCGAATAGCGGATGGTCAGGCTCTCGAAACCGCCGGAGACGGGCGAATACTCGACATTGGTGCCGGCATTGATGGTCTCGGCCATGCCGCAGGCGCGCAGGAGCTTGCCCCAGGCCGGGGCGGTGCCGGCCGCGCCTGCGCCGGCCATCTCCACCTCGAACTCGATCTGCGCCCGGCGGGTGCCGATCAGTTGATCCGAGCCGCCGAGATAGCCGCGGGCCAGCTCGCGTTTGACCACGTCGCGGTCGATCTGGAACTTCGCTTTCTTGATCAGCACGGCGTTGTCGGCCGTCCAGTTGCCCGGATTGACGCCATAAGTCGCCTCGATCTCGACCTGGACAACCGTGTTGCGGGAATAGCGGTTCATTTCCGGGCTCCTTCAGGCTTGGGTGCGGGGGTGGCGGGGGCCGGTGTGGTGGGGGCCGGTGTGGTGGGGGCCGGTGTGGCGGGGGCCGGTTCGGCGGGACGCGGTTGCGCGCGATCGAGCTTTCCCGTCTTCGGATCGCGGGTGTAGCTGCCGCCGGTGCGCGGCCGCGGTTGCGGTTTCGGTTTGGCTTTGGTCATGACGTGATCCTCATTTCATCGGAAAGAACGAAGTCGTACTGGTAGACGAGCGCGTCGGCATCGACCGACACCAGCCGGCCGCCGCGCAGGCTGAAGACACCCAGCGTGGCCGGGTCCGGGGTCCAGCCGATAAGGGCGGTCACTGCGGCCTCGATGATCTCCTCGACCCCGTCGAGCCCGCGACGCGAGGTCTTGTCGCGGCTGCGGAAGTAGAGCACCACCGAGACCAGCCTGCCCACGACTTGAGCAAACGCGCCCAGGATGGTCTCCGCCTTGCCGCCGGTGAGGCCCGAGGCCAGCACATGGGCGGCCGGCGTCACCTGCGGGATGCCGCCCTTGCGCAGCACCACCGCCAGGTCGGCCGCGCCCTCGATGCGGCCTGCCAGGTCCGGCACCTGGTCTTTCAGCCGGGCGATGGCATCCTGCGTCAGCATCAGATGAAGCCCTTCATGGTGGCCTCTGTCAGCGGCCGGTCGCGATCGGTGATCTCGACCCCGGTGCCCCCGGCACCTTCCGGTTCGGCCCCATCGAGATCGAGCTGGATGACACCGGAAGAGATCTGCGCGAGCGATTTCAGCGCCTGGTCGTAATCGGCCTTGATCTTGGGGTCGGGCTCGTAGACGTGCAGCTTCCAGATCGCGATGGCCTGGGCGAGATCGGCGATCAGCGGCGGGGTGGCGGCCAGCGGCAGGGCGTAGCGGCCGAGGTAGCCGTTGATAACCGCGTCGGCATCGGCCAGCGCCCGGTCGATGACATCGGTGTCGATGGTCTCGGTGGCCACCTCACCGCGATCGGTCAGCCGGATCAGCATCCGCTCTCCGAAACGGTCGGTCAGCTGGTCAAGGGTGGCGTAACTCAAGGCTCATGCTTTCCTGGAAGGGTGATCCGGCGGCGAACGCGCCGCCGCCGGCAGGGCGCCCGCGTCCGGGGCGCATAAACGGCCAGGGAAGAAGAGAGGCCGTCAGTCCTCGGCAGGCGCCACCACCTTGAGCGTGCGCAGGCGGTCGAACTGCTTTTGCGTCAGCGTCACCGGATCGCCGGGGGCGTATCGCGTGCCGTTATGGCGCAGCGTTTCGCCAGGCAGGACCACGGCCGCGATGGTGGCCTCTTTGGCCGCAGCGGCCGCGACGGGCGCCGTCTCGGCGTCATCGCCACCCGCCTTGGCCTCTGCGGCACCGGCGGTCCCGCCATCGGTCGCAGCTTTCGCCTCTGCCCTGGCAACGCGCTCCGCCAGCTTGTCGTCGCCGATGTTCGCCGCAAAGGTGACGCCCAGCTCTTCAGCGCGCGCCTCAAGCGCCTCGCGGTCAGCGGTTTTGGGTTGGTCGTTCATGTCGTTTCTCCCTTACGCCACCGCGTCCTGGATGAAGTAGCCGACGTCCTTGGCGACAATCAGCTCCTTGACCCGCTCGCCGCGCCGGATGCGCACGCCGCCCTGAAGGCCCACGTCCTCGTCCTCGATGCGCCCGGCGATCGGGCCGCCATAGTCGGCGGTCATGCCCCAGGTCAGGCCGCCCTGCGTGCTGGCCATCTTGTTGATGTGCAGCATGGCGATGTGATTGCCCCAGGCGCGTTGCAGGTTGACCGGCTGGCCGGGCCGGGCGGCGTTGTAATAGGCATCGCCAATCAGCAGCCGGGTGATCCCCTCGCCGGAGAAGAGCTCGAGGAACTGCTGGCGGCTCACGATGCCTTCCTCGGTGAGGTTGCCCTTCACCGCGTTGACGATCTTGGGGTGCGAGCTGAGCTTCGACCAGACGGTGCGCCCCATCACCAGCGTGTTGGGCGGCAGCACCAGCGTGCTCTCCATGCCGGTCTTGATCACCCCGATCGGGTCGGAGTTGGCATAATCGGAGAACTGGTCGGTGCCCGACAGGGTCAGCTTGCGCCCGGCGGCATAGTTGGCCGCGTTATGCACGGTCTGGGCCACGCGCACCTCGCGGATGTTTGCGATGGTCTCGCTCAGCATCTCCACCGCGTGGCCCTCGGGATCGAAACCCGAAAGGCCGGCGGCGCGCGCATCATCGGCCGCCTCGATGTCCGAATAGGGCACCGGCGCGTCGAGGCCATAGTCCTCGACGGCATCGGTTTTCTCCTCGCCGGTGAATTCGAGCTGCTGGACGCGGCCCAGGCGGCCGACACGGGCGTCGGGCACGTTGAAGCCCTCGGCCAGCGGGTATTCGGTCCACTTGAATTTCTCGGCCGGAACCGGCACACGCGGCAGCACCTCGTCGGCGATGCGCGACACCTCCGGGTTCCTGTAGCCGATCGCGATCGCCGTGAGGACCGGATCGACGTTAAAAGGTCGTTTGGGAGCCATTGAACTGTCCTTTCAGAGATCAGGCTTCGTGCAGCACGCCGGGCGCGACAAAGACATCGATGATGTCCCCCGAGACGCCAGGTTGATCGGCAAAGCCCAGGTAATGGACCGTGGTCGCGGCGGCCGGGACCGCCTTGATGCCCTTGCCAAAACCATTGGAGGTCACCGGGTCTCCGGCGTTGACCCCACCGGCCAGCTTCACCGACACCAGCCCGCCGCGGTGCACGTCGAGCATGCCGCCGGCGTCCGCGCCCATGGCATCGGCCACGCCGACGATCGGATCTGTGTTGCCATCGGCCACGGTGACGGTGGCGTCGTTGCCCGGATCGGCGAACTTGACCAGCTCGTAGCCATCGACGGCGGCGGCGGCCACGTAGGCCCTGATGAATGTCGGGATCATGCCTTGCCCTCCTGGACGGCGCGCACGGCGGCGCTCATGCTCAGCTCGATGCCGGCCTCGCGCTGCTGCGCCTGGTACTGGACGGCTTGGCTCGACAGCTGCTCGGCATTGAGCTCGGTCGTGGTGGTGGTTTCGGGCGGGGTCGTGGGAATGCCCGATGGCCCGAAGGTCTGAAAGCCGTTGATGAGCTCTTCAGTGCGCTCCGGATTTTCCATATGCATGGAAATGAAAGTGTCACGATTGTTCGAGACACCTCCGCGAAGCTCCCTGATGGCTTTGTCAACGAACAACTCGGCCCTCTCGCGAGCGCGATCCGTAGCCATCTTGTTCATTTTCGTGGTCAGAGAACTGATTTCCGACTGCAGCTCGGTGATGATTGTAACATCACCCGACGCGGCGTTCTTCGCGGCAGCCAGGATATCGCCCCCGTCCTCGACGCCCAGCACGGTGCCGATCTCGGCAAGCTGGGATTGCAGTTCGGTCTGACCGGCCCCGTCCTTCAAAGCGGTGATCGCGGCCTCGATGTCGCCTTCCGCGGCACTCGGATCGAGCCCCAGCAGACCGGCGACCGTTTCATGAAACGGCGGCATGTCTTCCTCCTGGTTGAGCGCGACGAGGCCGCGCAGGTTCGGTTTGTTGATGAGCGAGGCGCGCAGGATGCGCCGGATGGCCCGGCTGCCGCGCTCCACGTCGATGACCGGCGAGATGCCCCGGTAGGCACGGCTGGCGACCAGGGCGCGGCCCTCGTCGCTCCATTCGACGCGCCCCCAGACGCCATCGGCGCGGGCCTGCATCTCCACGATCCAGCCGCGCGCCGGCGCCGGCAGCCCCTTGGGCGCGGCCAGGTCGGTGGCGTGGTTTTCGTCGATGGGCAGCTGCGCCTCGCCCTGGAGGCTGGCCGCGATGATCGCGCGGGCGTCGATGACGTTGTAAGGTCCCCGCCGGTCGCCGGTCAGAACCGCGCCCGAGGCGGTCGGCAGCAGGTGGATCCACTCCGGCACCGCGCCGTCGCCCCCCGTTGCCGGCAGGTCCTGCGCGTTCAGATGGATGGTGTGATTTGGCTCAATCATGATGCGGCGATCATCGCCGCGGCGCGGGTCCCATTACACCCGCAACGGCTTGCGGGGCGGGACACCCGAGCAGGCACGCCAAGCTAGCGCGGCGGGCGTTTCCCGGTCAATCCCGCAGCGCTTGCTCCAGCCAGTCCCCCAGTTCCGCTAGCAGGTCGGTCTTGTCCTGCTCCGACAGCCCCAGGAAGGGACGTGCCGGGATGTCGCCCCAGGGAATGGGTCCACCGCGCGCGGTCTGTCCGAATTGGTCCTGTTTCGCCCCGAACTGCATCACCGCGGCCTGCAGCGCGTTTGAACCGAGCTCAAGGTAATCCTCGCCCGCCTCGAAGTGGATCCCGAGGCGCATCGCGCCAGAATAATTCAGCGGTGCACCGAAGGGCTTCCCGATCCTGGCGTAGCGGTCCAGTGTGGTTTGCGATCGGGGCGCAAAAGGCTGCCCGTCAGGTTGCTCACCGCGCTCGATGCGATCCTGGGTGGAGCTCTGCAGCAATTCGCCCGCGTCCTGCATGAATTCGCGCAGGTTGCCCATGGCCCGCACCGCCCGCGTGAGGGCGGCGGTGACCTCCTCGTCGTTGATTTCGATGGTGTACATGACTACATTGCTTTTTGTGACCCGGTGTATTCCGATGGGTAAGGTTGCTTTGCCACTAGGCCGAGTTGATGCTGGTTCGAATCCAGCCCCGGGTCATACGGTCCCCTCAATGATCTGCATCCCGATGCCAAGCATTGCGGGAATGTCGTCGCGATTGATCACCCGTCCCGTCTCCACGACGTTTAGAATACCTTCTTTCTTGAGCCGGTAGTTCACATGCACAACCAGCTTGGCCTCTCTACCGGGCAGATCGATCAGCAGGATCATCGCGGGCGTTTCATGCGTAGTATCGAGTAAAACCAGATCGGGATTGCGCAAATGCACCGGTAACGCACGAAACCAGTCCAGCTCGAGCTGGTGTCTCTTTGCGTCGCGAAAGATGTGGTGAATAGCTTTGTCGGTTACGGCTATCTCGGCGCTGATCGGTTCGGCTCCCTTCGCCCGGGCGGCAGCGACCCATTGGGGTTTGAGCCCACCGACAATCATTATGCGTCCGCGCGTATGATCCGGCAGGACTTCGTCCAAAAATCCGCCAAAACTCTCAGCCCATGCCTCGAAGAACCGATCCGGCCAACTATCGAGAAGCGAGGCTCCTGTTGGTGATGGCAATCGGGTCACTTTTTCCGCAAATGTGCTGACCGTTCGGGCCACGCTTGCTCCCGGCGCATAGTCCCAGCCCCTACCGATGCCCGGCGGCGCACCTGTCTTCGTGCCCGCCGGAGTGGACATCGCCATCGCCGGTGACGGGACCATCAGCGCCGATGGTCAGCCGCTGGGTCAGGTCGGGCTCTACCTGCCGGCCGATCCACTGCAGCTGAAACGCGAGGATGGCGTCAGGTTCGACTCCCCCGCCGGGATCCTTCCCGCCGAGAATGCGCGGCTGCTTCAGGGCTTTCTCGAAGGGTCGAACGTGAATCCGGTGCTTCAGATCGCCCGGATGATCGAGGTCCAGCGCGCCTACGAGTTGGGGCAGAGCTTTCTGGAAACCGAGGATCAGCGCATCCGCAACGCGGTCAAGACACTGATCCGCAGCTAGAGGAGAGGGGCCATGCGGGCTCTCAGGATTGCCGCCACCGGGATGGCCGCCCAGCAGATGCGGGTCGAGACCATTTCGAACAACTTGGCAAACATGAACACCACCGGCTACAACCCCCGCCGGGCCGAGTTTGCCGACCTGCACTACCAGCAGGTCGCGCGCGCGGGGACGATCAACGCCACCGACGGCACGGTGCTGCCCACGGGGGTCCAACTGGGGCTCGGCGTCCGTCCCGCCTCGATCACGGTGCACCTCGAACAGGGCGCACTTGAGGCGACGGGCGCGGATCTGGACCTTGCCATCGAGGGCAATGGTTACCTCGAGGTGACGCTGCCATCGGGTGAATCGGCCTATACCCGCGACGGCAGCCTCAAGCGGTCGCCCGATGGCGTGATCGTGACCTCCGACGGCTACCCGGTCGCGCCCGAGATCGTCATCCCGGCGGATGCCCGCAGCATCTCGATCAACGCCGCGGGCGAGGTCTATGCCTACTTTGCCGACAATGCCGCCGGTCAGCTGATCGGCCAGTTCAGCCTCGCCGGGTTTACCAATTCCAAGGGGTTGGAGGCCCTTGGCAGCAACCTCTTCGCCGAGACGGAGGCCTCGGGTCCGCCCAACGTCTCCACGCCCGGCGAGGACGGGCTCGGGACCCTGCGCCAGGGCTACCTGGAGGAGAGCTCGGTCGACGCGGTGCGCGAGGTGACGGAGCTGATCGAGGCCCAGCGCGGATACGAGATGAATGCCAAGGTCATTTCGGCGGCGGACCAGATGCTCGCCGCGACCACGCAGGTGCGGTGATGCGGGCGCTTGTCCTGGCCTGCGGGCTCTCCGCGCAGACGGCGGCTGCCGACGTCCTTGTCCCGCTGCGCACGATCCGCGCGCGCGAGGTGATCGCGCCCGCCGACATCACGGTAAAGCTGGCCGACGTCCCCGGTACGCTGACCCGCCCGGATCAGGCCGTGGGACAGGAGGCGCGCGTGGCGCTCTACCCGGGGCGCCCCCTCCGGTCGGGCGACATCGGCCCGCCCGCTCTCATCGACAGGAACCAGATCGTCTCGCTGATCTTCGCGCAGGGCGGCCTTCGGATCACCACGGAAGGCCGGGCACTCGACCGCGCCTCGGCGGGCGAAACGATCCGCGTCATGAACCTTTCCTCGCGCAGCACCGTCACCGGCTTCGTGCGCGCGGATGGAATCATAGAGGTCCGCTGATGTATTGGTATTGCCGCCTCTCCCTCTGCCTGCTGCTGACTGCCGGGTGCAGTCGCGTCGATCACCTTGGCAAACCGCCATCCTTCACGCCCAACACCGAAACGCCCGAGCAGGTGGCCATGCTGTGGCCCGGCCTGCCGTTGACCGCCTCGGTCCAGCGCACGGTCGACGGCGCTTCGCTGTGGAGCCGCGAGCGGCAGAGTCTTCTAGGAGACCGCCGCGCCGTCGCCAAGGGCGACATCCTGACCGTGGTGATCGAAATCGACGAGAGCGCCGAGATATCGAACGGCACCTCGCGATCGCGCAACGCCTCGGAATCGTTGGGGATGCCACAACTTCTGGGCCTGCCCCAGCGGCTGGACCGGAGGTTACCCGAAGGCGCGTCCTCCGCAGAAGCAGTCGATCTCAGTTCGGGCGCACAGAGCAGCGGTCAGGGGTCGGTATCGCGCAACGAGAAGCTCACCCTGCGCGTCGCCGCGACCATCACCGACGTGCTGCCCAACGGCGTCCTGAAGATCGCCGGGTCGCAGGAACTGCGTGTCAATTTCGAGATCCGGGAACTGCTGGTGTCTGGCTATGTCCGCCCCGAGGACATTACCCGCCAGAACGTGGTCACCTACGACAAAATCGCGTCGGCACGGGTTTCCTACGGCGGTCGCGGCCAGATCACCGACGTGCAGCAGCCCCGGTACGGCCAGCAGATCCTCGATGCCATCCTCCCGTTCTGAGACCCCGACATGCTGAAGAAACTCCTGCCTCTCGTTCTGCTCCTCGTTGGAACCGGGGCCGGCATCGGGGCCGCCCTGGTTCTTGCCCCGCCCAAAGCAGACGATCACGCGTCGGAAGATAACGAAGATCATGCACCGACCGGTGGCGGAGGGGAGTCGCATGTTGAACCCCCGGATGAGACCCATTCCTCCTCCCAGATACCGGTCAGCGCGCCGGACTCGGAATTCTTCAAGATGACCGGCCAGTTTGTCGTGCCCCTCGTCAAGGATGACAGGGTCACCTCGATGATCGTCCTCTCGCTCAGCCTCGAGACCGGACCGAACCTCAAGGAGAGGATGCACGCGCGCGAACCGAAGCTGCGCGATCTCTTCCTTCGGGTGCTCTTCGATCATGCCAGCATGGGCGGATTTCGCGGCAGCTTTACCCAGGCCGGCCGCCTCGACCTGTTGCGCGGCGCCCTGCGCGAGGTGGCCCGGAAGGAGATGGGCAACGACATCCGGGATGTGCTGATCACCGACATCGGTCGACAGGACAGCTGACCTCGCAAATTCGGTTAGCTGCGAAACGTTATCAGGTCCTCTTCGAACCTGCGGGCCGCCATCCGCCTGCGCCCGGTCTCCTCACTGGCGATCAGCCGGTCGAGGGCGACCCGGCGGCCAAAACTGCGCCGAAGGCCCGCCATCGCGGGCTCCTTGCTGGCCATTACCTTCGCCAGCTGGAGGTTGAGGTCGCGGCGCGTGCGGCCCACCCAGACCTGCCACAGCACATCCCCACCGATGCGTTGTGCACCGACCGAATCCGCCAATGTCGTATGAGCGCTCCTGACCTCACGATCAAGCTGGGCCAGGGCCCGGCGCAACCGCGCCTCCTCGGCCAGAAGATCCGCGATGACGCGGTATTCCTGGAGGTACTTCGCCGCCGCGATCTCGCGCAGATCCTCCAACCGTGACCTCTCCATCAGCGACCCTCCCGCACCCGGCGCCGCATATCCTCGGCAAAGCGGATGGATGCGGCCACCGGCGCATAGAGTTCGGTCCCGATCTCCTGTCCGAGCGGAACAGTCGCGTGGATTGCCCGGGCTGTTGCCGGATCGTGCTGAATCGGTACCCCCGCGGCCTCGGCCGCGCGCCGGATCGCCATGGCCATTTCATCCACGCCCTTGGCGACACAGACCGGTGCGGACCCGGGTGCGCGGCTCCAGCGCAAGGCCACGGCGTAGTGGGTCGGGTTGACGATGACCACCTCCGCCTTGGCGATCTCGGCGATCATCTGCGAGGTTACGATCGTCTGGGCCCGGAACCGGCGCTGCTGCTTCATCTGCGGATCGCCTTCCGCCTCGCGTGCCTCGTCGGTCAGCTCTTTCCGGGTCATGCGATTGCGGCGGCGAAGGTCGAAGAACTGCCAGACCGCGTCGACTCCCCCCAGACAGATCGCGACCGCCAGGGCAAGCGTCAGGAACCGGGTAGAAAGGTCTGCCATGACCACCGACACGGCGCGGGGATCGGCCCCTGCCGTGCCGAGGATCAGGGGCAGGCGTTGGCGCAGGAAGAAACCGAGACAGACGGAATAGAGCACAAGCTTGACGAGACTCTTGGCGAACTCGAACAGGCCCGAGCGACCGAACTTGTTCCGCGCATTTGCGACCGGAGAAATACGGGATAGTTTCGGGGCCAGCTTGGACGGCGCAAAGACGAGAGCCCGCTGGGCCAGAAGGGCCGCAAGCACGAGGGCGGCGGGCCCGGCAAACAGTGGCGCAATGGCTGTGGCCATGCTGGTCAGCAGCCCCCCAATCGGTCGGAAGGCAGGGCCCTGCAACACCTGCGCCGAGAGGCTCTCGCTTCGGTCCAGCATCGCGGCAAGGATCGATCCTACGTCACCTGCCATGCCCGGCCCGAGCGCGATGATCGTCAACAAAAGCCCGGCATAGGAGGCCGCGACCAAGAGGTCTGTCGAGCGTGCCACATCCCCTTTTTCTCGGGCTTTCAACAACTTCTGTTGCGTCGGCTCGTGCGTCTTGTCGGCAGCGGGCTCGGTCATCGCGGCATAGCCGCGGGATTGGCGAGGAATGTCATGAGAGCCTCGCGCCAGGCCAGCAGGATCAGCGGGGCGCAGAGCATCAGCGTGACCAGCGCTCCGCATGTGATCACCGGAGCGCCGACAAAGGCCACCATCAGCTGCGGCATGGCGCGATTGATAACGCCGAGGGTCAGGTTGTAGAGCAGCGAGGCGATCACGAAGGGCGCGGCGAGGGAAAAGGCGAGTCCGAAGCAGCCGGCTACCTGCGCAAGACCGCCTTTCGAGACCAAAGCCACCGAGGGGAAACGGCCCACAGGCACGAGATCGTAGGAGGCGAGCAGGAATCGTGCCACGTCAACGTGCAGGCCGGCCATCACCGCAAGAGCAAGGCCTCCGACAACCAAGACGTAGCCGACGGCCGGCAAGGGCTCTGCCGCCGCGCCACCCAGCACCTGCGCGAGCGATGTCGATTGCGCCGCCATCGACCCGGCCGTCTGAAGGGCGAGGACGAAGAGCCGGAGGGTCAGGCCGAGAAAAAGGCCCGTAACAGCCTCGGCACACGCGAAGTAGAAGAAGAACGGAATTGACACTTCTATTAAGGAGTTAAGAGGAGCATCGGGTGCGCCCGGCGCGACCACAGCGGTCAGCGCCATTGCGAGGCCGAGCTTGACGCGCATCGGAACGCTGCGCTCCCCAAAGGCCGGCATAAGCGCCACTACCGCACCACAGCGCAGGAACACCGCCAGCGCCTGCCAGACCCAGACATCCGCCTGACCAATCAGGTCCAACGCGCTTCCCGTCACACCGGGACCACTCCGACGAGAGCCGGGCGCGCCTCCAACCCGATCTCGTCGAAGGACAGGACGGGGTTCGTCAACCCGCGCGCGCGCATGATGGTGCGCAGAAACCTTCTTCGTCGGCTGGACGTGACCAGCGCCGGAAACACCCCCTGTTCGGCACTGTCGGACAGGCGCACCGCGACACCCTCAGCCAGCCGGTTGAACAGGTCCGGCGGCAGCGCGATGTCATATGCTCCCACCTTGGTTTCCACCTGGTAGGTCGAAAACGTCTCCTCCCACTCGGGCGCGAGTTGAACCAGCGGAATGCTCCCGTCGGCGCGCCGCATTTCCGCGACAAGCTGGAATCCGAGGCGCTGGCGCACGATCTCGCAGAGCAGCTCGGGCTGAACCGTCTGCAAACGCGCCTCGGCGATGCATTCGAGGATCAGGGGCAGGTTCCGGATCGAGACCCGTTCCTCCAGCAACAGGCGTAGAACGGCGTGCAACGTGTCAATTGGCACCTTGTCGGGGATCAACTCGTCCAGCAGCCTTCGATTGGCCTCGGACCGGTCAGGGTCGGAAAGGCGGGTCATCTCTGCCAGCAACCGTCGCAGCGACTTGAGCGTGAGGAGCCGTGCGAAATTGAGCTTGATGACCTCAAGGAGATGAGTCGCCAGGATCTCGGGCGGCGTCACGATCGTGGCCCCGCTCACGGCGGCGGATTCCTGGTGACGGGGCGAGATCCAGCGCGCCGGCGCGCCGTAGACGGGCTCTGACACATCGGTGCCTGAGGGAAGATCGTCCTGCGCGCCGGGCATCAGGGCCAGCACGAGATCGGGGTGGAGCGTGCCGCGAACCTGTTCGACGCCCTGAACCCGGATCAGATATTCGCCGATCTGCAGCTCGGGTTGGTCAGTCAGGCGAATGTCGGGAAGGATCAGGCCATATGTCATCGCGACATGGGTGCGCATGTTGGCGATCCGCGCATCCAGCCCGGTACCGGGATCGAGAACCATACTGACGAGGTCAGGCGCAAACTCGACGTGCACATCGTCGAGATCGAGCACATCGCCCAGCGCCTTTGGCGCGGGCATGGCGGCTTCGGTGGCGCGCGCATCCTCGGCGGCGGCGAGACCTTGGGCGCGGCGGCGCAATGACCATGCGGCGAGCGCCAGGATCAATGCACCGAGGATGAATGGCAGGAACGGCAGGCCCGGGACGAGTGCAAACAGGACCATCAGCAACGCCACCGTCGCAAGCGCCGCAGGATGACGGCCGAGTTGGGCCAACAAGGCGAGGTCCGTCGCCCCAA
>ENA-OWNT01003086-OWNT01003086.1-seawater-metagenome-genome-assembly--contig:-NODE-3086-length-16215-cov-5.542694_pt1 | contig 16215 bp, 10 predicted proteins | sample MGYA00238136_ERZ651165 | MGnify/ENA primary metagenome ERZ651165 (study PRJEB26861, sample SAMN08777766) | seawater metagenome | isolation source: coastal seawater | place: USA: Florida | collected...
CCCGCCACCACCTGGGCGAGGTCGTCGAGGACGATGCGGCGCTCCTGGCCCACGAACAGCGCCGCGATGGCCAGGGCGTTGGCGATCTGGGACAGATCGTTGCCCATCAGCCCCTCGAGGTAGCTCGCGCAGGACGGCTCGAGCTGCTTGTCCAGGCGGCGGGCCTCGTGCTCGATCCACCCGGCGAGGTTGCGGCCATACAGGCGCTTGAACTCGCAGTACCGACCGTTCTTCTTGATGGCCTTCGGGAACTTCGTGCGCCCGTCGAGCTTGTGCTTGCCCGGGTCGTCGCTCTGGACGAGGAGCAGCACGGTGGTCGGCGACGGGTTCGCGCAGTAGGCGGCGAGCTCGTCCTGCTCGGCCTTCGGGAGCCGCTCGATCTGGCGCACCACGACGACGCGGCGCTTCCCCATCATCGGCAGCGTGTTGCACGCGCCGGCGATGTTGCCGGCCTTGGCCTTGTCGGCCACGAAGGTCTGCTCGTTGAAGCCCCGGGGGCCGCCGGCGATGGCGGCGGCGTAGAGCAGGTCCTGGGCGCGGCGGATGAGGAACGCCTCCTGGCCTCCCAGGAAGTAGATCGGCTTCAGCTCCGCCTGGTCGACGTCACGCAGGACATCGCCCCAGGGATCCGCCTTTCCTCGTGCCGTGCGCGCCACGCCTCCGACCCTAGCCCGGGATGACGTTCACGAGGCGGCCGGGCACGTAGATCACCCGGCGCGGCGGCGCGTCCCCGATCCACTTGGCGACCTCCGCCAGCGCGGCGGCCTCGATGTCGCCCTTGGGCGCCGACGGGGCCACGGCGATGGCGCCGCGCTTCTTGCCCTTCACCTGGACCACGATCTCGATGGTGTCCTCGGCCGCGGCGCTCGCGTCGGCCTCGGGCCAGGCCACGTCCTCGAGCACCGTGTCGCGGCCCAGGGCCATCCACAGCTCGTTGGTGAAGTGGGGGGCGAACGGGCTCAGCAGCCGCAGCACCACGTCGATCGCCTCGGCGAAGACGGCCTGGGCCGGCCCCGCGCTCGCCAGGGCCTGCGCGTGCTTCGCCTGGTGCTTGTAGAGCGCGTTCACCAGCTCCATGACGGCGGCGATGGCGGTGTTCAGGTTGAGCCGCTCGTCGATGTCCACCGTGACCCGCTGGATCGTCTGGTGCACCGCGCGGCGGATCGCCTTGCTGTCACCGTCCAGATCCGCGCCGTCCCCCGAGTAGGGCGCGACGCCCGCGAGCGTCTCGACCTGGGCGCTCACGAGCCGCCACACGCGCCCGATGAAGCGCCAGGCACCCTCGACGCCGGCGTCCGACCACTCCAGGTCCTTCGTCGGCGGCGAGGCGAAGAGGCAGAACAGGCGCATCGTGTCCGCGCCGTACGTATCGATCAGCGTCTCCGGATCGACCGTGTTCATCTTGCTCTTCGACATCTTCTCGATGCGGCCGATGGTCACCGGCTCGCCCGTCTCCTTGTGCGTCGCGGTGCGCGCGCCCGAGCCGTCCGCCGTGATCTCGACCTGCGTCGGGTACAGCCACTCGCCCTTGCTGTCCTTGTAGGACTCGTGGTTCACCATCCCCTGGCACACCAGGTTCGCGAACGGCTCGGCGATGCCGTCCAGCACGCCCAGGTCCCGCAGGGCCTTCGTGTAGAAGCGCGCGTACAAGAGGTGCATGACGGCGTGCTCGATCCCGCCGATGTACATGTCGATGGGCAGGAACCGCTTCGCCTGCTCCGGATCCACCATGCCCCCCAGGTAGTGGGGGCTGCAGTACCGCAGGAAGTACCAGCTGGACTCCATGAAGGTGTCCATGGTGTCCGTCTCCCGCTTGGCGGGGCCGCCGCAGGTCGGGCAGGTGGTGTTCACGAACGCTGCGTGCCGGGCCAGCGGAGACCCGCCCTCGCCCCCGATCTCCACGTCCTTCGGCAGCACCACGGGCAGCTGATCCTTCGGCACGGGGACCATGCCGTCGACGTCGCAGTAGATGACCGGCACCGGAGCGCCCCAGTAGCGCTGGCGGCTGATCCCCCAGTCCCGCAGGCGGAAGTTCACCGTGCCGTTGCCGGCGCCGAGCTCCTCCAGCTCCGCGATGACGGACGCCTTGCCGTCTTCGTTGGGCGTGCCGTCGTGGCGGCCGGAGTTCACCATGGTGCCGGCCTCGGTGAAGGCCGCCTCCATCGTCGCCGGGTCCAGCGCCTCATCCCCCGGCGGATCGATGACCACGACCTTGTCGATGCCGTACTTCGTGGCGAACTCGAAGTCGCGCTGATCGTGCGCGGGGACGGCCATCACGGCGCCCGTTCCGTAGTCCGCCAGCACGAAGTTCGCCGTGTAGATCGGCACCTTGCGGCCGTTGACGGGGTTGATGGCGTACCGCCCCGTGAAGACGCCCTCCTTCTCCGTCTTGTCGTCCATGCGGTCGGCCTTCTCGACCCGGGCCATGCGGTCCGCGAACGCGTTGACGGCGGCCTCCTGCTCCGTGCCTGCGGCGAGCTTGCGCGTCCAGGGGTGCTCGGGGGCCAGCGACATGAACGTGCAGCCGTACAGCGTGTCCGGCCGGGTGGTGAACACCTCGATGGGCCCGTCCACGCCCTCCGGCGCGTCGCCGTCGATGGCGAAGAAGATGGCCGCGCCGGTGCTCCGCCCGATCCAGGTGACCTGCTGGGTGGTCACCGCGTTCGGCCAGCCGTCCATGGTGTCCAGGCAGTCCAACAGCTCCTGGGCGTAGTCGGTGATGCGCAGGTACCACTGCGCCAGCTCCTTCTGGGTCACGGGCTTGCCGCAACGCCAGCAGCCGCCGTCGGCCTCCACCTGCTCGTTGGCGAGCACGGTCTGGCAGGTCTCACACCAGTTCAGCAGGCCGCCCTTCTTGTAGGCCAGGCCCTTGGCCAGCAGGTCCAGGAAGATGGACTGCTCCCAGCGGTAGTACTCGGGCTCGCAGGTGGCCACCTCGCGGTCCCAGTCGTAGGAGAACCCCAGCCGCTTCAGCTGCCGCCGCATCTCCGCGATGTTGCGGTGCGTCCAGTCCGCCGGGTGCACGCCGCGCTTGATGGCCGCGTTCTCGGCCGGCAGCCCGAAGGCGTCCCAGCCCATCGGATGCAGCACGTCGAAGCCACGAGCCCGCTTGAAGCGCGCCACCACGTCCCCGATGGAGTAGTTGCGCACGTGCCCCATGTGCAGCTTGCCGCTGGGGTACGGGAACATCTCCAGCACGTAGTACTTCGGCGCCTCACCGCCGACGTCGGGCACGGCGAAGGTCTTGTCGGCGTCCCAGCGCTGCTGCCAGCGCGCTTCGATGGACGCGGGATCGTAGGTCTGCTCGGACATGGGGGCTTCTCGGGGCTTGGGGGGAGGCGGATCCTCGGGCGCGCGCACGCGACAGTCAATGCGCCTCGAGGAACCAGCGCGTCGCCGGGTGGTGGTCGACCGGACCGCATTGTCGCGAGGCTCGGGCTCAAGCCCACCGTGCGGTCGGCCGAAGAGGGGCTGATGGGGACAGATGAGACTGCCCCCCACTGTTGTCCCGAGGTGCCTGCGATGAACCCTGACAACCAACGCGCGCGACTCCTGGGCCTGCTCGCGGTCGGCTTGAGCCTCTTCTGGTTCGATGAAGTCGCCCACGAGCGCCTCCATGAACCGCAGCGCCACGTCGAGGTCGCCATGGCACCTCCGGCGCCCCTGGGGCTCCCCGCCGATCGCCCGGCCCGGTTCGCCGCAGCGCCGCCGCGGGTCACTCCCGTCGCGCTCGCGGGCCCCGGCGGCGTCGTGGACGTCGCCGCAGGTGAGGCCCTGTTCACGGTGCATGGAGATCGCGACGCTGTGGCGGAGGCCCTGCTCGCCGCGGGCGCGCGGTGGTTCGGGATCGGCGAGGGCTCGGGCCTGGGGCGCGTTGCATTCGGCGAGGACCTCCCGCTGCACCAGGTGCGGGAACGCCTCCTGGGCGTCCCGGGCATCGGCGGCCTCCGGGGCAACCCCATCGTCCGGGGGGCCCAGTCCGCGGCGACCGCGTGCGGCCCGGGGGACCTGGTGGGCTACCAGTGGGAGCGCCCCCGCATCCACTCCACCACCGTCTGCAACGCCGACAGCACCGAAGCACCCGTCACCATCGCCATCCTGGATACGGGCGTCGCCTACGAGGACCACGCTGACGCCTCGGGCAGCTACCTCGTGGCCCCGGAGCTCGACGGCGTCCCCATCGTCGACCCCTTCGACTTCGTGAACATGGACGCCCACGCGAACGACGACCACCAGCACGGCACCCACCTGGCTGGGCTTATCGCGTCCCGGGATCGCCTCCGCGGGCACGCGCCGAACCCCGTGCTGATGCCCGTCAAGGTCCTCGACGACCAGATGATCGGAACGGAGTGGAGCCTGGTCGAAGGGATCCACTGGGCCGCCGACCACGGCGCGCAGGTCATCAACCTGTCCCTCACGTTCCCCGCGGCCTACCTGCCCAGCGACGAGCTTCTGGACGCGGTCGCGGAGGCTCACCTCTCCGGCGCGGTCGTCGTGGCCGCGGCTGGAAACGAGGACGCCGAGCTCATCGCCCATCCCGCCGCGCTGCCGGGCGTCATCGCGGTGGGCGCCTATCGGGGCAGCAACCCGGGCGACGATCCGAAGTACACCGACTACTCCAACATCGGCCCCGGCCTCGACGTCATGGGACCGGGCGGACGCATCGACGAAGACAAGAACGAGGACCAGGTGCCGGACGGGATGATCGCCCAGACAATGACCCCGGGCGATCCCACGACGTTCGCGTACTGGTCCATCGCCGGCACGTCCCAGGCGACCGCGGTCGTCAGCGCCCAGGTCGCGCAGCTGATCGGCCAGGGAGCTGACGCGCGATCCGCCAGGGATCACGTGATGATGAGCGCCCGCTCGGTCGAGAAGCGGGACGAAGCGGGTCTGCTCAAGGAGGGGCTCGGCTATGTCGACTCCGCGGGGCTGGACGGCAGCGAGAGCCAGATCGACGTGACGCCGGTCTTCGTGAACGTCCTCGCCGCCGTCGCGCGCCCCGACGATGACAAGGTCCGTCTGGAGGCCTATGTCCGCGTGATCGACGCCCACGGCGCCCCCGTGCCGGACGCGCGGGTGCATGGCCAGGTCCGCGGGAGCATCGCCGAGTACGTCACCGACAAGACCGATGACGACGGCGTCGCGTTCCTCGAGACCGACAAGGTGGAGGTGGGGATCGACGGTCCGGCGATCTTCATGCTCCAGATCGACGCCGTGCTGAGGGAGTCCGACGAGGTCTGGAGCCGGTCGGGCCGGCAACGCCATCACCCGCGGGACAAGTGCAACGGCGACTATCCCGTGGAGCCCGGCGGGTTCTACGGCCTCGACGCCGGCAGCCTGGATCTGATGAGCGCGGTCGTCGGGACCACCCCCGGAGCGCCGCTGCTCTACCGGGTCTCCAGCGCCGACGCGACCGGGACCGAAGACGACACCGACCTGTGCGAGCTGTTCGACTGCGACAAGCTCGACACCAGCTACGTCCTGCGCAGCCAGGGCTCGGGCCTGTCCTCCAGCACGGTGTCCGTGGCCTTCAACTGGCCGTTCGTCCAGTCGGTGACGGGCTCGGGCCTCTCCTCGAGCACCGTGAACGTCAGCCTCAGCCAGAGCTTCTACTTCCCCTGGGGCAGCTCCACCGAGGAGCCGTTGGAGGTCTGGGACCTCACCGGATCCGGGCTGAGTTCGAGCACCGTCAACATCCTGCGGTGGAATCCGCGGTCCTTCTGGACGAACGGATCCGGCCTGTCCTCCTCGACGGTGAACATCCTCAGCTTCGATCCCCGCGTGTACGGGGTGGGCCACGCCGCCTCCGAGGTCTACCTCGTCGAGGACGGTTCGAGCACCTGGGGCAGCGGGCTCTCCTCGAGCACCGTCAACGCCCTCGACCTCTTCGGACCCTCGATGGGCGGAGGCCTGTCGGGCTGGGGTCAGCTGCTCGGGACGAGCTTCGCGAGCCAGACCATCGCTGGAATGGCGTGGACGGGCGTCCCGCTGCCGGCCAGCGCCGGGCAGGTCGTCGAGGCGGCGTCGACCGGGACGCTCCCGGGGGTCGGAGCCGCTCCCACGGGTCTCTGAGCTACCGCCGCTGCTTCTTGGGCTTGTGGTGCTTCGCTGCCTCGGACGACAGCGCGACGGTGATCCGCGTCACCTCGAGCCCCGCCGCCTGCAGCCGCGGGATGAGCTGCGCCTCCATCGTCTGGACGGTCTGCAGCCAGTGCTGCGAGTCCGCCTCGAGCTTGAGCGTCCAGCCCTTCGTGCCGAGTGATCGCACGTTCTCGGCCATGAGCTCACCGGCCGCCTTGCTCCAGGCCGCCTGGTGGACGAGGGCGCCGTCCAGCCCGGCCTTCTTGAGGTAGCCGTCGAGGACCGTGGAGAGGCCGCGGGTGGGGTAGCGGTCCTTCACTCCTGCACCTCCCCTTCCAGCTTCGGCCGCCACGCGCCCTGGCGCAACACCCGGGGCGGGTCCTCCACGATCGTCAGCAGCGTGGACGGGATCCCGCCGGGGCACCGCTCCGTCTCCAGGACGAGATCGGGCGCCAGCCCGTCCAGGTCGAGGTCCGTGAACGCCACTGGGGTGGGGGCCCCCGCGAGGTTCGCCGAGGTGGACAGGATCGGCTCGCCCAGGCGCGAGATGAGCTGGCGCAGCGCCGGATCGCCCGGCACCCGGACCGAGACGGTCGGGACGGACTCCATGGTGTCGACCCCGGGGAGCTGCACGCTGCCGAGCACGCCCGACGGCAGCCCGTCCCGCGCCCGCCCGATCAGGGTCAGCGGACCCGGCCACTCGGACCAGCCCAGCATCTGCCCCACGAGGGGGACCTCGGACCACAGCGAGAACGCCATCTCCGTCGTGGCTGCCAGGAGGATGTACGGACGCCCCGGCGGCGACCGCTTGGCCGCGCGGACGCGCTCGATCCCGTCCGCGCCAGCCGACAGGGCGACGCCGATGCCGTAGACGGTCTCGGTCGGATACACGAACAGCCCCCCGCCGCGGATCGTCGCGAGGACGTCGAACACGTCCTCGCGATCCAGCGGCCAGGGGACCGTCAGCACGCTCAGCTCCGGGCGGCCCGGCGGGCGGCGACCTCGGCCTCGAGCTCGACGCTGGCGGCGGCGTTCTTGGCCCGCATCGCCGCGCGGTCGTCGAGCAGGGCCTGGGCCAGCCGCTCGTCGGACAGCGCCAGGATCTGGATGGCGAGGTACGCCGCGTTGCGCGCGCCCACGGACCCGATGGCGACGGACGCCACGGGGATGCCCGGCGGCATCTGCACCGTGGCGAGGAGCGAGTCCATGCCGTCGAGCGCGCCGTTCAGCGGCACGCCGATCACCGGCAGGGTCGTCGCCCCGGCGGCGGCGCCGGCGAGGTGAGCGGCGAGGCCGGCTCCGCAGATGATCACCTTGAGGCCCGCGTCCCGGGCGCCGGAGACGAACGCGTGCGTCTCCTTGGGTGAGCGGTGCGCGGAGCTGACCTTCCAGACGTAGTCGACGCCGAAGCGGTCCAGGACGTCCGCGCCTCGGCCCATCGTGTCCTTGTCGGACATGGAGCCCATCAGAATCGCGACGGTGGGGTTGCCCATCTCAACGTTCCTCCTGGCCGGCGATCGCGCGCCAGCCGATGTCGGTGCGGAAGGCAGCGCCTTCCCAGGTGATCGTGTCGACCACGGCGTACGCCGCGGCGCGTGCAGCGCGGAAGTCTTGCCCGCGCGCGGTGACTCCGAGGACCCGCCCGCCGGACGTCACCAAGCTGTCACCGTCCAGGCGGGTGCCCGCGTGGAAGACGACGACTGTGTCCGTGGGGGCGGGGATGCCGGTGATCGGCAGGCCCTTCGGGTAGGACCCGGGGTAGCCCCCGGAGACCATGACGACGCAGCAGACGGCGCCGTCGAACCAGGCGGGAGCGGGCTGGGCGGCGAGCTCGCCGTGGGCCGTCGCGGCCAGCAGCGGCAGCAGATCCGACTCCATCGCCATCATCAGCGGCTGGCACTCGGGATCCCCGAAGCGGCAGTTGAACTCGACCACCTTGGGGCCCGCGTCCGTGAGCATCAGGCCCGCGTAGAGCAGCCCCTGGTAGGGCATCCCGTCCGCGACGAGGCCCCTTGCGGCCGGCTCCAGGACCTCGCTGCGGATGCGGTCGAGGAGCGCGGCGTCCGTGGCCGGCACTGGCGTGTACGCGCCCATGCCGCCCGTGTTCGGGCCCGCGTCGCCGTCGAAGCGCCGCTTGTGGTCCTGCGAAGGCGCGAGGGGCACGACGGTCTCGCCGTCCACGAGCGCGAGCACCGTGGCCTCCTCGCCGGCCATGAACTCCTCGACCACGATGCGGTCCGCGGCGGCGCCGAAGCGGCGCTCCTCGGCCATCACCCGCCCCGCCTCGACGGCCTCGCCGCGGGTCATGCAGACGATCACGCCCTTGCCGGCGGCCAGCCCGTCCGCCTTGACCACCACCGGCACCGGGCAGGTGGCGAGGTGGGCGATGAGGGCGGCGGCGTCGGTGAACACGTCGTGGGCCGCGGTGGGGATCCCGTGCCGCGCCATGAAGTCCTTCGCGAAGGACTTGCTGCCCTCGAGCTGCGCGGCGGCCGCGCTCGGGCCGAAGACGGCGACGCCGTGGGCGCGCAGGGTGTCGGTCAACCCGTCCACGAGCGGCTGCTCGGGTCCGACCACCACGAGATCGATGGCGTGACCCCGGACCGTGGCAAGCACCGCGTCCGCGTCGCCGGGGCTCACCGCCAGGTTCGTACCGACCTGCGCGGTGCCCGCGTTGCCGGGCGCGCAGTACACGGCCTCACAGCCATCGGACGCTGCGATCTTCCAGACGAGGGCGTGTTCACGACCGCCTCCGCCGAGCACCAGGACACGCACGGGCCACCTCCAGTGGAAGGAGGCGGGACCTTAGATCAAGCGGACCCGTTCAGGGCGAACAGCGCCTTGCGGGGGGCGATCGCGCCGGGGTCGGCCTTCACCGCCTCGGCGAGCTTCTCGAGCGCGTCCTTCTCGCGACCGGCCTTCTCGAGCGCGGCGGCGTAGCGGGTGAACGCCCAGGGCGTCTTGCCGCCGTAGGCCATCCCGCGGTCGAAGGCCGCGATGGCTTCGTCCACGCGCCCCTGCGCGAGCAGCGAGTCTCCCAGGTAGGTGTGGAAGACGCCCACGTTGCGGGACACGTCCATCACGCCCTGGAACAGCGCGGCGGACGCGGCGGACCGGCCCTTCTGGTGCTCGATCAGGCCGCGGTAGAACAGCGCGGCCCCGTTGCGCTCGTCCTCGACGATCGCCTGGCGCAGGTGCTTGTCCGCCTCCGCGACGTCGCCCGCGTGGAACAGCGCGATGCCCACGGCGGTCCGCAGATCCGGCGCGAAGGCTTCCTTCTTCAGGGCGATGTCGAGCTCGTCGGCGACGGCCCGGGCGTTCGGGATGGGCGCCCACCACTCGCCGTGCTCGCGGTCCCGGGCGTACTGCAGCGGGTCGTGCTTCGTGTGCGCGAGCATGCCCTTCGCCGCGTTCTTCGCGTCTCCGAGCTTGCTGGTGACGCTCGCCTGCCACAGCCACGTCGGCGTGAAGCTGGCGTCCACCTCGCGGCTGCGCCGGTACGACTCGGCGGCCTCCTGGTTGCGGCCGGCCACCTGCGCGGCGTGCCCCCGGAAGAACAGCACGCGGGCGAGCTCGCGGGTCTCGAGCCCAGCGTCCTCGGCCTTCGTGAAGTACGGCAGCGCGTCGCCGGCCTGGCCTGCGGCGACCATGGCGAGCGCCCGCTGGAACAGCGCGGGACCGTACGTCTTGTCCTTCTTGAGGACCTCGTCGGCGATCTCGATGGCCCGGTCGGGCGTGCCGGCCAACCGCAGCGCCGCCGACAGGTGGGTGCCGATGGTCTTGAGCTCGGTCACGCGCAGCTCCGGGCCGTCCCCGTCGTACAGCGGCGTCAGGAGCTTCACGGCCAGGCCCGGGTTGTTCTCCACCTGGTAGGCGAGGACCGCCCGGTCGAGGAAGGCGTCCTTCTCGAGCCGGTTGATGCCGATCGCCTTGTCGTAGTGCGACATGGCGGTGGGGTAGGACCCGATGCTCCGGTGGATGGAGGCCAGTCGGGTGTGGCTCGCCGACGACCCGGGATCCGAGGCGATCTTCTTCTCGTAGTACTCCAGGGCCTTGTCGAGGTGCCCGCTCTCCTCCTCCGCCTTGGCCAGCGCGTACCAGACCTGGTGGAAGGACGGGTCGAGCTCCAGGGCCTTGTCGAAGTGGCTCTGGACCTCCGGGGTGATCTGGTTGCCCTTGCCCATGGCCGCGATGCCGAGCAGGTAGTGCAGCGCCGGGTCCTCCGGGTTCTTCTGGAGCGCGGCCTGCGCGTTGGTCCGGCCCGACGCGAAGTTGCCCGAGTACACATCGAAGGCGGCGTGCCCACGCAGGACGGCGGCCGGATAGTTCTCGGAGGCGTCCGCCATCTGCAGCAGGTAGATGGACTGCCGCTGCAGGTCGAGGCTGTCGTACCCGCTGTGGGCGAGCAGCCCGTACAGCTCGGCCAGGGCGGCCAGGGCCAGCGCGTTGTTGGCGTCGAGCACCACGGCCTTCTCGAGCTGGTCGCGGGCCTGCACAAGGTTGGCGTAGTTGTCGCGGAGCATCAGGGTGCGTCCGCGGAGGAAGTGCTCCATGGAGGAGCCCTCGACGCCCTTGTGGGTCTCCACCAGGCTGGTGACGAGGGCGCGGGCGTCCTGGGACATCGTGTTGCGCTCGGGCTTCTTCTGCCCCAGGTCGGACACCGTGTCGGCCACCTGGTCCAGCGTCGCCTCGGGGATCACGAGGGCCTCGTTGCTGATCGCGTACCAGACCCCGATGGACACGAGGCCGAGGGCGACCACGGCGAACCCGGCGGCGCCGAACCGGCCGAGCGCGTCCTTGACGGGGGTCTTGCGGCGGAAGTCGATCTCGGCGGCGGACTGCTGGCCCGTGTCAGCCGGGGAGTCGAAGAACTTGCCGAACTCCTCGTGCTGGCCGAAGAGCCTCCAGGCGCCGCCGATGTGGGCGATCTCCTCGTCCGCGTTGATCTTCTTCGCGCGGATCCAGTCGACGATCGTCTCGGTCGGGAACGGGCCGTACACGTTCCCGTTGGCCTTGCGGATCATCCAGTCGGCGACGGGCTCGTCCGACTCCGGCAGCTCGTCCTCGAGCCCCGCCCCGGCGTTCTGGTCCTGCCGGCAGTTGTCGCAGACGGGGATGAGCTCCCCCTCCCGGGGGGTCATCGCGCAGCCACAGTTGAAGCAATAGACGCGCGACTCCACGGCCGCGCCGCCGGCCGAGAAGCCGGTGTCGGTCAGCCACTCCTCCGTGGCTGGCGTGTCCCGCCCACACGACGGGCACACCGTGGTGGCGGCGCCGCGCGCGAACGAAGGTGCCTCGTGATCGAAGCCGTGACCGCAATGAATGCAACGGACCTGCATGGAGCCTCCCGGGGCGGTGCGCCGGACGCACGCCGCCACCCCTACAGACTCCAGATCCTAGCACCCGGCGCCGAACACGCCCCTGGCCGGTCGAACGGGGCGGCCCGCCGGCCGGCCTCAACCGTGTGGGCACGGGTGATCGGAGGCCACGGGGGACTCGTCCACTTGCGCGATCCGCAAGTGGACGAGCGGCGCCAGAGCAGCTGGTCAGCGCCCTCTCGGGATGCTCAGGGCAAACCCCTGGGGGCCGCGCCGCGAGCGATCAATGCCGGAAGTGGCGCGTTCCCGTGAAGACCATGGCGAGGCCGTGCTCGTTCGCCGCGGCGATCACCTCGTCGTCACGGATGGAGCCGCCGGGCTCGATGACGGCCGCGCAGCCGCTCTTCGCCGCCGCGTCCAGGCCGTCCCGGAACGGGAAGAAGGCGTCCGACGCCAGCACGCAGCCCTGGGTGTCCAGCCCGGCCTTCCGGGCCTTGAGGACGGCGAGCTCGCTCGCGTCGACCCGGCTCATCTGCCCGGCGCCGACGCCGATGGTCCGCGTCCCCTTGCACAGCAGGATCGCGTTGGACTTCACGTGCTTGGCGACGCGCCAGGCGAAGTCGAGGGAGGCGTGCTCCTCGTCGGTGGGCATGCGCTCGGTGACCACCCGGCGCTCCTCGGGGCCGCCCTCGTCCCAGTCGGACACGAGGTAGCCGCCCGCGACCCGCTTGAGGTACCAGTTGCCGCTCCGGGGGTCCGACATCTCGGGCACCTCGAGCATCCGCAGCCGCTTCTTGCGGTGCATCTTCTCGAGCGCCGCCGGCTCGTAGGCGGGGGCCAGGATCACCTCGAAGAAGTGCTTCCCGATCCGCTCGGCCAGCTCCAGCGTGAACGGCCGGTTGATGGCGAGGATCCCCCCGAAGGCCGACACCGGGTCACACGCCAGGGCGTGGTCGTAGGCGGTGATGAGGTCGTCCGCGCAGGCCACGCCGGACGGGTTGGCGTGCTTGATGATCACGGCCGTGGGCGCCGTGAACTCCAGGGCGATCGCCAGCGCTGCGTCGGCGTCGTTGATGTTGTTGTACGAGAGCTCCTTGCCCTGGAGCTGCTTGCTCTTGGCCAGGGACGCGCCCCGCCAGCCGACCTCGCCGTAGAAGGCGGCGCGCTGGTGCGGGTTCTCGCCGTACCGCATGTCCTGGACCTTGCTCATGGGGAAGGTCATGCGCGGCGGGAACGGCTCGTCCTCCGGCTGGAGCCAGCGGGCGATCCCGGCGTCGTAGGCCGACACGCGCGCGAAGGCATGCCGGGCGAGGCGGGCGCGGGTCGCGAAGGACACCGCGCCGTCGTTGTCCTCGAGCTCGAGCCGCAGGGCCCCGTACTGGGCAGGTTCGATGACGACCGTGACCGCCGTGTGGTTCTTGGCCGCGGCGCGCAGCATCGTGGGGCCGCCGATGTCGATGTGCTCCAGCGCCCGCGCCAGGTCGCACTCGGGATCCGCCGTGACCGCCTCGAAGGGGTAGAGGTTCACGACCACGAGGTCGATGGGCGGGATGCCCAGGTCGGCCGCCTCGTCCGCCTGGTCGTGCCGGCGGTACAGGATCGCGCCCTCGAGCTTCGGATGCAGCGTCTTGACGCGCCCGGCGAAGATCTCCGGGTGCCCGGTGAACTCGGCGACGGACGTCACGGGCACGCCGTTCTCCGTCAGCTTCCGCAGCGTGCCGCCGGTGGAGAGGATCTCGACGCCGCGGGCGGCCAGGTCCTGGGCAAGCTCGACGATGCCGGTCTTGTCCCAGACGGACAGCAATGCCCGCCGGATGGTGATGTCGTTCATGGGGAACTCCTGATTCGGGGGTGGCTCCGTCCGGGGGGCCACCCGTCAGGAGTCAGTTGGTGTCGTCGGCCGGGACCAGCAGGCCCCAGTGAGCGACGAGGAAGGTCTGTGGACCGATGACGGAGCCCGTGACCCACACGCGGCTCCGGTGCTGGCTCTTGAGATCGGCCAGGGCCTGCCCCCGCAGGGCCAGGCGCGTGCCGGTGACGTCGTCCTCCAGCTGGACTCCTGCCTGGTCGACGACGATGTGCCCCACGAGGGGACGGAGACCGTCGCCAGCGTCTTCGATCTCGAACTCGCGGACCCGCACCGAGGTCTTCGTCGCGGATCCCCGGATGCTCACGATCGCGCCGGGAATGCGCGCCAGCTGGTCCAGGAGCTGGCGCGGCCCGGCAAGGGTACGGATCCGGCCCTGCTCGTCCAGCGACAGGACGCCGTCCGGCGGCGCTTCCACCACCAGACCGACGACGGGAGCCGATCCGGACGTCCCACCGGTGGTCACACAGGCGGTCAGACCGAAGGCCAGGAGCAGCAGCAGCGCACGAAGAGCGAACACGTCGGGAGCATAGACCCCCGGGACCGGTGGAGCGTCCCTTGGGGTCGCCGCCGCGCGATGGCCAAAGAAAAGTTCGAATGGGCACCGCGGCTGTCCCGTCCGATTGGCTGTGACGCGCAAAGGCACTGGTACCGGCACCCTCTGGCGCCTATTGTCGACCCGCCCCTCGCTCCGGGCCGGTCGTTCGTGCCCCGACCGTCCCAGGAGGTTCGCCCCGATGACCCGGATCCCGTCTCGACCCGTCCGCTCCGCTGGCCTCGCGCTGGCCGCGGCTGCTGCCCTGCTGATCACCGTCTTCGCCGCGACCCCGGCGGAGGCGCACCGCACCGTGACCCTGTACGAGTACTACGGTCACCACCCGGTGCCCGATCCGTACGACGGCTGGTGCGACGACGCCGGCCTGCACGTGCACAGCTACTACCTCGATCCCGACGAGTTCGTCGTCTACGAGGTCAACGGGGTCATCCACTACGTCGGCGACCCGCTGCTCCGCGGCTGGCGCGGTGACTACCACTGGTACTACGACCCGCACCCCATCGGGCACATCGACCACCACTGGTGCGTCCTCGAGGGTCCGCACACCCACCTGTGGGAGCCGGTCTGGCGACACCGCCACTACGGCACGCGCGTGTGGGTCACCTACGACGGGTACTACTACTACAACGGCTACTACGACGGCTGGTACACGTGGTCGTACGACCGCTACTACACCCGGTCCTGGGGCGTGCACGTCCGCGTCGTGAACCGCTACCGCACCCACTACCACCACAGCCACCCCGTCTACGGGTACGTGGATCGGACGAGGACGCGGCCGCGGTACTCGGGCCGGCACCGCCACGAGTCCAACCACAGCAGCACCCACCCCCGCGGCAGCTGGGGCGGGGACGGCTCGGCCTCCAGCTCCGGCGGCTCGTCCAGCGTCCGTCCGCGGGACGGGGACGGAGGCGGATCCAGCAACGGCAACGCCGTGAACTCCCGCTCCGGCACCGCCACCGGGTCCGCCACCTGGGACGGTGGGCGCGCCGCCGGCCGGCGCGACTGGGACGACAAGGAGCCCGCCACCAACACGCGCTCCGAGCACCGCGGAACGGACACCAGCGGCAGCAGCCGGTCCAACAGCCGGTCGTACGACCGCGCCTACGGGAGCACGTCCGGCAGCTCGACGGACTCCAGCCGGCGGTACGGCACGGCGCGGACGTACGAGAGCCGGCCGTCCACCACGACCCGCTCGTCGTCCAGCACCTCGCGCTCGGGCTACGGGTCGTCCAGCTCCACGCGCAGCGGCACCTCGAGCTCCACGCGCAGCGGCAGCTCCAGCAGCAGCTCGAAGTCGCCGTACTCCACGTCGGGCTCGCGCTCCAGCTCCTCCCGCTCCAGCTCGTCCCGCTCCGGCAGCTCGAGCAGCCGCTCGCCGTACACCACCAGCTCCAGCTCGTCCCGCTCGGGCAGCACCCGCTCCGGCAGCAGCCGCTCCGGCAGCTCGAGCGGATCGAGCAGCTCCTCGTCCAGCTCCGGCTCCAGCTCCTCGAGCAGCAAGTCGAGCAAGTCGAGCAAGTCGTCCAAGTCCTCCGGTTCGAGCTCCAGCCGCAAGCGCGGCGACAGCTCGAGCTCTTCATCCACCAAGAGTTCAAAGAGACGTTGAATCCCCTGCTGTGCTCATCCGCGCTGGTCTTGCTGCCGCTGTCCTGATCGCTCCCTTCGGCCGTGGCTGCATGCCCGGGGAGTCCACCACGTCCATCGAAGCCGTCGCGGACACCGCGGCCGGCTCCGTGGCGACCGTCGTGCTCGACGAGGAGCCCCCGGAGCCGCTGCCGCCGCCCGGTCCGGCGCGCGCCGAGTTCACGACGTCCACCCTCGCCCCCTACGACCCCGGATCGGCGCTCGGCCAGTCCGCCGCGGCCCTGCGCGACGCGCTCGACCAGCTCGACGCCGGTGATCACGCCTCCAGCCTGGCGTCCCTGGAGCGCGTCGCACCCACGTGGCCCGTCCCGGACCTGGTGGCCTGGCTGAAGGCCCGGTCGCTGGACGCCCTGGACCGCCCGGCCGAGCTGGGCGCCGTGCTCGCGGCCATCCCGCCGGACTCCCGGTTCCACGAAGAGGCCCAGCTGCTCGGCGGCCGGCTCGCGCTGGAGGCCGAGGAGCCCGACGCTCTGCTGGCCCTGCTGGGCGAGGAGCCGGATCCGGAGACGCCCTACGGCGCCCTGAGCGCCCGGGCCGACGTCCTGCGGGCCGAGGCCTTCCTGCTTCGAGGCGGCGCGGGCGACACCGAGCGCGCCGTCGCCGCCGCCAAGCGGGCGTGGACCCGCGCGCCCCGCACCCAGGCCGACGGCGACGCGGACGTCCTCCTCGACGCGCACGAGCCGACCGTCGCCGAAGACCTGCGTCGCGGCCTCCCCGACGCCGTCCAGCGGGCCGTGGCGCTGGGC
>ENA-OWNT01003087-OWNT01003087.1-seawater-metagenome-genome-assembly--contig:-NODE-3087-length-16210-cov-3.235604_pt1 | contig 16210 bp, 14 predicted proteins | sample MGYA00238136_ERZ651165 | MGnify/ENA primary metagenome ERZ651165 (study PRJEB26861, sample SAMN08777766) | seawater metagenome | isolation source: coastal seawater | place: USA: Florida | collected...
CGAAGTTCCGAAACGGCGCGCGTGCTCTCGGGCCAGTGGGGCGCGGCGCCGGTCAGGGCGGCGATGTGGTTCTCGTAGTCAAACCGGGGCACCGTGTCGTCGGGCTGGGGCTGGAGAAAGGCCGCTTCGAAGCGCCCCTCCTGCGCCGCCGCGAGGCCCGGCATGCGGCCCCGGTCGATCAGGTTGGCGATCAGCGAGGTGATGAAAACCGTCTTGCCAGCCCGCGCGAGGCCGGTGACGCCAAGCCGCACCGTGGGCTCGAACATCGAGCCCGACAGCAGGTCACCCACCTGGTCGGCGCGGCGGATCAGCCCGTCGGCAAGTGATGAAATGACCAATCTTCCGCCTCGTCCGTTCGCTTGCCCGATACCGGTTTCGGATCAAGATAGGCAGCCCCGCGCCGCGTTACCAGCCATTACCTTGCCCCGGCATGGCGGCCCGCGCCCGCCGGACTTGCCGCGCGGCGTGGCGCAGGCTAGAGCCGACCCATGCCACGCTATGCTCTCAAAGTCGAATATCACGGCGCCCCCTTCGCCGGCTGGCAGCGCCAGGCCGACCAGCCCTCGGTCCAGGGCGCGATCGAGGCGGCGCTGGCGAAACTGGAACCCGGGCCCCATACCATCGCCGCCGCGGGCCGGACCGATGCGGGCGTCCATGCCACCGCCCAGGTCGCCCATTGCGACCTTGCCAAGAACTGGGACCCGTTCCGCCTCTCCGAGGCGCTGAACCACCATCTGAAGCCCGCGCCCGTCGCCATCCGCGCCTGCGCCCGCGTCGCGGAGGACTGGCACGCCCGGTTCTCCGCCCATGAGCGGCGCTACATGTTCCGCCTCCTGATGCGCCGCGCGCCTGCGACCCATGATGCGGGGCTGGTCTGGCAGGTGCCGCAACTTCTCGACGCCGATCTGATGCGGCAGGGGGCGGCGCATCTCGTCGGGCATCACGATTTCACCACCTTCCGCTCGGTGATCTGCCAGGCGAAATCGCCGGTCAAGACGCTGGACGAGATCCGGATCGAGACGCATGACGGCCTCTCCGGCCCCGAGCTGCGGTTCCACCTGCGGGCGCGGTCCTTCCTGCACAATCAGGTCCGCTCCATCGTCGGCACGCTGGAACGCGTCGGCGCCGGATCCTGGCCCTCCGACCGCGTCCGCGAGGCGCTCGAGGCCAAGGCCCGCGCCGCCTGCGGCCCGGTCTGCCCGCCGCAGGGGCTCTACCTCAAGCGCGTCGGCTACCCGGTGGATCCCTTCGGCTGACGGAGCCCTCGGGGCGCTTTGGCCCTCGGATGGGGCGAGGTGGTTGGCGGAGGTGCGATTGGTGGGGTCGTGGTTGGCGGTCCATTTGTGTTCGGAGGGGCGGCTGGCGGGGCAGTCGTTGGTGGAGCAACCGTCGGAAGAATGGCGGTTGGCAAGGCGGACTTCGGCGGATCAGCGGTCGGCGGAATGGCGAGTTGCAAGGCAGCCCTCGGCGGAACAGCCGTCGGCGGATCGGCCGCTGACAAGCCAGCCTTCAGCGTAGCAGCTGTTGCCGGGACCGTCGGCGAAGCGACTGTCAGCGCGAGCAGCCGTCGGCGGTGCCGCCGTGCTAGAGCCAGCCGCTGGCGAAGCGCCGCTTCTGGCTGGGCGACGGCCCTCCCACGGACCTGTCTGAACATTTGCGAGGCGGCAACGTCCCTTTAGAGGACTACGCCGACTGACGCCAACACCCTCTCAGCCCTCTCCCCAAGCCCACATCCTTTGTCGTTTCAACCAGTGCAAAGTGCACCGTACAAAGGACAACGACAGACCGGAAAAGGTCGGCACGCACGCCTCCCTACCCTGACTTCATAAGCACCTGCCTTTCCGCAGCTCAGACGCCGCAAGGATACCGATTATTCATCTGATCGAACTTCCTCTCCTCAAAACAAATCCACCTCTCCGGTCACTCGGCCGGCTTCGTCCACGATGGGTCGGCGCGCGCCCCCCGAGAGGGCTCGGGCCAGGTCCCGCAGGCTGATCCGGGCCAGGGGCGCGCTCATATCCAGCGCCGCTGCGTCCCCGACCATTTCTCCCATCGCCCCGACATAATCGCCGAGCTCATTCAGCGTCTGCACGATCAAGTCGATACCCTGCAGGTTCTCCAGGGTTTCCCGCGTCGAGGGCTCCTCCCCCAGGATCGAGCGCCCGATCGCATCCTCCAATGCTCGGCCGTCCCTTTGTAGCACATGCAACTCCTCCGCGACCCGCCGCAGGAGTTGGCCCAGCGGTTGAGGTGGGGCCGGTGGCGGCGTCATGATCACAGCGGCCCGACAACCTGCTGAATGCAGTTCTTCAACTGCGGCGTGGTAAAGGGTTTCTGGATGAAGTTGTTCATCCCGAGCTGCCGACCCGTCGACAGGATCTTCTGATCGACCCGGCCACTGACGAGGATGAAACCGATCTTCTGCGTCGTCTTTCCCTGCCGCAGCGCATGAAGGAGGTGAAGCCCATCCATGCCCGGCATGTTATAGTCGGAAATCACAAGGTGCGCCGGACGCTGCCCGAGGGACTGCAGCGCCGAGGGCCCATCCTTGCTGAAATCGATCTTCTTGATGCCCATTTCTTCCAGCGCCATGATGATCAGGCTGCGGCTTGTCGACATGTCATCGACGACCAGGATGGAAAGCGAGTCTCTCAGAGCCATGATGACATTCCTTTTTCTGTCCGTTTGCGCGCCGGATCAGACGCGGCGAAAGGTGGTCTTTCCAACGAGTTCCAGCTGATCTCGCAACTCCGGCCCGATCCTTTCGGAATGGCCGATGAACAGGTAGCCGCCGGGTTCCAACAGGTTGGTCAAGGCTGCCCAGATGCGCGCCTGCGTGGATTCCTGCATGTAGATCATCACGTTACGACAGAAAATCGCGCCAAACGGGCCTCGCACCGGCCATGGCTCCATGAAGTTCATGTAGCGAAAACTGATGAGGTCGCGCGCCTCATTGCGAACGGACACAGTCTCGGGCCTTGCTCCCGGATCGAAAAGCAGTTGAGCGTGGACGCTTGGAACTCCGCCTGCGGCTGAAGCCGGGTAGATGCCCTCTTCCGCAGTCGCGAGGACTTCGCGATTGATGTCCGTGGCGAGTATCCTGACATCGTGGCGCGCGACCTCCGGAAAGTGCCGCAATACCACCGAAGCGAGCGAGTAGGGTTCCTCTCCACTGGAACACCCCGCAGACCAGAGACGAACCCGCCCGCCACCGGTCGCGCGATCCCGTAGTCCTGGCAGTACATCCCGAGCGAAGGTTTCAAAGTGATAATCCTCGCGAAAAAATCGCGTCGTATTGGTGGTCAGCGCCGCCACCATGGCATCGCGCTCCGCAGGATCCTGCCCCGAGGCAATGTGGGCGACGTAATCCGAAAACCGGCTGAACCCACGGCCCCGGACCCGCTTGGCCAGGCGCGAAAAAACCAGCGCCTCGTTCGAGCCAGGCATGTGAATACCCGCTATTCCGTTCAGTATTTCCGCGATCCGTTCGAAATCCCGGGTCGAATACTCGACGTCGCCCGACGCCGGTAATCGCGATGCCTCTGCGCCCGGTGCCGTCATCCTGCCTCCGCCGTCTCCATGGACTTCGGCAAAACGGTCTTAATGTCGATCACGCGCAACATGCGTTCCTCGGTCACGATCACACCTTCGATGAAAGCGCGGGTCGCGTCAGAGGCGACATCGGGCGTCGGTTGAACCTCCGACTGATTGATGCCGATGATGTCTGCGACCGCATTGACAAGGAACCCGACTGTCTGCGTTCCGACCACCGCGATGACGATGACGTGACGATCATCTGGTTCCGATGGGCGAAGACCCAGCCGGGCAGAGAGGTCCACGATCGGGACGACCGACCCCCGCAAGTTGATCACCCCGAGAACAAAGGGAGGGGCATGGGGCAATATGGTCGCGGGGGTCCACCCCCTGATCTCCCGCACCATCATGATATCAATGCAGAAATCCTGCTGCCCGACGCGAAAGGTCACCAATTCGCGCAGGCCGGAATCCGCAATCTGGGTCTCAGCCATAGTCACACCTCTTCCAATCTGGCCCGGTCACCAACGTCTGCAACGGGGCCGGAACGATGCGCGGTTTCCTCCGGGTCGATGATCAGCGCGATATTTCCGTCCCCAAGGATTGTCGCAGCAGCCACCCCGGGAACATGGCCATAGTTGGTTTCCAGTCCCTTGATCACCACCTGCCGCTGGTCGAAAATCTGGTCGACTGCGAGCGCCCAACTCTCGGAACCGTCCGACTCGACCAGCAAGAGCACCATGTCGGAAATCGGCGCGGGCGTTCGGCGATGTCCGAAAACGACGCCGAGGTCGATTACAGGCACCAGCTTGTTGCGGACGGATACAACCTGATTATCCGCTCCTAGTGGATGAATGTCTTCCGCCTTGGGGCGCAGGGTTTCGACAATCGCGGTGATCGGCACGACCATGGTCTGCCCGGCAACGTCGACGACCATCCCGTCAAGAACCGCAAGCGTGAGGGGAAGGCTGATCGACATTGTCGTTCCCTTGCCCGGTTGCGAGAAGATGCTTACTCGTCCGCCGAGCTTCTGGATCGCGCTTCGGACCACATCCATTCCGACACCCCGCCCAGAGAGGTTCGACACTTCCTTGGCAGTTGAAAACCCAGGAAGAAACAGAAGGTTGTCAATCTCCGCGTCCTTGAGAATGGAGTCCCCCGGGATCAGCCCTTTCTCTACGGCAATCTGGAAGACCTTCTCGCGATTGATCCCTGCTCCATCATCAGACACTTCGATCAGAACCCGGCCAGAGCGATGCGCGGCGGTAAGTTTGACGTGACCGGTTTCCGCCTTGCCCGCGGCGCGGCGCTGCTCCGGCGGTTCAAGGCCATGGTCAACTGCATTGCGGATCATGTGCGTCAGCGGGTCGACAAGACGCTCGATAATCGTCTTGTCGACTTCCGTGGTCTCGCCCTCGGTCAGGAAATCGGCATCCTTCCCCGAGAGCTCGGAAGCCTCCCTCACGATCCGCGCCATACGTTGGAACAGCGGTTTGACCGATTGCGCCCGGATCGCCATCACGCTTTCCTGAATGTCCCTGGCAAGGTTTCGAAATTCCGCCAGTGATGTTGAAAGTTCTCCCCGATCCAACAACCCGGCGTCCTTGATGCACTGTGTCAGGACAGCCTGATTGATAACCAGTTCCCCGACCATGTTGATCAACCTGTCGACGAGATCGAGATTAACCCTTACCGTTGCTTTCGGGCCAGTCGCAGGTTTGGCCCGTTCTGTTCCTGAATCAGGCGACGAAGCAGATACCATTGTCGGGGAAGTGCTCTCTTCTTCTGGTACGCCAGTGCTTGCCCGGGCTTCATCAACGACATCTTTGGTTGCGTCTGATGGACCCTCATGCATCGTAGCGTCGAGATCGAGGCTGATCTGCAACTCACAGAGACCGTCGACAAACTCGAACACTTCCCGCAGCGATTGCTCTGACTCTTCGGTCAGTAGGATCACAACCCAGGATAGATATGATTCTCCGGGATCGATATTCTTCAGATCTGGAAGCCGATCTGTTTCAACGGTTACCTCGAGTTCACCTAGTTCGGAGAGTTCGCGAAACAGGAGGGATGTGTCATTGCCACTGGCATAGAGACCGGCGCTGGGCGTGAACCGAACACAAAAGCGACTTAGCGTAAGCTCTTGGTTTCCATTATCCGTATTGGTGGGAATCGGCAGGCCCAACGGAACGAATACGAAAGTCTCGGATTCAGTGTCGTTACCCGGTTCCGCGCACTCCGATCCTGCGACTAAACCGATCAGTTTCGCCGCGATTTCAGTGCCTAGCTCGCCCTCGACTATCTCATTGTCGCGGCCCGCAGCCACCAGATCGCTCAAGTGATCTGCCGCCCGATGACAGACTTTCATGACGTCATCGTTGGGTGTCAGTTCCCCTGCTCGCATCACGTCCAAGACAGTTTCGAACTGGTGCGCAAAGTGGACGAGGGCATCGAGGCCAAACGCGGCTGCGCCACCTTTGATAGAATGAACAGCGCGGAACACCGCGTTGACGGTTTCCAGGTCGAAGGACTCGTCAGCGATTCCTTCGTCGATTTCGCAAAGACCGTCGTCAAGCGCCTCCAGCAATTCGTCGCATTCCTGAAAGAAGGTCTGCCTTATCTCGTTTGCTGTGCTCATGGGGTCCTCATGCCACCGTGATACGACGAATGGTGCCGATCAGTTTTCCGTCATCAAAGGGCTTCACGATCCAACCGGTTGCACCACTGTTGCGCGCCCGTTCCTTGAGATCCTGCGCGCTCTCGGTCGTGAGTACCAGGATGGGCATCCCAGCGAACTCTGCCTCGGCCCGGATTGCGCTAATTACTCCAAAGCCATCCATACGGGGCATATTGATGTCGGTGATCACGACATCTGGGGCAACCTGGGGAAGCTTCTCCATACCGTCGACGCCATCTTCGGCGACGTGAACCTCAAAACCACCCTGGGTGAGGGTGTGCCGCAGCATCTCCCGGATGGTACGCGAGTCATCTATCGCAAGAACCTTAATCGTCATGATTGCCCTTCCTGAGCGAGCAGCTCTTCTTCGAGCCCCAGTCTCTCCAGATCGTTGCGCATAGGCTCGGACGCAATGATCCGAAAAGCTGCTCCTTCCGACTTGCAGGCCCGACTAGCGGCCAGAAGAATCTGTGCTGCAAGTCCGCCAATCCCTCGCACGGCGCCGCCGTCGAGCTCGATGTCGCCTCCCTGCCACTTCTGGAGAGCGGAGAGCAATGTTCGAGCAGCAGCGCTATCGAGCCTCTCTCCAAGTACGATCCGTTCAGCCATGACGGGGTCTCCCCTCAAAACAGTGTCACATTGTTGTTGGTACCGGCAGACGGCGGCTTTGGAGGAGATTCGAGTTCGATCTGTTCACGCAGCATCATCTGCTGCGCCGAACCGGTAGTCGGAACGAAGCGAATTCGACGTGCCTGAGCGCCTCCGAGGCTTTCTGAATGGCAGTGGATCCCCTCGTCCTGCAGGAACTTTCGGGCGAAGATCGCATTTGACTCACCAATGCGCGCGAGGTTGTCATTCATGATTGCCCCTCCGAAGAGCTTTGCTTGCAGCCTGCTTCGATCAGCCCCCTTCTTCAGCAGTCCATTGATCAGCAATTCCATTGCAAGGAGACCGTAGCGGAAGCCCATCCCGCCCTTTCCACTGCCTTCGGGAAGCAGAAAGTGGTTCATGCCACCTACCCGAGCCGTCGGGTCGCACAGACAAAGTGACACGCAGGAGCCGAGGATCGTAGTGAGCACGATCCCTGGGTCGTCGGACACCCGGTACTCCCCCTGGATCACATGCTCGATCCGAAGTTCCCCGCTCTCTATTTCTTTTGTGAACCCGGCCACCTGCAGCACTACCTCTTCGATCAATGTTCAATTTCAGCATCTGAGATCATCGTCGTCTTCATCGAGAAGTGCGCTGCCGGTTCCGGCTAGAAGTCTTCCCATTCAGCCGCCGCCTTCTCGATAGGCTTCAAAGCCCGGGCTGCCATCGACACTCCGGCGCCAGCGACCGGGGAAGAGCGTGTGTCCATCTTGGGTTTGGTCGGAGCCTGACGCTTTGAGTGACCTTGCTGGACGACACCGCCGTTCTCGCTAGTTTCCTCCGACATCTTGAAGTGTGAGACTGTTTCGACGAGGGAAACTGCGTCATTCCGGAGGGCGTCGCTGGCCGCCGTGGTTTCTTCAAGGCGCGCCGCGTTCTGTTGGGTGGACTGATCTAATTGTGTAACAGCCTTGTTGATTTCGGCGAGGCTCGCGGATTGCTGCTTGGACGACGTCGCAATGTCAGAAACCAGAGTGGAGATCTCGGTTACGGAGTCTACGATCTGGCGCAGGGCATTGCCGGTACGTCCTACCAGGTCGACACCGGTCTTAACCTGACTTCCGCTCTTGGCGATCAACTCGTTTATCTCCCTCGCGGCATCCGAGGAGCGTTGTGCGAGCGCGCGCACCTCCGAAGCGACCACCGCAAAGCCACGGCCTGCGTCGCCGGCACGGGCTGCTTCGACACCGGCATTCAAGGCGAGCAGGTTGGTCTGGAACGCGATGTCGTCGATGACCTTGATGATGGATGTGATCCGATCCGAACTTTCGGCGATCTGGTCCATCGCTGCGACCGTGTCGAGCACGACGCGACCGCTGTCTTCGGCGTTGCCCTTTGCCGCGGTTACGGCCTCATCTGCGCGGGCTGCACCGCTCGCGGCCGCACGGACCGAAGTTGTCAGATCGTCCAGCGCCGCGGCGGTTTCCTCGAGGGTGGCCGCGGTACTTTCGGTTCTGCGGGACAGGCCATCGGCAGTCGTGCTGATGTCACGCGCCTCGTTGTGGATGTTCTCGGCGTTCTCGGCGATGTCTCGGAGGGCCTTAGCCAGGTTGGCCACCGTGCCGTTGTAGTCGACCCGGAGCTCTTCGTAGCTGCCGGCAAAGGGCTTCTCGATGGAGGCCGTCAGGTCCCCGCCACTGAGCTTGCGCAGGCCGACCCGAAGCGCGTCGACAACTTCGTTCTGCTGGTGTTCCGCAACCTGCCGCTGAGCGCGGGACTCGCTCAGTTCTTTCTCCTGCAGGGTCACGTCGTTGCCAAGCAACAGGACCCTGATCGGTTCACCCTTGGGATTGCGCACGCAGGTGATGCTGCCATCGAGCACGAGTTCTTCTGCGCCGCGCGTCCGAAGGGTGGTCTTCCCGATGTAGGCTTCGCCGCCGACAACGTCCTGAAGAAGCGTCTTCGCCGTTCTGTCCCCTGCCCCGCCCGGAAGCATTTCGTGAAAGGCCATCCCGCGAGCGTCGCGTTCGCCAATTCCGAGGGCCTCCCGGGCTCTGGGGTTCGCGGTAAGGAAGTCGCCTCCGAGGTCGAACTCGGCCTTGATCTGATTGGCTTCGATGGCCTCGATTACCGCTCGGTTCAGCCAATCCTGGGTCACGTCCTTCCACTCCAGAACGTGGCCCAGTGGTTTGCCAGCGTCGCCCACGACACTGGAGACGGTCAGGGCAATGCGCGCTTCGCCAAAGCGCAGGGTGGTGACGAAAGGGGCGCCTTTGCGGCTTTGCAGGGCGCGGCGGATTTCCTGCTTGCTGCCCGGGAACCGACCGGGGCCGTGGAAGATCTCGATCGGTTGGCCGACGAGCTTCTCTGCGTCGAAGTCGCGGATGGTTTCGCGCACGGTATCCTTGAGCGCGCGCATGAGTTCGACCATCTTCGGGTTCACATAGGTAATCGTGAGGTCTTCGTCGGTGATCATCTGAGCCGAGGATGCGGCGGTGAAGGCGGCGCCCTTGAAAGTGGATTCCCGCTGTGCCTCCGCGGCCTCGGTCAGGGTGTCGCGCAGGGTGACCAGAGAGCGGCCGATCGAGCCGATCTCGTCGCGACGCCGGGCCTGGGGTATGTCGACCTCGTAGTTCCCTTCCGTCAGCGCCTGGATCACCGCGCGAGAGCGATTGAGCGGCACGATCACGATCTGGCGGAAGAGGAACAGGCAGGCGAGAACCGAGATGGCAAAGACCACGCCGGCGATGATCATCGCGACCCGACCTTCGGCTCGGAACTGCTCTCTCAGCTTTTCCGGGGTCCAGGCGTTGACGATGGCGCCCACGATGTCGCCGTTGGCCCCGAAATGCAGCGGGATGGCGACAAGCAGACCGTCCATCGCGGTGGCTGTCTCGTCTGTCTCGAGGGCTTGCCTGGCCAGAGTCAGTGCCGCGGCCCGGTGCTCCGTGCCGGCTTCGGCGGCGGCCTCGACTTCGGCGACGATCTCGCCGTCCGCACCGATCGCGATGGCGGCGACGAGTTGTCCGCGAGACTGTTTCATGGCCTGATCCAGGGAGGCCGTGATCTGGTCGGCCTTGCGGAACTTCACGGCGCCAGCCACGATTTCGCTGATCAGGGTGGTCTGCTCGAGGGCAAGGTTCGCAACGAAATCGCGCGTGAGGTTCGCGGCGGAGCGCCCTTCGAAGTAGGTCAGGGTTCCGCTGACGGCACCGACGGCTATGGCGAGCACGAGGGCGATCTTGGCGAGCATCGAATTGAGGCTGAGCTTGGGTGCGCGGGACATGCCTGTTGTGTCTCCTGACGTCAGGGTTCGCGTGGGCGGCGGAAGAGGTGCCTAGAAGGCCTCGGCGTTCAGGCCGATGGTGGCGGCGCCGATGGGAACGCCGTCGGCAGTCGTGACCACGAAGGAGACCTGCACCTGGTAGGTTTGCGAGGACTCGTCGAGCTCGATATCGGAGAGGTGAACCGCGTCACCCCCCTTGGGAAAAGTTTCCTGGAACTTGGCTTCGTCGCCTTGCCATGCGTCGGAGGTCACGTGGCTGACAGCGACGTTCATGCCGCGGTTGTCCATCAGGATGATCTCGGTCAGCATGCCGCCGCTGTCCTCGACGCTCTTGCGCAGGGCACGTGACAGCGGCGAGTCGAGCATCGCGTCGATGACCGGTGTGTCCACGTGACCGACCTCCGCCCGCCAGACGCCGTCGAGTTCGATAAGTTCCTCCTCGGACAGTCCCGCATGAGCGTGGTTGCTCTGCGCGATCGCCTCCTGCGCCTCGGGCGTCTGGAACCAGGCGCGGGCAGTCTGGTTCACGTAGTCCAGCATGGCCGACTGGCTCCCGCTCGCGTGTAGGGGCATGGCGAACAGCAGCCAGAGCGTGGAAAGCGCAACAGTTCTCATCTCGGACTCCATCCTTTTTCCGGCCCCTGCTCCCAGGTGCTGACGTCAGGTTGGCGCCAAAGACTTAAATATCGGTGAAGCCAGCCCCGGCGGGTGTATCGCTCCCAAAAGCACACTCACCCGGGGGTGCGGAACGAAGGTGACCACCCCTCAAAATATTGAAATACATAGAGCAAAAGACGGTCCGCCCGAGAGCTCCGCACAATTCCCTCCCCTCTGCAGTGCAGTTCCCGGGCCGCTTATTTTCGGTATCGCTAAACTTCGAGCGATTATTGCGAAGCGCCTCCTGCGCCCATATGTGACTCCCCGGTGCCCGGCCCGCCGCGCGGATCGTCACGGTGCCCTTTCCACCAGCATGGGGGCTGATACTGTGCCCCGGAACCTGCGGAGCGCAAATTGACCCGATACTCGATCCTCGATCTTTCCCCGATCACCGAAGGCGGCAGCGCTGCCCAGTCTCTCGCCAACTCGCTGGCGCTGGCCCGCCATGCCGAGGCGCATGGCTTTACCCGGTTCTGGCTGGCCGAACATCACAACATGCCCGGAATCGCCAGCGCGGCGACCTCTCTTGTGATCCAGCACGTGTTGCAGGGCACCGAGCGCATCCGGGTCGGCTCGGGCGGGATCATGCTGCCGAACCATTCGCCGCTGCTGATCGCCGAGCAGTTCGGCACCCTCGCCACGCTCTATCCCGGGCGCGTGGACCTTGGCCTTGGCCGGGCGCCGGGCACCGACGGGTCCACGGCCTATGCGCTGCGCCGCAACCAGAACATGGCCGACAACTTCCCCCGCGACGTAGTGGAGTTGATGGGGCTGCTGGGCGATGCGGTGCCGGGTCAGCCGGTGCGCGCCGTGCCCGGGACCGGGACGCATGTGCCGGTCTACATCCTCGGCTCGAGCCTCTTCGGCGCCGAACTGGCGGCGCAGCTGGGCCTGCCCTACGCCTTTGCCTCGCACTTTGCACCCGCCGCGCTGGATCAAGCCCGCGAGATCTACCGCAGCCACTTCCAGCCTTCCGCGGCCTGCGAGAAACCCTATTTCATCCTTGCGGTGAACGCCTTCGGGGCCGAGAGCGCCGAGGCGGCGATCCGGCTGAAATCTTCCATGCAGCTGGCCTTTGCGCGCCTGCGCACCGGGCAGCCCGGCCCCCTGCCACGCCCGGTGGACGACATCGCGGCGGTGCTGGACCCGGCGATCCTGCGCATGGTGAACCAGGCGCTGAGCGTGGCGGTGCACGGACCCGTGGCACAGGTCGAGACCGAGTTGCGCGCGCTGATCGAGCGGCACCGGCCGGACGAGATCATGTTCAACGGCAACATTCACGACCAGGACGCGCGGCGGCAGAGCTTTACGATCGCGGCGGAGGCGATGGAGCGCATAGCCGCCGGGGTCGCCGCCTGAGCGCGGACAGACAGACATCAGAGGGAGGAGAAGACCTTGGGAAAGACATTCGATCTGAGCGGAAAGGTGGCGCTGGTCACCGGCGGAAACGGCGGCATCGGCCTTGGCATGGCCGAGGCGATGGCCGAGGCCGGAGCCAGCATCGCCATCTGGGGCACCAACGCCGACAAGAACGCAGCGGCGGTTGAAAAGCTTCGGGTGCATGGGGTCGAAGCCGAGGGCTTTGTCTGCAACGTGGCGGACCGGGCCGATGTCGAGGCCAAGATGGCCGCCACGCTCGACCGGTTCGGGCGCGTCGACGGCTGTTTTGCCAATGCCGGTGTCTCGGGTCGCGGCGCGCGCTCGTTCCTCGATATCGAGCCCGAGGAATGGCGGCGCGTGCTTTCGGTCAACCTCGACGGGGTCTATCACACCTACCAGGCCGTGCTGCGCCACATGGTGACCCGCGCCGAGGCGGGCGACCCCGGCGGGCGGCTGGCCTGCGTGTCGAGCCTTGCCTCGGTCTCGGGTGCGGCGCGTAACGAGCATTACGCCGCATCCAAGGGCGCGCTGAACGCGATGACCTATGCGCTGGCGGTCGAATTCGCGCGCTACGGTGTCACCGCGAACGCGATCCTGCCCGGCTGGATCGAGACGGAGATGACCGAGAGGACCTTCTCGAACGACAAGTTCAAGCAGGCCGCCGGCAGCCGCATCCCGGTGCGGCGCTGGGGGGCCCCGGCCGATTTCGGCGGCATCGCGGTCTACCTGATGAGCGATGCCTCGGCCTATCACACCGGCCAGCTGTTGCAGATCGACGGCGGCTACTGGCGGTTCTGAGAGCCTTCGGCGCCGGGCACAGCCCCGGCCTGAATCGGCGCATGCGGCGGGCGGGTCCCCAAATGGGGATTTTTCCGCCCGTCCTCCTCGCGCTAGCGTGATCGGGATTTTGAGCGGGACGCCTCGCGGCGGACCGGATTTTCGATGACGCAACCAGCAACGGGAGGACCCCGTTTGCCTTACGAACAATCAATTGTGGCGCAGTGGAACGAGCTCATGCTCGACGCCATTCGCGCGGGTTCGGCAAAGCCCACTGAAACCACCTACCAGCTTCACCTGGTGTCTTCCGCGATCTACGACGCCTGGGCGGCCTACGACACGGCCGCCTACGGGCACTATGGCAATATCGAACGCCCGGTGGGCGAACACACCGAGGCCAACAAGGCCGAGGCTGTCAGCTACGCCGCCTACCGGGCACTGGTGGATTTCTTTCCGAACCAGAAGGCGACGTTCGATGCCTTCATGGAAGCGCAGGGCTACGACCCAACGGTCGCCTCCACCGACCCTTCGACGGCGGCCGGTGTCGGCAACCTCGCGGCCCAAACCGTCCTTGCCGCGCGCGAGGGCGACGGGTCGAACCGCGAGAACGGCTACAAGGACACCACCGGCTATGTCGCGGTGAACAGCCCCGACGAAACCTCGGAGTCGGGCACCGGCGGCGCGGATTTCGACCCGAACGCCTGGCAACCGCTGCGGATCCCGAACGGAACGCTGACCGACGAAAACGGGGTGCCGATCTACGACAATGACGACCCGAGCACATATGTGGACCAGCCCGCGCTGACCCCGCACTGGGGACAGGTCGATGCCTTTGCGCTCAGTTCCGGAGACCAGTTCCGACCCGACGCGCCGCCCCGCCTTGGCGATTTCTCGGAATACGTGGACGGGCTTGGCAACGTCACCACCAACGATCAGGCCTACCGCGACCAGTTCGCCGAGGTCATGGAGATGAGCGCCACGCTGACCAACCGCGAGAAGGTCATCGCCGAGTACTGGGCAGACGGGCCGCGCACCGAGTCCCCTCCGGGCCATTGGAACCAGATCGCACAGGATATCGCCCTGCGCGAAGGGCACGGCATCGACGACGACGCCAAGATGTTCTTTGCCCTGAACGCGGCCCTGTTCGACGCCGGGATCGCGACATGGGATGCCAAGTACGCCTATAACTCGATCCGCCCGCAGTCGGCGATCCGCTATCTCTACCAGGATCAGGAGATCGAGGCCTGGGGCGGGCCGGACGCCGGAACCGTCACCATGCTGGGACAGGACTGGCAGCCCTACCAGAACGTGACCTTCGTCACCCCGCCCTTCCCCGAGTTTGTGTCGGGCCATTCGACCTTTTCGATGTCGGCGGCCAATACCATCGCCGCCTACGTGGGCTCCGATACCTACTATGACGGCACCACGCTCGGGAATTACGACCTCGACCATGTCGGCGGCGTCGATCTGTTGGGCCAATACGTCGCCACCGGACTGTCGTTCGAGACGATGACGGGCGACCCGGTCGTGCTGCAGTGGTCCACCCTGACCGAAGCGGCGGGAGAGGCCGGGATCAGTCGGCTCTATGGCGGCATCCATATTCAGGACGGCAACCTGATGGGTCAGGAACTGGGTCGGAACATCGCCTCCGAGGCGGAGCTGCGCTGGGAGGCGCTGTTCACCCGTGGCGGCGACGACGAGATGCGCTCGCGCCTTGACGGGCGGCTGACCATTGCGGGTGCGGGCGACGACATGGTGCTCGGGCGCAGCATCGCCGATACCATCGAGGGCGGCCTTGGCAACGACACGATCTGCGGCCTCGGGGGCGCCGATGTCGTCATGGGCAACGAGGGCCGCGACCTGCTGATGACCGGGCGGGGCAATGACAGCCTGTTCGGCGGCAGCGGCGCCGACGAGCTGCGCGGGCGCAAGGACAACGACCTGCTGTCAGGCGGCGACGGTTGGGACATTCTCTGCGGTGGCGCGGGAAAGGATACCTTCCTCTTCGTCGCCGGCGAAACCGGCTGCGACGAAATCCGCGACTTCCAGATCGGGGTCGACCGGATCGTCCTGAGCGGCTTTGCCGAGGACGCCGAACTGGAACTCATGCAGTACCGCCGGGCCACGGCCTTCTTCGTGGACGGCGATCACATCGCCAACCTGAAGCGCACCGATGTCGAGGATATCGACATCGGCACCGTGTTTCACTTCAGCGACAGCGTGATCGGCTGACGAGGGGTCAGCAGACCACCTCGACGAGGTAGGGTCCCTTGTGGTCGAGACCGGTGTCGATGGCCTTGGCCATGTCGCCCGCCTCTTCCACCCGGACGGCCTCGACGCCCATGCCACGGGCCAGCTGCACCCAGTCGATCACCGGACGGTCGAGCGACAGCATGTCCACCGCGCGCGGACCGGGATTCTGCACGCCGACGTTGGTCAGCTCGCCCCGCAGGATCTGGTAGGACCGGTTGGCGAAGATCACCACGGTCACGTTCAGCTCTTCCCGCGCCATGGTCCAGAGCGACTGCACCGTATACATGGCGCTGCCGTCGCCGGTCAGGGCAAGGACGGGACGGTCGGGACAGGCCACGGCGCAGCCGATGGCGACGGGCATGCCATAACCGATGGAGCCACCGAGGTTGTTGAGCCACGTATGGGGTTCCGCCCCCTTGGTCCACGAGGCGAAGCCGCGCCCCGTCGTCACCGATTCATCCACCACGATGGCCCCTTCGGGCAGGGTGGCGGCGATGGCCTGCGCCATGCTCTCGTGGGTGATCGGGCCGCTGGGCACCGGGGGTACCTCGCGCGCGGCCACGTGGGCCGGTTCGATCGCGGCGGCATCGGTGGCTGCCACCAGCGCGTCGAGCGCGGCGGTCAGGTCGGCATCGACGTTCGCGAGTTCGACGATCTCGGTGCCCTCGGCGGTCAGGACGGCAGGCTTGCCCGGGTAGGCAAAGAAACCGATGGGCGCGCGCGCGCCAAGCAGCACGATGCGGCGATAGGGTTCGAGGCGCTTCAGGGCGAGGTCGATCGGATAGGGAATCCGGTCGACCACCACGCGGCCCGCGCCGCGCTCCATGCGGGCGTTCGACCACTCCGACAGCAGGTGGCAGCCGGTCTTGGCCGCGATCCGTCCGGCGCGTTCGAGGTTCTCGACGCTCAGCGCCTCGCCCCCCAGAAGCAGAAGGGTATCCGCGCCGCCGAGGGCCGCCGCCGCTTCTGCCACCTTGTCGGCCTCGGGGAGCGCGCGGGCCGGAACCGGACCGGCCTCGTGCACGCTCGCGCCGTCGGTCCACGCGGTGTCGGAG
>ENA-OWNT01003088-OWNT01003088.1-seawater-metagenome-genome-assembly--contig:-NODE-3088-length-16208-cov-3.869940_pt1 | contig 16208 bp, 16 predicted proteins | sample MGYA00238136_ERZ651165 | MGnify/ENA primary metagenome ERZ651165 (study PRJEB26861, sample SAMN08777766) | seawater metagenome | isolation source: coastal seawater | place: USA: Florida | collected...
TACAAAATCAAACAACCGGTCGGCTGATGGTGCATCAAGCAGCAAAGCGTACTCATGCAAGCTGTCGTAAAACTCTTGCTCGGAATCACTGAACGTGATTACTTCGCGTCTGTGCCGGCGTCAAAAGCAGTTGTGAATGGCAGGAAGTGTGAATTCTAGTCACACGCTCAACAAAATTACCTGTGGTGCAGCGGTGGCAACTGTACGATCGAATTTCCATGACGATCAAGGCTTTTCAATGTTCGGCGAAGCAACAGCGGCTTCAAAATTGATTTGACTCTATCCAGCGCACCAGACGATACTGCCGGGTCGGAATTCTTGAAAGGTCTCGTAATCACCTACAGAGTGTCGCACATGTCAACCGCACGCGCAAGAGTGAGTGCAGTCATGTCTACCACCGCACCTTGGCCCACCAAGCTGCTTCGTTCCACGGCTCGTGTCGAAGGAACCTTAGCAAGGGGTACAAATCATCCAAAGAATTCTGTACGGGGGTACCTAGGAGGTCATCAGCATTGGTGACAAGAGTTCCTGCTCTCATCGCAGACAGCGATCATTGACGATCAAACCTGTAATACACCACCGCTTGTCACCGTGCAACAGAGCAACGGCGTGTGCGCTTTGAGTGTCTCGGTTGTTAATGTAGTGCGCCTCATCCAGAGCTATCCGCCTCCAATGGACAGAGAAAACACCCGCTGAAGCAACAGGTTCGCCATTTTGTCGAGAACTGGCGAACAATGGATCGGCGGCAGAGTTGAATTGCTTCGCTTCTTCGGTCACAACACCGTATGTTGTCAACACCACATCAACGTGAGCAGCAATCGAGGCGTTCAAAGATCTCCCTTGTCCGTAATAGCGCACAACGCGGAGTGGCGTATGCGTTTTCATTTCGAGCTCCCATTGTGACAAAACTGATGTTGGGCACAGCACGAGAGTTGCGCGCGCTGAAGTAGCAACCTGAAGAGCATGCTGCTGCGTGGAAGTGTCGTTGTGCCTTGTGGCTTGCAGTGCTTTGTCAGCCATGATGAGACTAATCATTTCAATTGTCTTCCCCAGGCCCATGGCATCGCCCAAGATGCCACCATGGCATGGTTGTGGCGGTCGCGGAGGCAGGCGGCGAATCTTCTTGGAAAATGGATTGACATAACAACAAGCAGTGGTGCGCGTTCCCGCAGGTGCGTGTGCTTCGAGTTCATCAGCATCATCAGGGTCAATCTGACATATATCGATGCAGTTGGTTGCAGAATTTTGGGATGCGCCACTGAACCGAGACCATGGAGAGAATGTTGTGCTGAACAAGCACTGGATCCAGAGGGGATTGAGAGAATGGCTCTTCTCGGACATTTTGGCCGAGTGTGCAGGAGTACCACTTTTTCTAGCATTTCGAAGTTCCAGCAGCATACCGAGCGGGTTTCGCAGAGACTCCATGGATCCTTCTTCACCTTCAGTTTTTTCGGGCATTTCTTCTCTCAATAACATCCATTGTAATGCGCGCAATTGGTATGGATGCAAGTCGAGTCGCAAATCCTACCCATGCAAAAGAAAACGTGTCAAAATGGTGAGCGACAGCCGCGACGCAAATATCACATGAACACACCTTTAGTCCCAGCTCCACAGCCGCCTGCAGTTCTTCGGGCAGAACGGGAGCGGACGCCGCACTGGCAACAATTTCGGTGCAACTGTCACTGACATCCTTGACGGCGCTACTTGCATTTTCGTCTGACGGATTATTGTCACTTTCACTCACAGCGGATGGTGACTGACTGAGGTTGGGAGTTTCGCGTGGGTTCTGGGATTCGTTGGCATCTTCGTCATCCACATTTCGAAACACGTCGACTTTTGGGAAAAAGAACGCCATCAACTTGAAAGTCGCAACTCGAATCTGTTCGGGACATTCGGGCGACTCCACCAACACAAGCGCACTCTTTCGCAAGTGGACGGTCAACAGAACATGGATTGGTGTGAGCATATGCAGAATCATCGGCTTGTTGTAGCTGTACGTTGAAGCAAAGTGGGCAATTCGGCAGTCAGTGACGCAGTCGAGCGAGACATAAGGAGGTGGGGAAGGACACGTACGCAACAGCAGACACTCTTACGAGGTCGGCATTCAATAACAAAGCCAGCGACTCAGCGGGTCCAGTGTCAAACCGGCCAATTGCTTTTCCCTCTATCCTTCCAAATCGAACATACTCATGCCTGCTCTTTGCTTTGCGGCCACCAAATAGGTTTTTCGGCTTTCGTCCCCTCTTTTTCAAACGACCGGATGCCGGATCGAGTTTGACTTGATCTGGCCAAACCAACAACTGGTCACCAGCGTTGAAAGTGCAACGGCCTCGAGTTGTTGACGCGCCTTCAATAATGCGTTGGCCGAGACGTGCCCACATATCGTCGTCGTCGCTACTATTACACAGGGCACAGTCAGGCCCCTGTTGATGGGCGCAGAGCTCAGTTGCTTCATGCGGTGATGATTTCGCCCGCTTTCTGTTATGTTTAAAACCTGCGAGAGACGCCTTGACCTTGGTGATCCAAGCTGTCGAGCTCGGCCCTTCGTTTTCTGGCGCGGAGGAGGAAAGAAGGTTGATGATCTTCCTCTTCGGTGGCCTCTTGCGGGCAGATGTTGCCTGGGGAGTCGTCTCTTCGTAGTCGTCGTCGCTATTGTCTGAAAGCAGGTCAACAACGTCACCTTCAGATTGTTCACCTGACTCAACAGCACAGATTTCAGCTTTTGGGGTCGTTGTGCCCACGTTTTCCGCAGTACGCCTTCCCCTCGAAGCGGGCGTGGCTTTGGATTGCGAATTCAGGTGCTTATTGATAGCGACATTGACATCATAGTTCGATTCAATGAGCAGTTTCCGAAGCTTCAACTCGTTGGATTCAGAGCCGATGACGGCCCGTAGCTCTTGAAGCTTTGTAGCCATCGGGCTTCGTTTCGGGCCCAACCGCTGCTGCGGCGCGGCTGCAGACGCCGACATTGTGGGTGGGGACCCCCACAACGATCGTTGATTCGCCCACGTAACTATTTCTGTCGAAAACCCACAAACCATTCTCTTCCAACAGCACAAATATTTGCACGCACCCACTACAACAATGAATCTTCGCACAATGTGGTGGGTGGTGGACTCGAGATGAATCACGACACAGCAAGCCACTTGGTTCACTATCACTGCGGCTGCGAGTCGTCGTCCGCCGTTTCAAAAATGGCGCAATGCGGATTGGCGTCCTCGGATGAACTCGACGGCATGAACCAACACGACCCACATCCTTTCTTTGAATGCAGTCGAACATTATTCCAAACCAATGCGTCATCGTCCGTCACGTACGTCGTCAGCACTGAAGGAACGAAGGCGCGTGTCACGTGTGTTCGGTGCTGTGGCGCTGTGGCTGTGGCGCGGTGCGGTTGTGGTTTTGTTACAGTCTGGCCTCACCCCACCCCACTTCAAGAACGAACGAACGAACGAACGAAACTGAGACGTGAGTGAGTGAGTGAGTGAGTGAGTGACAGTGAGTGACAGTGAGTGGGTGGGCTGGCTGCGAGCTGCGGACGCATCGACGAGCGTGTCGCGCCAACTTTCAAACTCAACCAACCACCAACCAACCACGCCTCGCGCCAACAAACTCACCCACCCACCCGGTCACGCACTCACTCACTCACTCCCAGTGGTTGTTGTTGTTTCGTACAGGTTGGGTCGTTCAGTGAATTTTTGTTTTTGAGTGTGGCAGCTGACTTTTTGTTTGCGCTGGCTGGCTGGCTGGCTGGCTCGGTGTGCGTGTGGTCAGTCTGACTGTCTCTCTGGTCTCTGGCTGTGAGTGGAGTGGGAGTGATGAGTGATGAGTGACGGGTGAGTGAGTGGAGACACCGTCAGCCACTGTCGCTCACTCACTCACCGTCCGCAGTCACTCACTCACTCCCTGCTGGCTGGCTGGCGGCGCTGGCAGCAGTGTAATGTAGACAGACCTCCTTGCTCCCACACTCCCACAGTGAGTCATTTGAGTGACCGATTGATCGATCGATCGATCTCGATCGAGGCCGATGGATGGCCTGTGTCCTGTGTCTTGTTGTCGTGTGTCCTGTTGTCGTGTGTTCTGTGTTCTGTGTCCTGTTGTCTTGTTTGTGTCCTGTGTCGTCGTTTGCATCCACCTAGTCGACCTGCTGTGTTGTCCGTTTCTCGTGACGCGTTGCGCGTGGCGCGTTGCGCGTTGCTCGTTGCTCGTTGCTCGTTGCTCGTTGCTCGTTGCTCGTTGCTTGTTTGCCATTCGCTTCGCTGCTGCTGTTGCTGTTGCTTCTCCTGCTGCTGTTCTTGTTGTTCTTGTTCTTGTTGCCTGGCTGAGTATCTGCGTTTCTGCGTTGATTGCTTCGAGTGTCTCAACGATGAACGTTGAGGGCGGGTGACACCATCGTCTCCAATGCCAATAAATGCATGGCGGTGACTGCGATGACCAATGGCGTGTGGTGTGCACCGTGGTGGAGGTGGGACACTTCGGCCAAACTGCCGTTACATGACCGTCCCCTGCGAGTGGTGATCACACATCTCGAGCTCCACACGCTCCCGCTGCTACGTGGAGTGCAGTAGCACGAAAGCGACTGGTACGCCGTGCTGACGCGAAGAGTGTCTACAATGTGAGTTTCGAACTAAATATTGTCAAATTTGTCACCGTGTACGAAAACGAGCTTACATAAGGGCACCCCGACACAAAAATGGCGTCCTAAATCTTGACAAGGCGATTTAACTGCCGCTTGTGCGGGGTTCAGCAAAGATGGCAGAGGAACTCATCGAACGTTTGAAAACTACCACCGACTACTACGAAATTTTGGAGGTATCTAGAACGGCGACTGAAAAAGAGGTTAAGGTATCGTATCGCCGAAAGGCTCTCCTCCTGCATCCAGACCGCTGCAGTCTTCCTGATGCGAAAGATGCGTTCCAAAAGCTTAGCAATGCGCATATGTGCCTGACCGATCCCGACAAACGAAAAAGATACGATGTTAGCGGCTCCGACGCCGAAATTCCAAATCCGTTTGCGGGTGGCGGCGCTGCCGGCCATCCATTTGCTGGCTTCCAAGGATTTCGCACTGCTGGAACAGGTGGCATTCCACCTGAGTTTTTCGAGCACATATTTCAGGCAGCTCAACAACAAGGCGGTGGCCGTGGAAGGCCTTCATTTTTTTCGTCTAGTGGATTCCCTGGTGGGGCAACTTTCAGTTTTGGCCAGCCTCGCACGCGTCGGCGGCGTAGACAGCGCAACGAAACGAAAAGTGGTGACGCACAGGGTGAGGCGGCGGCACGCCCAACGGTGATACCCGCAGATATTCAAAATTCGTGGTTGTTTCGAACAGCGAAGCACTTCTTCGGCAATGCTCCCAGCGAAGTGACTCAGTTTCTGGGCATCCTGATGGTCCTCCTTGGTATAGTCATTTTCACAAACGTTCTGTCAAGGCATCTGTATCCGTTGATGCTTTGCGTATTCTTCAGCAGCGCAAGCGGTATGATTTACTTGCGGTGTAGGTGCTTGCTTTGTGTGATTTGGGTCTTATTGTTCCATGTTGCACATTCGCAGGATTCTTCCGGCTAGCTGGACTGCTGTTCTTTGGCCAGTTGATGGCAGGGATGAACCCGGTGGGTGTTCAACTTGCCATTGTGCAGCGCTGCCAACCGCAGTTGTTGAAGATGTTTGACATGTTCTCTGCAGGTCATTTGGTGCTTTGCCTTGTACACGTTTGCGCCGTTAATTCTGGGAAGAATAGCGCCATCTATCGTGTCGTCAGTGAAGCTTTGTGCACTCGTTGCCATTGCAGTCCTATCCGTTTTCGGCTATTGATAATTCAGACAGTTGAAATTACGAAATTACCAAATTACGGAATGAGCGCGCTGATGCACGTACTCCTAAAGTATGGATCAACGTGAAGACCTAATAAATAAATAGTTGACTTTCAATTTGTCGCAGTTGTGGTGAAGCGAGCTCACAAGGTACTGGTCCTACGCAGAGATTGCGTTTTGCTCGCATTTGTCGCCAGCATACCCGACATCACATCGGCAAGTTGCAGTTGAGGTGGCGTCGCTGAGACAAATTTCCTCAAGATTGGCGGCATCGTAGTCGACACAACGACCGTGGCCATTGCACTCTGATCTCGAACAATTAATACGGTTCATCGCGCAGGTGTCCATCGTGTCACCGGCAAAACTCTCAAGTTCTCCTGCAACGACCGTGCAGCCGTTACCGTGGTAATCGCCAGATGATCCCCACAGTACGACGCCGTCGGCGCCCAAGCCAGCGGCGATTTGTACCTGGGTGGCCAACAATCCAGCTGTAAACGGTTCAATGGTGGGACCAGGGGACACAAGTGCTCGAGCATACGGAAACACCGCCGGTCGTTTAGGGTGACCCGATGCGGTTGAAGCATTTTGCGCAAGATCCGCGGAAATTATGGCGCCGTTGATCAAATCAGTAATCCAAGTCGCCTCCGCTTCGACATTGGTCGAGCGAGGATAAATGGAGGGGAACAATGCATCAACAGATTGCCACAACCAAAGCAACTCGTTCTGAACCGTACTGCCAGCAGAAGCTGGTTGATTGATCCCTTGCGAATAAAACCCAACTCGCGCATTTGGTCGTATGGATTTCACGGCATCCACGGTGGCAGTAAAAAACGCAGCGGCACCCGCATTGAATCTCCGAACACCTTCAGCGGCAATTGCAGAAGCATTTTTGTCCTTCCAGTCGGGGTCTGCTGAGACTAATCGCCGTGAATATTCGGTATAACAACTCAGTCCATCGTAATTTTCGGAGGCAAGAGGTCGCCATGTTTCCCAATCCACCACGAGCAGGCCACTGAAGTCAGGGTCTGGGATCGCGCTCTCGACGTCCGACACGACCTGCGCTTTGTGAAGCGAAATATTCGCTGCTTGTGGCACCCCACCATTTTCCGTCGCATTAATTTCATCCCACGGGTTCCACGAGCAATTTGGGGTGTGGGACGTCCAGCAAGCCGTCGCATTTTGTGACGCAGATACGGTCGGAAACGCACCAATTTGGTAGAAGCATGCAATCTCCTCCCCGATGAAGGCTTGGGCTTCGTTGACTCGGATGGAAGAATAGTTTGCGAGTGGAAGTGCTGGGTTGCACCCACCGGACGGCCCGTTCCAAAAAATATCGAAGGCGGTCGGGGGCTCAATCACAACGGAGGAAGATGTGACAACACACAGCGGAGTTGCAGCAAGCAACAATTTGGTGACGGAGTCCATGGTGGTTACGCACGGTCACAAATACTCAATTGCGTTTCGAGAGCTTTGCAAAAATGGTGGCGACAAAGTCAGAGGAAGCACCAGTCTTGGAACACGGAGGTAATGGAACGTGTGCAAAAAAACGATGATCCCCAGGATCCCCACCGGTATTATGGCTCATGATGTGCTGCCAACAACATTATACCTTTTGTTTTTCCAACCGACGTCGCGTGAACGCGCTGTTGCTGTGTTGTTGTTGCGCATGTGCACTCCAATCTCGGCAAAGAGAACAACACCTCTCCGGCATCCTGCCCACCGCTGACACCGCCGCTTCCTCCTCGAATTTCGCAGCTGCTGGTCACTCGATCGTCCACGACTTGGCTGTCGCCTTAACGTGTTCCGTGCTTGCAAAACTGAGTGCTGCCACACTCACCAACCATCAACGACCAACGCAAAGACGCAAAGAAGTTCGTCGTCAGAGCATCGGATCTTCAAACTGCAATCTGCAATCTGCAATCATAGACCAACGTTCGAGGTCACTGTCGCCCACACAAGGCGACTCACTCACTCCCACGGTCCCTCACAGTTCACAGCTCACTCGACGCCACTGACTTGCCTCACCGGTTCAAAGTTTCGAAACCGCCACTGCCAACCAACAACCGCAAGCACCGCAGCACCGCAGCACGCGACACGCAACACGCAACCAACCGCCAACTCATTCCTAATCCCATCCATCCCGACTTCGCAGCAACTTTGTTGAGTGTCCCAGGTCTAGCTTGTGCTATTAGTTCGTTGAGCTTCTTTCACTTTCACTTCGATCGCATTTGCTGTGGCGTCGTGCACGCATCAGTGGCATCAGTGGCATCAGTGGCAGAGAACTGTCGGTCGCTCTTCATGGCACACGCTGCAAGCAAACGGCTAACTTGGAGCCGACATGTTCAGGATAAGTGTCTAGCATACCTTTAATTTGGTGTCCATTTGAAATTTCCAATTACATTTTTAAAGTCAGGCAGTGCCGGGTTTTCAAACAGCTCGCAAAACCAAACCTTGACATGCGTACTGGAAATTAATTTTGCCACGATGTTTTGGCTTCGCATTGCTGTTTTCATTTCGCTCTGCTTGATCGGGGCATGCTACGATGTCCATCACCTTCCCAACGGGGATAAACTCAAGATAAGAAACCGTGCGTCTCGATTTTCTCGTGTTGGATGCAGCCCAATGCTTGACTAACCGCTTTGTATATTATGTTCTGAATATCTCGTGACAGCATTCCACGCGCCAGGGGCTGTCACGTGCTCGAGTTCGTGCAAACATTTCCCGCGCGTATGCAAAGTACGTTTCATGCGCATATTTATCGACCTTCTGGTGATGTTGATGAGTTTGGACGGTCACATTCCGTATCTTTAGCTTCTTTGGAACCACTATTTTTCAAACTTTTTGTCTTCGTTGTTGGCCAGCACATCACGTTTTGCTTAGAACATTGTGGCATCAACCCACAAATGGAAGCACAGTGCCGCCTTCATGGGCATCACGAGCAACAGGAGGAAGAACTTTAACAGGTCGCGATGCCGTGGACAGGCGGCGAAGTCAGTCATCATTCCAACACACTCCGACAGCATCCAGCATGCGTGTCACACACTTGTTGGATGCTGTGTGGATCGCAAGTCCGAAGGCGAAAGAGGATAGATACGTAGATACAAGGAAATACTAAAAATTTAAGTCAAGCCATTTCACATGTTGTTTGAAACAAAGAATTGGCTGCTCTGGAGGTCGACGAGTTGGGTGGCAGAAGTTTGAGTGGAGGGGAAGTATGGTGAGTATTAGCAGTGGGGGGTTTTGGTCATCGAATCGTAGAGATGATTGGCAGCTGCGCGTTCGAGAGGCTCGTCGTGGACAGAAATACATTGCCGGACAAGCCAACCAATCACTTCTTAGCAGCAGCCTTTCTTCTTCACGGAGGCCCCTGTGGACAAGTTCGGGCCCGTCTGAACGGTGCCAGTTTCGGGACCAGCGCTAGCCATCCGCTGCTTGATTTCGTACGCCATGGTGAGGAAGGCGTTCTCGACGTTGGTGGCCTCCTTTGCCGAAGTCTCCAAGAACTGAATGTTGAGCTCGTTGGCGAACTCGCGTGCGTCGCTTTCTTGTACTGTGCGCTTATCAGCAAGATCAGCCTGAGGAACAACAAAAGTGAACGATGAATACACGGCTTTGCAATTCGTCCATAGAGAACAATACCAAACAACAGGCCAAAAAAAAACAGACAAGACATCGTGACTGACCTTGTTGCCAACCAAAAGCTTGTTCACGTTCTCAGATGCATATCTGTCGATCTCGTGGAGCCACTGCTTCACGTTCTGGAATGAGTCGAGGTCAGTGACGTCGTACACAATAATAATTCCGTGCGCGCCGCGGTAGTACGACGAAGTGATGGTGCGGAATCGCTCCTGGCCAGCAGTGTCCCAGATCTGCAATTTGATGGTCTTGCCGTCCAAGTCGATGGTGCGGATTTTGAAGTCCACACCGATCGTGGAAATGTAGCTCTCAGTGTAAGTGTCGTCTGCGAATCGAAGGAGCAGGCAAGACTAGAACATGGCACATAGAAGACTAGAAAATGAGAAAGGAGACAACAGCAACCAGCTTAAACGTGGGAGACAAGCTCACCTTGCCGACACCAGAGTCGCCGATCAGCAGAAGCTTGAAAAGGTAGTCATACTCAGGTCCCGCCATGTTTGTAGGTTATGAAGAACTGTCAAAGCAACCACAAAGTTAAAACAAACACTCGTGTTGGTGTTTTTGGAGACGGCAATCAAGAAAGTACCTCGGAAAAGACGGTTCCACTGCCGACGATAGACAAAAAAAATTAGTTGCAAAGTGTGGCGCTTTTAATTGTGGAGGACTCTTCTTGTCGGCAGGCTGACCACAGCTTTTGGCACTTGGTCCGTGCACTCGCTGACGGCAAGAAGTGACGCTCCTACGAATCGTGGGGGGGGGGGTATGACTCGACCACGAAGCGAGGTTGTGACGCGTGACGTCGTGCATGCACTCGACAGAGCATTCATGACGAGTTGCACGCTGTAGCCCAGCGGGTGGCCACGCAGTCGCTTCCTTCGTGCCTCGTCTTGTCAGCGGCAGCCAACTGAATCCTTGGTCTTCCCTCGACAAGGTATGCTTCCGTTGATATCTCTCTTGTCGACGAGGTTCCGCTTGTGATAGGCGCCGCTTCACACGGACACGATACGGGCCACGCACGCGCACACAGCGGGGTGCCGCGAAGTTCGCATTGTTGCTTTGCCAACAAGCATTTGTTTATCCGACACCGCGACACCGCGGTGGCAAGCCAGCGAGTCGTTTCATTCAGCTGCGTTCGCGTGAGCGTGATGGGGTGTATTGACGTGCCTCTGGAGGAGCTTGGGGCGCTCAAAAGTACCTTCTTCTGTTGCGTGTGTGTTGCGCAAAGGCAATCGCGTGGAGTGCACCTCGTAAGCAAAGCGGCACACAAGCGAAGGGAGAAAGGAAGAAGGCAAGAACAACGGGGGCAAGCGAATGAACGAACGAACGAACGAACGAACAGAAATGAACGTGACAGTGAGAGTGAAGGAAAGAAAGGAGTCAACGAACGAACGCACCAACGAACGAACGAACGAACGATCGATCGAATGAACGAACACTGAGAGTGAGTGAGTGAGTGAGTGGGTGAGACCAGTGAGCGACTGACTGACTGACTGACTGACTGACTGACTGACTGAATGACTGACTGACTGACTGACTGCGGCAAGTGGCTCCCCTTCACCCACTCTCACTCTCGCTCACTCGCTCTCTCGCTCACTCACTCACTCACTCACAGAGCTGTTCACCGACCACCACGCACGACCACCAACAAAGCAACCCACCAACCAGGCAGGCAGTCCGCTCCCTCCCTCCCACTCACTTTGACCGCTCGCTGGCTCACCGTCACTGTCTGTCACCGTCGCTGACCGACCGACCGACCGACCAACTCATCACCCCTCACTGACCGACTGACTGACCGACAGACCAAACAAACAAACCACCGACCGACCAAATGACCGACCGACCGACCGACCGACCAAGTAAGTCACTCACTCATGAACTGTGAACTGTGAGTGAGTGGGGGTGAGCGAGGGCAGGTTGTACACACACAGTGTACAGGTTGGTTGGTTTCTTCGTTCCTTCGATGGTGAGGCGCGTCTCGTCAGCACATACGCAGCACACAGCACACAGTGGAGGTCGTCCTTCATCACAATCACTCATTCCGCCACCCACAGCCACCCACCCACCCACCTACCCACCCACCCACAGCCAGCCACAGAGATGATCTTTGCTGGCGCCTTGCTGGCAACTCGCCACTGTCGCTTTGTACAGGCTGTTGCGTGTTCTTGTCCCACTCGCCACTCATACGCCCACACACACACACCGCAGTCAGTCAGTCAGTCAGTCAGTCAGTTGGAGTGAGTTGGTAAGTACATCGCCCGAAGCCACGCAGTGCGAATGTATGCGTGGCGGTGGGCCTGGACGACGTAGTGCGGCTGCACAACGAACGACGAATTGAATGAACGAACGAACGAACGATCAGCAGCGAGCGAGCCCAAATGAATGAAATGAATGAAATGAATGAAATGAATGAATGAATGGGAAAGAAAGAAGAAAGGAAGAAAGGTCCTGGCTGGCTGGCTGGCTGGCTGGCTGGCTGGCTGGGTCCTGCCTGGGTGGGTCCTGGGTGGGTCCTGGGCGTAAGGCCAGTCCACAGTCACTGTCGGCAGGCCAAGCCCACACCAACACAGCAGCAGCAGCACAGTCACTCAGTCACAGTCACTCAGTCAGTCAGCCAGTCAGCCAGTCCCGCAGAATCCCCACCCACTCACTCACTCACTCACTCACTCACTCACTCACTCACTCACTCAATCACTCACTCACTGTCAGACAGACAGCTCAGCTGCCCGCTGTGTGTCTGTCTGTCTGTCTATCCGTGTGTTCGTGCTGGCTGGTTGACTGCCGGCGCCAAGGCTGTTCGAGGGACCGACTGACTGACTGACGGAGTGGCTGAGGAGCGGAGGCAAGGTGTCAGCGGCACTTGCTGGTGAGTCGGGTGAGCGAAAGCGAAGTGACTGACTGCCGAGCGCACTGGATCGGACTGACTGACTGACTGATTGACTGAGCGAGTGAATGAAGACATGAACTCACTCACCCACTCAGTCACTCACTCTCAGCCACTTCTTCCTCCCAGCGCACAACGCCCACCCACAACTTCCCACGGCTTCCACTCACGCTCACAACTCCCACTCCGCTGAGAACCAAGCCACCCAGGAAAGCAAGTGTACAGTTCTATTTCCACTCAATGCCTGTGAGTGAGTGAGTGAGGACGGAGGGCTGAGGGCTGAGGGCTGAGGGCTGAGAGTTGGTGGGAGAAATCTCTACAGGCTGTTATGAATACTTTGGTGCACGTCATTTGAAGCCAAAAGACGAAAGAAGGGAGAGAAATACAGGAACCTGCAAAACTGATGTGCGGACGCAAGGTTGAGGTAGTTTGTCATTAAGTTGCGGTACAGCTCCACTTTGTGTTTTGGTGATCATTCCACATCTCAATGCAACCCTATGTTTGACTGAAACTCATCGGCTCTGCAGATGCGGCAGAATCAAAAAATCCGCGCAGTGCAACTTGATGACAAGTTTACCAGTTGCTGGGCGACTGACTGTCAGCGTAGTCGCTGTGTGCGGTGGTGAGTGAGCGGCAGAGTGAGAGTGAACGAACGAACGACTCAGGACGCCCAGCCAGCCCCACAACAGCTTCACTGGGGCTGACCGCGGGATTGACGGACGGACGGGAGGGACGATCGGCGCAGTGGGTGGCTGGGTGACTGGGTGTGTGTGGGAGGGGACTGCAGGATTTTGGCTGTGGGCTGTGGGCTGTGGGCTGTGGGCTGTGGGCTGTGGGCTGTGTGAGTGAGCGAAGGAGCAAGAACAGCATCAACTCACTCACTCACAGTCAGTCAGTCAGTCAGTCAGTCAGGAGGGGCTCGCTCTCCTCTTCGTTCTTCCTCGCTGCAACCAACCAACCAACACAACAACGAATCAATACAACAACACAACAACAAATCAATGAATCAATGAACAACACAACAACACAACACGACGCGACACACAAGGAAGAAGAAGTGCAGAAGCAGTGCAAACAACCAACCACAAAACCACAAAACCACAAAGACAACGACGGCGGCGGCGACGACGTCGGGCGACGGCGACACAACACACTAAAAATGCCGCCACAGTTGGACTTGAGAGCAATAACGATGCAGCTGGGAACAAAATGGGTGGTAGCATACAACAGACGACAGGTACCACTTCAACACAATGCCGTGCACACGACACCAGGTGCAACTCACATCGAAAAAACGAAGGACACGCGAAGCAACAGCTGAACACTGGTTCGCTTGCCGTCAGGTCACTCGACCACGAACTCACTTTTCAGAGGCATTGTCTCAATGCGCTTGGCTTTTTTCGTGTGTTTTGTTTTCGTGCTGCTTCCCCGACCTCTTCAGCAATTTGGGGCGCAGTAAAAGTGGCGGCGACAGATCTGTTGCCGACTTTGTCGCGAGGGTTAGGGTTTCGACTACTTCGGTCGTCTATATAGGAACCATGATATCCGCCGTGCTGCTGATCAGTAAACACGGAGATGTCGTCATTTCTCGGTTTTATCGTGGCGACGTGCCTTCGGATGTTGCCAACACGTTTGCAGACAAAGTTATTCGCCAGAAGAACACTGCCAACTTGCCTCCGATTCAATACATCAACGGATATAGTTTTGCGTACATGAAGCACCGCGACATGTACTTTGTTGGGATCTCCAAGGGCAACGCAAATGTTGCAATGTTGTTCCAATTTTTGAAGAACCTCGCCGCAATTTTCGGCGCCTACTTCGATGACAACCAGCTCAAAATTCCGTGGGATCAAGCCGCCATTCAAGAGAACTTTACTTTGGTGTACGAGTTGCTTGATGAGGTGATGGACTACGGCTACCCGCAGAACTCGTCGGTTGAAATTCTGAAAATGTACATCAACACCGGCGAAATGAAGGCAAAGTTCGAAGCCAACCAAGCTGCCTTGATGCCAGAATTGACCGGGGCTGTCGACTGGCGTGCGAAAGACATTGTGCACAAAAAGAACGAGGTGTTCCTCGACATCCAGGAAAGCATTGAGTTGTTGATGTCTGCAACAGGCACCGTGCTCCGAAACGAGGTGGTGGGTGTCGTTCACATGAAAGCACTGTTGTCGGGAATGCCCGAATGCAAGTTTGGCTTGAACGACAAGATCTCAATGGAGGCCCAAGGTATGGGTTCCAACTCACAAAAGAAATTTGCTGTGGAGATGGTGGATTGCACCTTCCACCGCTGCGTGCGACTGGGCAAGTTTGACGCCGATCGAAGCATCACCTTCGTCCCTCCAGATGGGAAGTTCGACTTGATGCAGTACCGTATTTCCAGCAACATCAAACTCCCGTTCAAGTTGCTTCCTGTCATCGAAGAAAGTGAAGAAAAGGGAGTGAAAGTGGTCAACATCACGCTGAAGATCAAAGCTGTGTATGCGCACGGCCTCCTTGCCAACAAGGTCGTCGTCAAGATCCCGGTGCCACCCACCACAGCACGGGTTAAGCCGCTGTATGCGATCTACGGTAGCACAACATACAAGCCTGAGGAGAATGCCATAGTTTGGAAACTGAAAAAGTTCCCAGGAGAAGCTGAGTTCACGCTGACGGCGAAAGCCCAACTCATGCCCAGCATTAGCAACAAGAAGTGGAGTCGACCACCGATTTCGTGCACCTTCGACGTGCCCATGTACACTGCCAGTGGTCTCAAGGTGCGATTCCTCAAGATTTTCGAACGTTCAGGTTACAAGGCAGTCAAGTGGGTGCGCTACCTCACGAAAGCAGGCTCGTATGAGCAGCGAATTTGAGCAAAAGAGTATCGCCGTAAGTTTATTTGTGTCTTTTTCACTCTTGCGTGCGTGCGTGCGTGCGTGCGTGCGTGCGTGCGTGCGTTTGTTGCTCCGGCGGTCGCGTAGATCGCTTCGGGCTTCGTCGGTGTTGGGCTGGCAGCGCGTGGCGGCGTTTTTAGTTTGCTCTGTTGTGTTTTTCCACGATGTGCTTGCTCATGCTGTGTCGCCACCTCGTGTTCTTCGTAGACCCTCTCGGAGGAAGACATGGCTGCACTGACGAAAACCACGGTCCCTCCGGTGGCCGGCAATGGCCCCGACGACAGTGGCGACTGCGAAATTGCATGAGTGAGCTCGCTCGTTGTGCGGCTGTACCAAACCGATCTTTCACACAGTTGGCCACGAAAGTTGTATCTAACTAAACCTCTAAAGACACCAGCTCCTTCATGTACACAGCAAATCAGATTTACTTTGCACACTGATCGTCGAAGAGTACGGGCATTTTGGGACAAGATAGGAGAAGAAGAGAGACAGATGCAGAAACAAGATGCTGATGTTGATGCTGCTGGATGCGCGATGTCGGAGTTTGCAGGAGGAGTTGTGTACATAGTGCATAGTTGACAATTCATCTCACTTCCTTACACACAGCATTATCACTATGGAGCGCAGCGCACGGCAGCTGCTCAGCACTCCCACTCACCCACTCACCCACTCACTCAGAACTGTTTTGTTTGCTTGTTTTCTTCCCCCAAGCACCGCATCACGCATCACCGCATCCATCCATCCAGCCAGCCAGCCAGCCAGTCAGCGAGCCAGCCAGCCAGCCGTCCATCCATCCATCCACAAACAACATTCACATTCATTCATTCATTCATTCATTCATTCATTCACTCATTCACTCATTCACTCACTCATTCATTCATTCATCCACTCCACCCACCAACACGCACTCACCCACTCACCCACTCACCCACTCCACTCCCCTTCCCCCACACTCCCCACACGCCCATCCCATCCCATCCCATCCCATCCCATCCCATCCCATCCCAT
>ENA-OWNT01003089-OWNT01003089.1-seawater-metagenome-genome-assembly--contig:-NODE-3089-length-16197-cov-3.898201_pt1 | contig 16197 bp, 16 predicted proteins | sample MGYA00238136_ERZ651165 | MGnify/ENA primary metagenome ERZ651165 (study PRJEB26861, sample SAMN08777766) | seawater metagenome | isolation source: coastal seawater | place: USA: Florida | collected...
GGCCCCAACCCGTCCCGACCCGATGATACGAAATGACATGGCGTGGATGCGCAGCACCCACGGCGCAGGTCTAAGCCCAGGACCATAGTCCCGGTGATTATATTCTGTAATGGCTTCTGCTGATATTGTTTTGCCTCCCCAACTCGGAGATTACTGAAAGACACACCACGACAAGAAGCTAAGCAGGGCTCACACGGCTCACTGTTCCTTGTATAGGCCAAACCTGCTTCAAAAATGCAATAATACAAGTTGTGCACCGTGGAGATCGTGCTGCACATCATCATACGACGTCCATGGGTTCATGGCAAAGGCAATCGCCGCTGGTACACGTGTACGTACATGTGCCTGACCCCGAAGTTCCATTGCCTGCAAGTGCCGAACGAAACCATCGTCGCTACAGTCAGCAATGTCGTCTCAGCAAGATTCAAGCTCCCCAGCCCTCATCCTGTATCTACTCTATCCTCAATCCACAATTCATGGAACATGCCCGTTCACCACATGTGTACAAGGCCATAGCAGGAACACTGGTGTACGCGAGTACGGTGCCGTGTGTGTGGGGGGCTCTGGCATGTCGTGACGTCGGCATGTGTGTGAATGAAGTGAGCAAAGTTCTGCAGCTGCTGAATCGCACACGTCATACGTCACATGTCACTCGACATCTCGCATTCTCGCATTCTCGCATTGTGCCCTCGGACCGACCGAGTCGACGGCGGATGACCTAGAATACGTTGGGTAGATCTTGCGAAGGAGACTCCATGCTTGACACTGCAAACGAGTCACCCGACGGCGGCGTCGAATCGGAAATCAGTGAATTGGACGGTGCATTTCGAGTTTAGTGCACAGTGAGTTGCGGAAGGGCAAAGAAAGGGCTGAGGGCGGAGAGACGACGACGGACAGCCAGCCAGCCAGCCAGCCGCAAGCAGGCAGATCGAGTGAGTGACTGTGAGTGAGTGACTGAGAGTGAGTGGCAGACTGGCTGGCTGGGATGTGCTGCTGAGCCGTCTTGTGAGTGAACAGCCAATCATCATTTCATCATTTCGGGTCGGCGAGTTGGTTGGTCGGTCCTACTTCTTCACTCAGAATCTGAGAATCTGTGGAACCAGCTGCTGCTGACTATTTAGTCATTTTCATAACGTACAGCATTAAAATGGAAAGTTAATAAGTGTTATTTGAGGGGAGTGAAGGCGGAGAAGTAGAGCGCATCCGCAGAGGAGAGAGATGAAAATTGAAATTTGGAAGCGCCGCTTTGATGTCACGAATTTCCGAATTTCGGGCATCCATCAATCCATCCGTCAGTCGCACTGATGATGACTGACGCTCGGATCGACTGAGCCGAGCTTGATTTTTATTAAATTCTTTCTTGGGAACTGACACCCAAAACGAACATTTTGGTCACTTTAACACCCAGTAAGGATGAACAATTTTAGGAATGTACACATTATGTACAAATCGGATTTACAAAATACAAAAACGATTTTTGGAACGAAAGAACGAAAAGAGAGAACGAACGAACGAACGTTCGAACGAAAGAACAAACGAACGAACGAACGAACGAACGAACGAACGAACGGTCTGCGGCGGCTTCACTCACAGTCAGTCAGTCACTCACTCACAGTCAGTCAGTCACTCAGTCAGTCACTCGCAGTCACTCACTCACTCACAGTCACTCACTCACTGCGTCACTTCACAGACAGACAGTCAGCAATCAGCAATCAGCAACGGCAGGCAGCACGCAGCAGCCGATTCCATTCGGTGTAGCTTTGAATGAAGTTGCAGTTGTCGCAGTTCGCAGCGCAGCGTCGCGGGCGTCGCAGCTTTGCAGCTTCGACACGACAGCTTGCGCGAGTTGGCACCGCACGCCGTGCCAGCTACACAGGGCGGTTGCAGCGGCGTGCTCGAGTAGACTGCTCTGTGGAAGTGGTGTGGTGTGCTTGATGATGGGACTCTACTCGAGTAGTGGTGTGGTGTGATGCTGTGCCACAGCTTAAAGCACGATTTGGATTTGTTGAAGCAGAAGACGGACCTTTCACGCGGTGGTGCTGTGGGTCGACTGGACTTGAATCGAGGTGGGTTCACTGGGGCACATCTTGGATGGCAGATTACCGAGTACACGGTTGCGCAGCGACTAAGGAGAGCAACCTGAGGTGCATGACAAGGTGAGGGCAGCTCATACGGCGCTTGGAACGGTCACGCAAAGGTTGCCGCAGCAAGCTATGGACAATATTCAGGTGCGTCACGCACGCTGCAGCCGTTAGAATTAAAACTATTTCAAAAGGCGTCCGGATTGCAGTATTGATTTGTGCACTTCGCTCAAGACACGGGGGCGTCCATCCGCGTGTCGAGGGAACGGCATATTTCCCTGCCATGCCGAACCATGCCGCGGCAAAGTAATCTGGCGATCATTTAATACCCTCACACGTACAACGGTCTTGTACAATGGAGCGACTTACGCACGCAGCCGTTGCCCATGCCAAGGACTCGACGCCAATTTCAGCAAGTCCCATCCGACGCAAGACGGGGTATGTTAAGCGAGCTACTGGTGTAACGACACCTCGCTCTGGCGATCGAGATCGTCGCCTGTCGACTTTGAAGCCGAGTCGAGGCGAGCTGGAAGTTTGTGATCTGCAAGCGAGAAATATTCGAACCAATGACCTCGGCCGCAAAGTATACGTCGTCGTAAAGTTGTGCGTAGAGTTTCCATCGCCAGACGCCATCGGCGAGATGCAAATGCATGTTGAGAGCACCCACAAAACGACCTTGGCCGTTGACGCAAACAAGGCAGATCACCCGTACACATACTCAAAATTTGTTTGGCCTGGTGAAAAATTCCACTTCACCAGCATCTCAACCACACAACACCATCTTTTGCTTGAGGTTTGGCAATCAAAGCTCATCGCCAAAGACGTTCTCGTTGGTTGCATACTCATGCCGCTTACCTATTTCAAATTCGAGCGCAGTATTGGATCCCGACAAAAGGTCACTTCGTACAAATGGGTTGCGCTTCGACCCACGGAGTTGCTGAATGGAGAGCTCCACATTCGCATAAACTGGAAGGAGGATGGTCAGGCCAAACTTTCGCCGAAAAATCTTTTCACAGGAAGCCCGACTACACACCCCCATAGCCCAAGAAGTTCACAATCATCAAGAACACCCCGGCATGGGGCGTCTGGTGGTCCGCGAATGCTCAATGGTGTTCTGGTGTCCACACGAAAGTCGGCCCGGCGGTTGTCCATGCGCTGGCACCACACTGAACTTGCAAAAACCAGCGACGAAGGATTCTATGACCGATACGGGTTCCGCGTTCCCGACGAACAGGTGGAGCAATGGAACTTCAGTCATCAACACAACAAGTGCCGTGCGCGCTGGCAGTATCTCCGATGGCTACAATTCCGAGACCCAACACCGGAGACGGACTTGCTTGGGCGGCCACGTGGGGATAGCAGTTCGTCGCTGGGGCGCTCGCATCGAAGCCACAGCCATGCGTCCTCCGGAAGTCGGGAAAGCACATCAGGTCTTGACACGACCATGACGGGAGAATTTTCAACTGGAGCCGATGGCGCTGGGCTCGGGGCTGCTGCTGTCGTTGACGAGGACGGTTTGTATTCGACGCTTCCGACTCCGCGTGCATTCACAAGCACTGTCACCATCACTCACCAACATTGTTGCCGTCGTCTCTTTCTGTTGACAGGCCGAGACTGTGTTGACCGCTTTGAGTTCCACTTTCAACAAGCTGCGGTCACAGGAATGCCTGCCAAAATGATGGAACTGGTGTACCACGGCATCCCGCCCTGCTTTCGACAGCGTGTGTACATGATCGTGTGTGGTTCTGGACGCAAAAAGGATCACCTGGACCGAGACGAATTGACGTATTATGATTCCATCGTGGAGAAGTCTGTGTCCAAACATGGTGGAATTCCTGTAGCTGTGCAAAATCAAATCGATATTGATTGCCCGAGGACGTTTCCGAAGTCCATCCACGATACTGTTCTTAGTACCTCTGCTGGCGAAGCTGCTTTAGGACGCGTGCTGAAGGCGTACGCGTATCGAAATAAAATTCTTGGCTACTGCCAGAGTCTTAATTTCATCGCCGGGTTTTTCCTGTGCGTCTTTGACGAGGATACCGCCTTTTGGCTGCTCACGGTGCGTGTGGCATACATGGCCGTGTTGCGTGCATTCGTGGTCAAATGTCGCGATTTATGGCTCACTGCTCGCTGTGATGTTTGTGCTGTAGGCAATTGTGGAGGTCGTTAGCCCTGGATACTACGTCGAAACCATGCAGGGACTCTTGTCGGACATGAAAGTTCTTGGAGAGTTGATCAAAGTGAACCTTCCAGTTCTGGCAGCACACATGGGTACGTGTGATACCTAAGCATTTTGCGTCGATTCCTCCCACACCTGCTGTGTTCATCAATGCGCTGCTTTGTGTTGGACAACTTACGTTTAGAGGAGCATTGTGTGACAGTGGACTTTTTCGCAACAAAACCATTAATGAGCGCTTTCGTTGACCTCCTCCCAACGGACACACTGCTGCGAGTTTTTGACGTCGTTTTTGTCGTTCGCTCGCAAGGCTTGCTAGCGTGCATGCTTGCCATTCTCAAAGTCGGGCATACAGATTTTTTGTCGACTACGTCGGCAATGGAGTTTTCGGATGTGTTCTTCAAAACATGCAAGCAACAATTCGACGCCGATTTCTTCGTTCTCAAGGTTGTTGAAATGTTGAATCAAAGCTATGACCTCGTTCGCAAGTGGCGAGCCGTGTAAGTCGGAGTTGATCGTGACGCGTGGGTTGTGCTGGAACATTAATGAATGTCGTTGTCTCGCTTTACATGCAGGTACGAAAAGACAGTGTCGGATCAAATCGAAGTATCGCGGAAACAGTCATTGGTTCGGCTCATTGCTGACTCCCTCGAATCAAAAGTGGAATCGTTGTACAAGCAATTTGTGGACCTGAGTGCTCGCGCCTCTTGCGGCATCGTCGATTACCGGCGTTTGCGACGGTCGGACTTTGAAACTTTGCTCCCGAGCATTTTGGAGGAGATTAACAAAGGCGCAAAGTCAAAATCACGTCGAAAGGCGACTCGTTTTGACTTTACAGATGCTTTTGTAGCTTTCGATCAAAACCGTGACAATTACGTGGATGCCAAGGAGTTCGTAATCGGCATCAGCTTAGTATTCCCGAATGCTTCTTTTGAGGAGAAAGTGGCAGCCTGTTTTCGAGCCTTCGATGTGCGTCGTCTGAACCGACTTCACATTGACGAGGTGTCGATCTGCCTCAAGTGGTGTGTATTTTGTTGTCGGACCTGTGCACCGTTGATCCCCTGTGTGCCAACTTTATTGATAGCTTTTGTGTTGTGGGCATGCAGGATGCGCAACTTTTTGATGGCGTTGGATCCTGACCAAGACTCCCCCAACGCGTTGAAGTGCGAGAACATTGACGACTACTTAGAGACATACGAAGTGCAGGTAGGTGGGAATTACGTCTGGTTTGCGTCGCAGTTTTGGCGTGGATTTTCTGTGACGGTCATGGGCTTTTATAGGCCGCGGAAAAGGCAAAAGTGGCATCGCAAGCCGCGGCAGCAGCATCTGGGCGCGCCAGTAGCGTCACCAGCAAGCACGTCGAAGTAGTAGTGCGCTGCGATGCCTTCATTGCTCTCGTTTCGGAAATAGAGTACTTTGCAGTGAAGTTGAATTATGAGCCGCCATGCTTCGAGGAGGAAGATTTTGTTATCGAAGAAGGCAGCGTGAGCGCGGCGGGGGATGACGAAGACGATGTACGTACGACGAGCGCAATCACACCATGATACCGGTGTGGCATCTAAAATCAACTACTATTTTGTGCAGGTGGAATCGCTGCTTCATGTTGATCTCAGTGTCGACCAGGCATCTGCTGCATCATCACCCAACCGCGCAAGGGTCGGTTCTCTGGATGACTGGCTACAAGTTTCAAAACCGGGCACAGGTGACAGTATGGCCTCGCCTGAGTCCCGAGCGCCAGCAGTTGCTGCCAGCCCAAACGCTCCCGGTCTCCATGGACCCAGCGAAGAGGACAAGAAGAACTTTGAAATGCATCCGGATGGTTATTGGGTTTGGATTTCGAAGCCGTTGGACTTCCCAATTCTTGCCCCGGAACCAGCACCAAAAGATATGAAGAAATCGAAGTACGTCGTTGGGTAGTTATGTCGCTGCCTGAGTGGATGAGTGCCTCACATTCGTTGCCGCGATTTGCATAGATATTCGTCTTCAAATTTGAAGCTGAACTTGAGCATTGACCAGGGGGATGACTTCGAATTTGTGCCTCAACAACCTTCTGCCTCTTCTATTCCGTTGACGGCCGCCAGCACAACACCACTTCCCAACCATTCCGGCAGAGATTTGGGCTCCGTTCCAGAGGACAGTGCCACCGACGACGATTTCGAAACGCCAGCGAGCACGACCATGGACCAACAGTTTATGCGTCGGTATTCGGTGGCGACGCCTTTGTCGAACAGTATGCGTCGCTCAATGGACACCAGTTTTGACTCTGAATTCTTTGATTCTGATGATGGTGCGTGCAGCTCACTGTCGCAACTTCTTCCACAGCATATTTCGTGCCTCAATATGCAGTCATACTGTTTTGTAGACGAAGAAGCTGGCACGGTGTCTTTTGACGAGGAAAGTTCTTTGGATACTGTTCAGTTTGCAAAAGACCAGCGATGGCCTCTCAAGGGAGAACCTGTTTGTGTGATCTGCGGACGGTGAGTTCGATTGTTGGGTGCTTATTGTCAAGTTGTTAAGACTCGCTGGCGGTGGTAATGATCCATGCCACAATGTATTTTACGCAGGTACGGCGAGTACGTTTGTGACATGACAGATCAGGACGTATGTTCGATGGAGTGCGTTGAAAAGCTCGAGAATAAAGTTTCAGAACAACAAAAGAGCGACGGCACCAAATAAAAGAATCGTTTTACGCATGATAACTTTTGATAACACTTTGTGCAAGAAGTCGACCCTGAAATTTCGCCCATCAACGAACATGGCGCTTGCCCTTCTTCTTTTTGTTGCGCTTCCGAACAACTTTCTGGGCCCTCCTCTGGGCCATCTTGGCTTTCTTCTTCTTGCTGACTACAAATCCTCGCTTCTTCTTCGAATCACCACCTTGGCATCGCAAGATACACAAAACGTGAGACAAGTGCAAATACTCATGGGGGGTCGACTCGTGAACACAGTGGCCGACCTTGTAATATCGCACTCGACTCTCCACTCTGCGGGGACTTTCTTTTTCTATTTTGTTTGTTGAATTGCGCCTGTGCAACATTCAAAGTTCTCAGTCAAAGATTGGTACATATTCGAAAACAGACCATTCAGAAGAAACTGCGCACCCGTACTTCCTTCACTGTTGCTGAGGCCGGGAGAGTTGGTGAACCCGATCGCGCTTGTGTCGTGGCCCCACCTTCAGGGCTATTATGGTCTGCTGAAGTTGTCGCTGTGCTTGTCGCATCGTTTTCTGTCTCGTCGCTGTTCAACCTGGAAGAGTCATCGTCGTCGTCTTCTTCGGATGATGAGTCCGAGCCCATGAGAGCGTCGAAAGCGTTGGCGTTCGCACTTTGTCCACCTATACTTGTCGTGCTGCCCGGCTGCGCATTTGCGCCAGCTGACAGTGAGCTAGAATCTTTCAACTTTTTTGTTGACGCACGGAGTGTCCATGCGTTGCACATGCCGCGCTTTGAGCGGGCGAGGAGTTTGGGGCCTTTCGGGCGCCTCTTTTTTTCAGCCTCATCTTCCTCTTCATCGCCCTGTCTGCCAGTTCGCCTGCCTTCAGCAGCTGCGATTTTGGCATCGCGGACGCGGCGGGCCTTCTCAATTTCAGCCAGCTTTTCATCGAGCAAATCCATAGCTTCAGGAATTCGCGGATCACTGTCCTCGCCGCCAGGGTTGTATTTGTGATTGAGCAGCTTGAGCAACTTTTGAGGGTCTGTTCCATACTTCTGAGACAGCCTCTCAAGGCCGTCCTTTTGCTTGACGACGCCAATGCGTTCGTAAAAGAGCTTCAAGGCACGATACGCTGTATTTTCAGCAGTTTTTCTGAACCTGACATGAGCTTTTCGCTTTTTTCTTTGCACTGAAGCGGTGCTGGCGGCAGGTTCCAGGCCAAGCGGTGCAGTGTTTTGCGTCTCGAACGCCTGCGCCAAATTGGATGGAATTGCGGCAAAACCTTCAAAACCTTTTAAGTCCTTTTGAGCTGGCTCCGACTGATCCTCATTCACTGGCGCGTCTTCACCGGCATTTTGAGTGACCTCTTTGTGTTCTGCAGACGCATCCTTCATCATAGACTTGAACGCCTGTGCTCGGCCAGTGGCCGCATTGTCCTCGCTCATGGCTCACCGAGCGGCCGTTGGGCGTGTGTCGAAAAGACGACGGTTCACTTGCGGTTGGCAATTTCTTGGTTGTTCGGCGTTAGGTACAGACACCACGGAAGTAAAGCTGTGCTTCAAAAGAAAAAACTAACCTTAAAATGCAGGTCAGATTTTGTGCACAGCGACATCCGTGAACCTGGTTTCTGTCTACTTTTCTTCTCCCGCCGTGCTTCGCTTGGCGAGCATTCGTCATCGTCCATCAGTCGCTCTTCACTCACGCGCGCTTGACTACCTCAGCAATCCTCTCCGCTCGTACCAACCTCAAGCATGCCATGCAGATCCCAGGCTGGTCGTACTCCCCCCTGCATTGGGCACTCATTGTTCCTGCCCCTGGTTCCAAGATCCGACGGCGCAGCAACGCCGCTCCCGGCGAACAACTTTGTTGCGTCGTTGTTGTCGTCGTGGCCACAGCAAACAGATGATGCTGTTGCGGCCATGCGACGCGCGAACGAACACCAATGCAGTAATGTATGGTACCGGTACGTACTATACTTGCATAAAAAGCCACTGCACCGACGAATACCTACTCAATAATCCCCTATGTACTGACTGATTTATAAATCCAGTTTTACTTAGTACTGGAGTTTTGTGAGTACACTCAAAACCTGTACTAAATGACTCAGTGCTGTTGTCACGACACAACAATGCCGAAATATTCAGTACTCGATGTTTGTTCGGTGCTACAAAAACATAATTACCTCATATGAAGTGAAAACTAAGGAGGCAAATATCGAAAGGTGGTACCAATAGTACCAACTCACCGAACAGCGGGCCGTTTGTTCGATTTCATTCGTTGTTCGTTTGGTGTTCGTTCGTTCATTGGTTCGTTCGTTCGTCGTTCGATGGAACGAACGACTGACGACGGCACGCCGATGCCGCGAAGCGCGGCAGAATGGGAGCGGCGTAGACCACCCATCACGACTCGCGACGGTCGCGACACACGCATATTTGCACACCAGAGTGGGAATGCTCCGCAGACCGCCACTAGGGCGAGGCGAACGCCAGCGACACACGAAGTTGCGGTCTCAGAGCGACAACGACGAGAGAGAGCAGGGTGTCGAAAAGATGGGGCTGAAGCGGGAGAAAGTGACGGCGACCGCCGACGGACACAAGACACAGCTCCACCGAGCTCGCAGTCGAAGAAAACAGGAACGAGCCAGTGTTGGTTGGCATGTAGCTGAATGAGTGTGATCCGCCAGAAAAATCTACATTCCAATAAGGAGAAATAGGGCAACCACGAAAAATGATGCCGATCTCCAAAAGTGCACCAACTTCGCCGATGGCCTTGCACTGTGCGAGCCTGCGGCGGGCCGTTGCACCTCGCTCGATGTGACGGATTTCGCCATGCGGATTCAACCGAATAGGAATATCCTCTTAGCAGTCGGGGCTATTTTCGTTGTTTTTGAATCCACGTCATGCAATCGACGGGATCTTAGACCTGTGGACGGACACGTACCTTTTCTCGACGGACAGGTTCCATTTCTGGAAGATAGGTATCGCTCAATTTTTAGCGTTTTGCCAGCGTCGGCAGTTCCAGCATGGGAGTGCAATGGGCGACGGACTCATTCGTATGCAGCCGTGCATAGTCTACACGCCTGCTGTGAAAAGTGCTCCGAGTATACGTTGAACTCAAAGAATAAGAAATGCAATTCTTGCCAGTACAATGAGGAAGACCTTACTTGTGACTTATGCACGAGTCATAAATCGAAAGCGGAACGTTCTGTCCCCGTGAGCACTAGTGGCATTGACGCGCACACTGCGGATGATCCACTTATTCTCTGCGTAGTGCAGCTGCCTCCACAAGAATATGTTGCTGCGCATACCATTGCTGTGGCATCTACCGGTCCATGGGCCTCCTTAGACACGGCTCCAACTGGTGATAAAACTGGCTCCACGATATACAGTGGTGATACAAGCCCCAAGATCGATGATGAGACAGGCAGGAAACCACCCACTATCTACAAAAGCCGTTATAATGATAGCCCCGCGACTGTGGCAAGAAAGTTTGGGCTTAATGTCGAAGATGTTCTCAGATTCAACAGAGCCCGCTTCCCACAATTGCGATCGGGAAGCAAGTTTCCACCGGGCACCCAGATATTTTTATCGGCGCCTGGTCTCACACCTAAAGTGGACGGTGGTCAAAGTACAGGACATGATACTCGGGACCCCGGCAATTCACAACATCCTACAGTTTTGAGGAATGATCCTCCGAAACCAGCGGATGTTTTAGTCTCTCAGACGGTGTCGCCGGTAGTTGGCACTGGACACACACGTGGAACTCACCATTGCGTGACGTACACCAACTTAAACGCCATTTTTGACCTTGAGCCATCACGCGATATTTGGCCAACGACGCCTTCAGCGGAAGATTGCGTGGTGCGTTGTCTTCCCGCGTTGAACGGCATGTAGAGACTCTGGCCGAACTTTGTCGCCCGCTTATTTGTTTTTTACATAGGAACTCGCTCAAGCTCAAGAATGGGCTCACCAACCGCAGGAAAGTGAGATCACCTACGTGTGGACTTGGCATGGACCAACTCATGGTGCCTGGGCATCCCGCTGTGTGATATGGGACATTGTAAGTCTTGCGCCGTCATTGGGGCAATTTAAGCGGTCAAGTACCGGACACTCCGCGTTCGACTTGCCGGAAACTGGCCTGATGGTTGCTTTGTTTGCTCGTGTAGACATACGCTCAAAGTGTCCAACGTGGTTCTGTGAGTGATTGGGTGCCGGAATCAGATGCTTTTTCTGGACAGTGCGCGTTTCGACGAGCACCGTCAACAGAAGAGCCCACCACGTCGACAGATGTGCGCACCAACGTTGAAAAAGCAAGTCCAAGTCGACACTCGTCAGCTTTAATAGAACCTGTACAGCATGAGATTCAGACAGACAGGTTCCTTCGTGACGCCAAAAAGTTTCGTGAAATGCAGTGGTGGCTGCTGCGCAATGGGGCCGAGTTCTCCGCGATAGATATTCAAATGTTGGACAACGAGCGGGGTGCTGGAATTGTCGCGACTCGCGACATTGCGCGCGGGGAAGTTGTTGCCGTGATTCCTCTCGCGACCATGGTGACTTCGTCGCAGACCGCTCTCCACCTCAAGCGCGAGTTCAACGTGAGTTTTGGGGGGTACCACGAGCGAACCAGTGTTATCATGGAGTCTCAGAATGCAACGCGAGTGGGCAACACAACGACGGCCCCAAACTCGACAAGGAGCCGGTCACGCACCGAGCTGTACCAGTATTGGCGGGAACACACTGCTTTGAGCTTAGCCGTGCAGCGTCTTGACGGAGCTGCGGGCTCATTTCACCATCCCTATATCGCAGCTCTCCCCGAAGAGCACCCTCACCTTCCAATCTACTGGAGTTCCAAGCAACGATCTTTGCTGCTGGGATCCGTATTTGCTGAAATTGTTGAAAAGGTAGAGCGAAGCTTTGAACAGGTGCGAACTCCATTGCCGACCTTCACTTGCATCTGTGCACCACAACTCTAACCGCTTTCTGGGCTTTGGTAGGCGTGGCAACGTGTAATATCACAACACGGCAATATTGTTGAGGACCGCCTAACGAAAGATGATTTTTTCTGGGCACTAGCGGTCATCGACTCACGATCATTCCAGCTGTCCGCACCGTCGAAGCCTTGGTACTCGATGCGATACACGCCAGCGTTCTATGAAGACCCAATCGCACGGCGCATGGGCACGGGGCGAACCATTGCGTCAAATGTGTGGGGCCCAGAACTGTTCCACTTGTCAACCAATAATCATCGCTCGAATATGACAGATGTAACTGACTCTGGCTTAGTGCCCTTGGCTGACATGCTGAATCACGATAGCTCTCCAAACACAATGTGGGCATTCGATCCTAGGGTGGGATTGCACGCTAGAAATCGGTTCCAACATGGCGATAGCAATCGCGGAACTGTCACTGACCACGAAATCGTCGAAGGAAAAGGCGCGTTTGTGTTGATTGCGTCGAAATCGATCACAGCTGGCACTGTTGTCACCGATTCCTACGGTTTCAAGACCAACTCTCAATTCTTGCGACAATATGGGTTCCTGCTATCAACATCACCCGTGGAAGCCCGTGTCACAGCCTCGCAGTCTGCTCTGCGGTATTCCCAAGATTATATTGACCGCGTGCTTGTAACGCAACGGCCAAATAATGAAGAACTGCTGGTCAATTGCGGAGCTCACACAGCCAAAACATGCAGCGGCTGCCCTCAGGGACACGGCTCAGAGTGGTGCAATGGCGAGTGTGAGTGGCTACAACATCCCACGAACAGATGTGTGAGGCGGGACGACCCGTGGGTGGTTGTTCAAAGCAAGCGCCATCAACTTCAAAAACTGCAAGATGTCACGGAGGCCAAAATGCCAGCAGCATCGGAGCGGCAGAGCCAAAACGACCACGCAGCAGTCATTGCGCTTGAACGTGCTGTGCGAGCGGCGGCGCAATCCCACTTGCGGTGTGTTCAACCAAATGTGGCAATTAGCTCAAATGCCACGGGATTGCGTCTTGCAGTTCGGGTCTCGTTGGCCGTGCGTGCGCCAGAAGATCGTGACTACTTGAACAATGCTGCCTTGTGTCAACGGCAGTGCCTACAGCTGCACGGTGGGCGCCGCTGCATCGTGTGGGTTCTGCAATTCGAACCGAAGGGCGATTCAATTGGATTTTGCAATTTGTTCGTTCCGCGGTCGAATTCATCTGAGAACCACAAGCAGAGTTCAGGATCGCAACCCGGCGCGCACGCTTCAAACTCGAGGCCACAAAGCTGGCCGTCCCTACCATTGCTCTCACCACCAACCCCTTCTTACGAGAGTTGTGATGACGTGGAAGGACCCATTTGCGCATGTGGACGGCCTGGTCCAGGACTTTGCTTTGCCTGCAGCTCATGTGGCACGTGTCAACGCTGTCCAACCTGCAGTGTGTGTACGGAGGGTTCTCAAACCACAAAACCACACAATGCCGAGCCATCGCGCACCAACCCTAACGCATCCTACGTCATGTTGGATTATTTTGACGAAGCAATGTTCAGTGAACCGTCAATCGTGGACTATTCCGCACTCTCCGACTCATTTCCACCGAGATTTACTGCTGGGCTACCACACTGCTTGTGGAGTGGAGACTCGGAAGCGATGGGAACACCTGCTCTGACTCGAGGGCACATCAGCGCCATTTCAGCGGTGGTGTCACCCGGTTCGTACGAAGAAGGGTTCATACATGCCGAAATTGAGCATGAGTTACCTCGTCACACATTGAACTTTTCTTTTTACGCCTTCCTTCGTGCACCACCGCTAAAAAGGCACACCGAGCGTCAAACCAAGTCACAATTACGTCCTAAAGTGGAGTGGTGGACAACTTGGAGCGAAATCCAGGAGCAAGGGCATCAATTGAAGGATTCATCTCACATTGTTCAGCAAGTTGTATCCGCACCCTCGAAAAGTGTTGTCACTTTTCCGAGACCTCGCGTGACAAAGCTTGGTCACCAACCACCATCACTAATACCGACTATTGTTTCCCTCGCGCCGCCAGTGTTTCGGCGCTCTCATCGCGCGTTCACAGCCAAAGAAGGCAGCATGGGCGAACGGAATGCTTCAGACAGCATTTTGGAGGACCTGTGGGCTCTGCTTGTGCTTCGTGAGACGTCACGTCAGTCTCTTGCGTCCTTCCCAACCACCATTGCCGACGACTTCTACATTTTGGAACTGCTGAGGACTCAGTCCTCTGAGACAGCGCCTGTCGGAGACAAGCTGGTTACAGGTGCTGGTTTGGGCGGTGGCGCAGCCGCTGAATTGAGTGAAAATGGTGGATGTGATGATGGGAAGTCTACTTGCGACGGACCCGAAACTCAGCTTCCAGATGCTACTGACAAGTTATTGTCTACAGCGACGCGACAGCGTGACCTCGATTTTTACAATATCTCTGGGCTCGATCTACACGTAAGGGCCAACGTCCGCCACACATGTAGTGTTACAACGTTTCATTGTTTCGTTACTGCTTTGCACAGGTGGTTGTCAATGCCGTAAAACATCGTTTGTCGGAAAAGATCGTCTTGGACTATATTTTCACTGCCGCGGAGGAAGGCGTTCAATTTTTAACGCCCATGGTGGCAACAAGCAACAACAGCATGTACCAGTTTAACCGAAGCTTCTTCCATTCTTCAACCAAACAGCGTAAGACGAAAGCTGACTCACTAGACTCGAGCTCGATCCCTACATGGCGCGGTTTGCTCCAACTTGGAAGGTTCGTGGCGCATAAATTCTCATTGGCGAACTACTTAGTCTCTGCGGTTTAATAGTTTCTTGCAAACTGTGTCGCAGGCCCGTCAAAGCTTCCTTTTCAAAGCAACCCCAGCATCGATGGGCGAACGTAGTCGCGTTCGGGGGGAACGGTGTTGACCTTATATCAGACAAGCACGAGCCAGTCGCTGGTGGACAGCCACGGCGGCCACAAAGCCAACGCCAACGCTACGATGTAGCGTGGACCGAGTACTTCTCGATCCGAAGAGCCGATCGAGATGACCCATGAACACGTGAACGCATATGCCATGTAGAACTATCTAAATTAGGACGGCAGACTGGAACCTAACACATCACACATTCGTTCGCGTCGCCATCCAATACTGAAGCGTCGAACGCGCCTTCGTTGCTTAAACAGAATTTTCACATTCGTCACAGATCTTGTGGATGGTTTCGGATGTGTGTCTCAATCGACTCACAAATTCTTGTTGCTCGGCGAAATTTGTTTCGTCATCCGGTAAAAACTTCGTGAGTTGCCGGTGCTCAAATATTGGTCGAAACTCAGGGAAAGCTTCCTGCGCATGCGGTCACGGAACAGCCACGATGAGCAATTTATTTATCACACTTCCTGCGGTTGCAACAAATGAATTCGCAGTACGTACCATAACGGAGAGCATTCTGTCATATGCATTTTCGTAGTCCTCAGTCGCCCGATACACCATCGATGACCGGTGTTTTGCGTACAACACGAATGCTAGCAGCCCCAATACTGAAAACATGAGAACAGTTGTTCCAATGGAGATCCCGAAAACTCGCTGATGATACAGAGCTGACAGCGAACTTCTGCCGTCGACTTTAGTTTCAGATGTTCCGGCAGACGATGCACTATCGTCCGCTAAAGACGGCAACAGTGATGTGGTTGACGGAGCCAATATTGCGCGCCGATGAGGTGTGCTGTGTTGTTGTGGCACTGTCGATGGCTGAAGAGAGAGTTGCCCGGATTTTTGTAATACCTGGCGAGTGTCTGTGTGCAACCGGCTGTCAAATACTCCTTCGACAGAAGCAGAGAGAAACGCGGAGAGGATTAGGAACGCGCCCAGAAGCCTGCAACAACATGCCGTCCACAAGCGCATGTTGTAGACACGGTTGCCCGGTCACCACATGCGGCACGCAGTGGGCCACACAAACTGGTGCGAAGACCTCACATGATGGAGAATTGCGACTGGAAATTGGCTCAAATTTTGGCGTGGGGCATAACATTGGCCAGACTGCATGCCCTGACAAGCCGCCAAAGTTGCGCACGTTGTCTTTCACACACGGACCAGTTTTACATCTGGGATCCGTCGTCCGTCGTCCCTACTTGAGCAAACTACATCCATTCCGCTGTTGTGTCGCAGCCATAGCTGTATATTATACGATCGTTTGTCATCGGTTGGGATGTTGTGACACTTTGTTCTTGCATGTCGTCGTCGTTCGTCGTTCGTCGTTCGCCGTTCGCCGTTCGTCGTTCGCCGTTCGCCGTTCGCCGTTCGCCGTTCGCCGTTCGCCGTTCGTCGTTCGTCGTTCGTCGT
>ENA-OWNT01003090-OWNT01003090.1-seawater-metagenome-genome-assembly--contig:-NODE-3090-length-16194-cov-11.322641_pt1 | contig 16194 bp, 10 predicted proteins | sample MGYA00238136_ERZ651165 | MGnify/ENA primary metagenome ERZ651165 (study PRJEB26861, sample SAMN08777766) | seawater metagenome | isolation source: coastal seawater | place: USA: Florida | collected...
TTCATTTCTTGCTGACGTAATTGAATTTCAGAACCAATTAAAGCCACCAGCGTTAAGTTATTCTCAACCGACACATGACAAAACTCAGAAAGCTTATCTAAACAAGCTTGATCAAGCTCAGGGCGTGATGCATTTGGTGCGTTATCTAAAGTGATTGCAACACTTATCTCGGAGGTAGTAACCAAATCAACCGAAATATTAAACTCACTTAAAATGGTGAAAACACGCGCTAAGAAACCACTCGCTAGGAGCATTTCTGGGCTTTTAACCGTTAACAGAATTTGGTTTTTACGCTGTGTTACGGCACGAATACCTGGTTGCTGAGATTTTTCTTTTTCAATCCATGTACCACCTAACTGTGGTTCACGGCTTGAACCAACAAACACACTAATATGGCTACGGCTTGCAGGTAAAATGGTTGCAGGGTGCAGTACTTTTGCACCAAACGTTGCCATTTCTGCCGCTTCATCAAAGCTTAAGCGTGCAATTGGGCTTGCTTTAGCGCATAAACGCGGATCAGTACTGAAAATACCCACAACATCGGTCCAAATATGCACGCTTTTTGCGTTAATTGCTTCAGCGAGTAATGCAGCACTGTAATCTGAACCACCACGGCCTAAAGTGGTCGTTTGATTGTGCTCATTGCTACCAATAAAACCTTGAGTTACCACAACATGGTCATCAAGTAGCGGCACTAAATGCTCTTTAGCAGCCGCAGCGGTTGCTGCAACATTTGGGGTAGCTTTAGCAAATTGGCTATCTGTTTTTAGCACTTTACGTACATCAAAACGCACCGCATCAAGACCTTGACCGCGTAATACTTGAGTGAATAAATACGATGATAAACGCTCACCAAAGCTCAGTAGTTCATCCTGATCTGCTACTGACTGAGCCCCGTCTGATGCTAGCTTTTGAAAAGCCTTAAGCGTTTCATTAAAGCCATGTGCTAAATCAGCATCAAGCGACAGCTCTGCCAAGATTGCTTCTTGAATGGCGACAACGCCAGTAATGTGCTCATCACGTTCAGCCGCACTCAAATCAGCTTTACATAATGCAACTAAATGATTGGTCACGCCTGCACTGGCACTCACAGCAACTATACGTACTTGATTATCAGCACAAATGATTTCAGCGCAGCGGCTCATAGCATCAAAGTTAGCTACACTGGTGCCACCAAATTTTGCAACAACGTAATCTGATTTTGTGTTGGCGGCTAATTGGGTATTCATGTCGTCTCCTTTTGTGGAAAACTATCCACAGTAATTCAAGAAGAACTCGGCAAGGGGGTGCTTTGAAAATAAAGAGTAGTCCATGCCAGAAGCTCTCCACCTAGTTTGGTGACAGTTTTGAGGATTCAGCCCCATAAACCGAAAAATAACCGTGACGTCCGGTTAATTTTCTCGGCGAGTACTTCCCTCATTAATGGTCATCGGCGTTCGTCACCTCACATTAATTACCTAAGTATCGCACCTCTTCTGAATGTTAAGTTAACACCTGGTTAAAATAACAAAGCCTGCTGTTAAAAGCAGGCTTCGAAAGTTAACGTTTAGACGTCTAGCTGTCAAGTTGTTTTATGAAATTAAACTGCCCGCTAAGTGCGAACCGTAATAACCAACGGTATAAGCAATTAATAAATAAACCGACATTTTAAGATAGCTCATAAAGGTCAGTGCTTTTACCTTACTCATGGCAATAATACCTGCCGCAGAGCCGATAATAAGCATTGAGCCACCTACCCCAGTTGCGTAAGTAAACGACAGCCATTGCTGAGGGCTCATCACTATATCAGCTTTTAAAAGTGCTGCAGTGAGAGGTACGTTATCTACCGCCGCTGATAATAGTCCCATCAAGTAGTTGGCATATTCCGGTGCCATCAACTCATATAAGTGAGTAAATTTAGCAAGCATGCCCACTTCTTTTAATGCACCAACCAGCAATAACACACCAACGAAGAACAATAAGGTGTCGTATTCAATTTCACGAATATAATCGATGATTTTTTTGTTTACGTCTTTTTTGCGCATTAAAAATTGCGCAACCAAAAACATAAGTGATAAACCAAATAAAAAGGTTAACAGCGGCGGCACACTATAAAGCACACTCAAAGTTAACGTGGCTATGATGGTAGAGAAGAAGATAACCGCAATGGTAATATCTGTCTTTTCGATACGACGGGCTGCTTGTTTTTCAAACACAACATTACCCGACATACCCACCGATAACATCGCCGCGAGCAGTGCAACACTTGTCAGTGCAGGGGCAATTAATAATAGTAGATTAGCAATGGTGACTTTTTCGTCTAAGAAAATCATCAAGGTTGTCACATCACCTGTGATCAACGACACCCCACCCGAGTTAACACTAAATACAATTAAGGTCGCATATTTTATTAATTTTTTAGGATCTAACTTAAGTGACATCACCACCGCAAGCGAGATTAAAGTTGCCGTTATGTTGTCTGAAATAGATGAAAATAAAAACGCAAAACCACCAATCAGAAACATCAGCTTTCGTTCACTGATTTGATTTGGCATAATTTTATGAACAATATTCTGGATAAAGCCTTTAGAGTTTAAATACGCTACAAAGGTCATCGCAGCCATTAAGAATAGCCACAAAGTCGCGATTTCTAATATGTTGTGATCCAGTTGATGTTGTATGGTTTCTGGGCTTTGCCCATGAATTGGAGAGATAAATAAGATAATCCAGCATAAAGTGCCAAAAAAAAGCGTCGTTTTGGCCTTGTTTACATGGATAATATCCTCTATAACGATAAGCAAAAATGCCACCGCTATCAGGGTTAGGATAAGTGGGGTTACCATGGTGTTTGAACAACCTTTATAATAATGTAAAAATTGTAAGTCGAGTGTTTCGGCGCGGATTCTAGCAGCATAGAAAGCATAAAACTATTCTCAATTACATAATTTACTACTAATCGCCAACACCAAAGTCTGAATTTACTGGAGCCTTATGATCCCAGCTAAAAAGTTATTAAATACCCTTACTGAACATTGGGGGGTGTTAGAACTGCTATTTAAACGTTTTAAGATGGCTGATTTCAGCTTGAAAGACGTACAAAATGCGATAAAACAAAAACAACCTTCATGGTCAAATGAACGCATTTATAAAGAAACAAATCGTTTATTGAATCAAGATATTATCATTCCACTGGCAAAATCATCACAGTTAGAAATAAACCGCGCGATCGCCGATTTTGCGACTTTCTTGCTACAAGAAGAACACTTAGGTCTTGCCCAAGAAATTAGTGTGCTTGTTGATGATTTAGCTCGCCTTGGTAATCGCCTTGCTAAAGCCGGTGAAATTGAAGATTACGACGAGCTTCGCCGCTTCAGCCGTATTATGGATGATCGGGTACGCAAAATAATGAAATTGTTTGCCCACAACGAAAACGCGATTTTAAATATTGTTGAGCAAGCGAAAGCTGACAACGCGGTACAATCACTGCAAAAACGCTATCAGGCTGTAATTGAAGCATTCGATGAATACATTGAGCCTATGCTTGAAATGGTGGATATTCGTGGTGACTTCCACGCTTGCTTTAATACCATCGAAGCGCAAATTAGCACGCAAATAGAGCAAATTGATCGCCTAGGTAAGTCATATCAAGACAAGCGCATGCTTGAACAATTACGTACCCGTATTTTAGAAATGCATTTAGTTGGTCGTGAAAGTTTACGTAAAAGCGCCGATATGCTGATGCCGCTACGTGAAGAGTTACGCCGTAACAACCTAATTACTCGCCAAGCCGCTAAAGTGCTTGGTTTAGTGCGTAAAAATGGCGTCGATAACATGTTAAGTGCAGTACAGCCTAACTTTGTCTCAGACGCGCAACGCTTTTCACTTGGTCAGCAACGTCATATCGTGGCCTATATGGCAGGCTTAGTTGACTTTGAGCACGATGAATATCAGCTTCCTGAACATGATGATGTGCCCGCCTATCAAAGCCCGTATATTCCTGATTACAACGATGTTAAAACACAATTTAGAAAACGCTTTAAAAAAGCCAGCAAAAAAGCTCAGCCGCTGCTTAGTTTCTTAGATGAAAGCTACCCAGACTTAGAAGCTGACGAAATGCTGTTCTTGTATCAAAAATTGATTAGCGATGGCGACCTTGAAATCAGCCAAAGCCAAGAGAAAGTAAAAATAAAAATTGCCCAGCAACACTTCTCTCTTTACCCATTTAACTCATCGATTGCTGACGATAAAAAAGCAACAGAGCAATAACCATGACAGATATTAATTTAGATGATTTAACGCATCTGCAAGCTATTAATAAAAAGCTCACATCAGGCTACCACATTAGCGAACAAGACACGCTGATGTGGCAAGAGCTTGATCAACACATTGATGCTTATCGCGCGTTATTTAACGCCCTTGGCCATGACCTACAACACGATAGCCGTGGCTATTACTATTTTGGCAGTGATGAAAGCACCCCAAATATGGGTAAAATTTCGCGTGCCATCGCACTGACTATCTACATCTTGATTGAGCACTATGCCAATACCGGTAAAGATCCAATGCGTGCCTTGTTTGACGAAGTAAACGACCTTGAACTAATGCAAACCTTAGTGCAAATCAACAAGCATTTGTTTGATCAATTAGAAATTTTCTCAGGCTCAGATTTACGCAAAGACGTTTACCTACGTATGGTGCGTTTAGGTCTAGCTCGCGAAGTAGAAAACGGCTTTATGCTGCAAGCACCTATTTATCGTTATATCGATGCATTGATGGAAGTAAACGAAGAAACCTACCTAGGAGATGACGAATAATGCAAAGCCAAAGCCTATACGGACTCAGCAAACTTGCGCTTTTAAATACCGCTGGCTATGCAAAATGCGTGATCCCGCTGGATAAAAGTAGCTCTATTTGTGCACCGAATAATACCGGTAAAAGCTCGGTAATTAATGCCCTGCAATTTCCACTGATTAATGATTTACGTTTAACAGAATGGGATGGCCATGATTTAGACGAAACCCGAAAATTCTACTTTTCGTCAGACCAATCCTATATTTTGCTTGAAGCTGACCTACCTAATGGCCCTGTGGTGATTGGTGTTGCTGGCCTTGGTAAAATTGCTGGTTACGCGCATCAGTTTTTTTGCTACCAAGGTAAGTTGAACCTTGAACACTACACGCAAGGCAAAACTATTGTAAAATTCACCAAGCTTTTTAATCACTTAAAAGAGCAAGGTTTCAATCCAATTGAATTAAAAGCGCAAGAGCTAAACGCCCTACTCACTGGCGGCGCAACCCCATTTGATGGCGATATCAACTTAAAGATGATCCCCCTCAATAACGTGCAAGACTCAGCGATTTACAAAGAAATTTTCCGCCGTATCCTTAACTTGCATAAGTTAGGTGCCAGCGATGTGAAACGCTTTATGTTACGTGTATTTGAGCGCCATATGTCAAACTCACGGGTTGATTTTTATGAAGTATGGCGACGTTCATTTGATAAAGTGAATCGCGCTAAACGTGAATTAAAAGCCCTTGAGTCAATGCAAGAGCCAATTGCAGCTCTTGAATCTATGCTTGAAAACCAAACGGTTTTAAAAGGTAAGCTTGCTGCTTATGCGCCAAAAATTGACCAAGCACTGATTGACTTTGAAACCTATCAACAAGAGCAACTCACTGAGCTAAATATTGCCCTTGAGGATATCGAACACGAAAAGCACGAGTTCGAACAAAAGCAGCAGCTGTATATTCAGCAATCGCGCGATATTGAGCGTAAACAAACTCAAATTGAACAATGGTTTTTAGACTATCGTGCGCTTAAATCTGAGTTTGAGTTGGTTAATAAAGCCACTTTAAAAGTCAGCCTTACTCAGCTTAAACAAGATTATGAATCGCTATCGCATTCATTAAGCAGTGCTCAAGGGCAAAGCTTGCACACGCTAGATTACCGTATTAGCGAAACACAAAAGCAAATCAAGAGCTTAAAACTGCAGTTAAAGAACCTCGAGTTCAATTTATTCACCCGTATGCGTGAAGATTTATCTTTGAAAGAAGTTGAAGAGATTTCGCGTATTCTGAACCCAGATATCTTATCGTTTGCCACCACCAGCAATGGTGATGTTGAGATCACAGACGAAGATGCCTTTGGGGAGTTCTTAGAGCAGTTATCGGCTAACGTGAAAGGCGGTGTACTGACTCTGCCAGGTGCGACGATTAAACTTAAAAAGCTAAGCCCAGTGCAAATGCAAACGGGCGAAAATAAAGAGCAATTAACTGCGCAACTTGCTGCTCTTGAAAACTCACTGAAAGAGTTTAAACAACAGCGCGAAGTCGCTGCTAATGTCGCCGAAAAGCAAAAAGAAAAAGATGCCTTGTATGATGAGTTAATGGCCTCAGAAGAAGCATTAAAACGTTTTGAACAATTTGAAGTGATGCAACAATCTGTCGATGCACAAACCCTGCTAAAAGAGCAATTAAATGCAGAGCGCGAACAAGTTGACGACTACCTGCAAGACATTCAAAAGAACAGTGGCTCAATCAGCGATCGTCGCTCAATTATCAAGTCGAAAAAAGATTTGCTCGCGCGCCAAGCTGACCGTTTACGCCAAGTTAAATCTGAACGTATCGATCACACGCTTGATTTTTACTCAGGCAAAGTCACTCCATATATGATTGAAATCAGTATTGATTTTGATAACTTAAGTGACCTCATTCACCACTTCAATAAAGACTGCCAAGAGCTACGTAACTTTGATATCAACGTACGTAACACCTATATGCATATTTATAATGCGGGTATTACTAAATTTGATAACGAAAACGATGAGTTTACTAAATACGAAAAGCTTATTAGCGCGTTTCATAACATCGATAACGAGCGCGATGCGGTTGAACGTCAAGGCCGAGTTGCGTTAACCGAAGTAGCCGCCACCATTAAGGGCTTGCGCGAAGACTTAGACCGCCTACGCCGGGAAATGAACAGCTTTAATAAAGGCATTAGTCAGCATCGGATCTCTAACCTTCAAGCATTCAAAATTAATGTTATTCCGCGCAAGATGTTAGTTGATAGCATTGATACTATTATTAGTACCTCAAATCAGTTTGAGCAAGGCGATACCCTAGACCTATTAAGCCAAGAGCCTTATAGCGAGTCTGCGGTAAACGAAGCGAAAGATCATTTGATTAAGCTTGCCTCTGAAAAAGCCGGTTTAACACTGACCGACTTATTTGATATTCGTTTTGAAGTAGTAAACCGTGCTGGTGAAACTGAGCACTTCGAAAAAATTGATTCAGCCGGTTCTAACGGTACGCGTATTACCATTAAGTTACTTTGCGGCATGCTGTTTATTCGTTACTTATTAAGCGACCAAGAACAAAACTTGTATCGTATTCCGATTTATATCGATGAAGCAGCCGATATCGACCCACAAAACCAAAAAGCAATTATCGAAACCGCGCTTAGCTTTGGCTTTGTGCCGATTTTTGCCTCAGTTAAACCACAAGTTAGCTGTGATTACATCGTACCTATTCGCACTGTTAAAGATGGCGCACAAAACTGGGTCGATGAAAAAGACTGGATAGAAGTGGAACACAGTGCTTAATTACAAACTATTACAGTACTTTTTTGTAAATGTGCCATAGTTTTTAAATAATCATTCAGTTGAGTATTTTTTGTGTTATGTTATCAATCAAGTAGTGGAAATTTTGCCAAGGAGCAAACAATATGAAGAACTTATTAATCGCGACGGCTGTACTATTTTTAGCAGCCTGTGCTAAAACGCCTGATTGGGATTACGACAAATCAGCCGATTTTAGTAATTATAAAACCTTCTCTTGGGTACCGAATGCCAGCTTGACTAAAAACGTAGCGAATTACCAAATTAGTCCTTTAATGGAAAAACGTGTTCGTGACGCTGTAAATGCTGAACTTGAAAAAAGCGGTATGAAGCTAGTTGATTTAGCACAAGCAGATGTGCTGATTAACTACCATGCCTCTGTTGATACTAAAATTGATGTAGATACCTTCAACGTAGGTTACGGTGCACGCTGGAATTACTGGGGTATGGGTTATAACACGCAAACAACTGCTCGCGAATACGAAGTGGGTACGTTAATTTTAGACGTGGTAGACCGTGCTTCTAACCAATTAGTTTGGCGTGGTGCGAAAGAAGGTCGTTTGCAAAAGAACCAATCACCTGAAAAGCGCACTGAAGTTATCAAAGAGACTGTTGCTAACATTCTAAGTAACTTCCCACCAAAACCTCAGCAATAAGCCTTTTACATAATTTTGAAAAGCTCACAAATTGTGAGCTTTTTTGTTTGTGAAGATCAAAGTTTGCTATGATGCTTTAACTTAAATAACTCTAAATGGAATTAGGGGTCTTAGAGAAAAGATCCAAAAAGGAATAAAATGAAATTAACTTGCCCAAACTGTAAAACCATAATTGCGACTAAAGATATAAAAAAGGTTAATACAAACAGCCTCTTCATTGAAAATCAATGCCCTTCTTGTCAAGCATGGTTTTGCTTAAATAAAACACAGACGATTTTAAAAATTTCCGGTATTTCTCTATTGTTAATAACTAGCTTGCTTAATATTTTTAATATTAAAGCTGAATATAGCCTAGCTTTTTCGGTCATTGGATTTATAGGTATTTTTGTTGCTCTCATCATTACTTTCTTTGGTAAATATGACGCGGTTAAAAATAAATAATCAAACTGAAACACACATCTTTTTTAAATAATAAATAGACACAGCTCTTATTGCACAACCGCGCCTTAGCGCGGTTTTTTGTTACCTGCTGAAATCTGGTTGGAGTGGTATAACTCAGTGATTCAGATACAATGCCTGCAATTTCTAGTGCGCTCTTAACGGCCACTGCAACGAGTTAATCAAAATAATAGAGAGTTTTAGATGGTACGCGCAGTACAGCTTACACTTCCCGCTTTATTCGTCACTTGCTCAGTGCTAGCAGAAGACACCAACAATATTGAACAAATCACCGTTGAAGTTTCAGCAACCGCAAATAAAGAACCGGTTGGTACTTTTGATGCGCCGGTATCAAACTTAGAATATGACCCACGTGTCGATTTGCAATCGCGCAATATGGCTGAAGCACAAGCTGATGTCACCATTCGCGGTGGTATCTTTGAAAATACTGGCTTTCGTGTCGGCAGCAGTACGTTATTTGACCCTCAATCTGGTCACTACTTTGCTGAAATTCCAATTGCGCCACAAATGCTAACAGGCCCTTCAGTGCTTACAGGGGCTGATAATGCCCTTTATGGTATGAATAGTTCGGTTGGCACAGTTTCATTTGGCTGGCGCCCTATCACAAGCACTGGCAGCGTTTCACTTGGCACAGGTACGAATGGCTTTAATTTACAAAGCATTCATGCTGCCCATAGCCAAAAGCTTGATAGCAAACCTGATTGGCGATTAGGTTTTGAGGGTGAATACTCGCACTCAAAAAGTGATGGCTCAATTGATAATGGCGACCACGACTTTGAACGTGCTTCAGCGCGCGTTCAAATTGTAAGCGATACCTCGCAAACTGATTTAATGTTCGGACGCCAAGAGAAGTTTTTTGGTTGGCCAAACCTTTACACGCCATTTAATTTTAACGAAACCGAAGATCTTGAAACCAAGCTTTTCATGCTCAATCACAAACAAGTGTATGGTGAGAGCAATACCTTTGAAGTAACTGGTTATTATCGTAAACATAACGACCATTACGTATTGTCTCGTGAAAACCCAGCTATTTTTGAAGCGTTTCACGAAACCACGGTTAAGTCATTGGCACTCTCTGGACGTCACCGTTTAAATGACCGCTATGCTATTAATTATGCAGGGCAATTTATTGCTGATGAAATTGAATCAACGTCTCTTGAAAACAACTTTACGTCACGCAATTACACTAAGCTAAGTATCTTGCCTGAGTACAAGACAGCCCTTACAGCGAACAAAGAGCTTACTGTACGTATTGGTGCAGCATTTGATAATACTAACCATGATAGCTCAGCTACCTCATTGATTGCCGATGCCAGCCTTAAAGTAGCTAATCATAATGGCGGTGAACATACTTGGTATGCATCATACGCAGAAGCAACACAAGTTCCCGGTTATACCGCCATCGGCGGCAGCGAAACGGGCGGATTATTCAAAAGTAACTACAGCCTTGAGCGCGAAACAACCGATAACCTTGAGCTAGGTTTACTGATTGAACAGTCTTCGTGGCGTTTAGATTCAGCTATTTTCTACCGTAAAGATAAAAACCTGACAGATTGGACATATCGCTTTGATGCAACCTCAGCTCGTTTTGCCAACCCGGTTGATATAGACACCTTAGGCGTTGAGTTTTTAGCGAATAAATCGTTTGAAAGCACTGAGTTGATTGCCAGCTACACCTATTTAGAAAAGTCAGAAGACTATGGCGCGGCAGATATTGATGCGAGCTTTTATGCGCTTAACTACCCTGATCACCGTGTAACACTGGGTGCAGTATGGCAACCAATGGATGTGCTTGAGCTACGTATCGATAACGAATGGCGTAAGCAACATAGTAACCGCTTACGTAACTCTGATGATGAAGCCTTCTTCACGCAGTTAACGCTAAAATTCACCCCAGCTCAGCTTGATAATGTGTTTGTTACCTTTGCAGCTGACAACATTTGGGATGAATCTTTCGAAGAAGTCCCGGGTACCCCTGGTCGCGGCGAGCAATATACTCTCAGCGCTACTTATACGTGGTAAACAAAAACAACAATGCCAGTCAATTGACTGGCATTTTTTCGTTGAGGACTATTAATTATTTCATAATAATCTGTTTCACTTCATTTAGTTGCGAGCACTCAGATTGATGACATTCTCGTGTCGCGTTATCTTCTAAAACCTTTAAAACATCATAGCCAAAATTATTTTTAAGAGACGTATCTGCGCCTTGTTCAATTAGTAATTTCATCGCAGTGTAGTTACTCAATATAGCAGCATAAATTAAAGGTGTTGAGTCTGTGCCATCCTTAACATCTAGTTTTGGAGAAAATCTAAGTAAAGTTCTTAGATGCTCTATTCTATCTGGCCCTAATACTTCAAAAATTAAATGTCGTCTTGCAGACACTCTGAAACTGTTCGGGTTGCCGCCCTTTTGAAGTAACACATTTAAAAAGTCAGAGTCGAGATTACTCGTGGCTAGGCTTAAAACACTACTCGATTGATTAATTTGATAATTTGGATCAGCCCCGGCTGCTAGCGCTTTTAAAAACTGGTCTTTATTATTTGATTTTAATGCATCAACGAGTTGTTGATTAGTATGCAATTGCGTTTCTGAGCTGTGATCAAGTTTGACTTGCAGTGGTATTGCATAAGTAAATGAGCTTGCTAAGAGTAAATAGATAATTACATGTTTTTTCATAGTTAATTTTGCAAGTATTGTTGGTTGTATTCTAAAACAGACAAGTCGTTCTTTATTATTTTTAAATACCATGAAGAAAACTTAAGCTATAAAACACAACTGATCCCAGCAACCGTTAAAAAGTGTTAATGGTTTAATCTTTTTAAGTCATCTGCTCAAGTTCAGTAATTAAATACAGTGCTTGTTCGTTAGTGGTGCCACACACATCAATCGTGGCAGAAAAGTCACTACACACCTTAGGCCTTGATTCATCACCAAATAATTTACATAGGTTATTATCATCAAGTTGAATACAGCGCTCTCCCGCGGCTTTCCCGTTTGGCATTCCTGGGATCGGTGAGCTAATACTGGGTGCAATACAACAGGCGCCACAGCCTAATCTACATGCCATTTTATCTGTCATTGAGTACCTCTTATAGAACCTTTGTAGCGCCTTTGTAATATGTGTAATGGTTTGTTACATCTTCAAACGCCTTGTAAACACTTTATTGCGTATGCTTAGCCTATCAAATTTATTTTTAATTACCGTCAACCGTGAGGGACTATCCCGTGGCTAGTAAAAAACAAATCATTCTCCCTATCGCCGTATTAGTCGGCGGACTTGGAATGGCATTCGCATTTGCCTCAATGAAGCAACCGCCAGTAGAAAAACCAGAACAAGATCTGCGCCCGCTTGTATCAATCAAACCGTTAAGCTTTGACGCCATTACCCTTGATGTAAAATCATACGGTATCGTTAAACCTAAAAACCAAACTGAGCTTGTTGCGCAAGTAAGTGGTCAGGTTGTGTCGTTATCAGATCAATTTGTACAAGGTGGATTTGTTAAGCAAGGCGACATTCTAGCACGTATTGACCCAAATGATTACGAAGCAGCACTCATTGAAGCAGAAGCAGGACTAGCCCAAGCAAGCTCTGCACTTGAGATAGAACGTGCACAGGTGTCAGTTGCGCAAGCTGAGTGGGACCGCATCAAAGGTGACTCAAACCAAGTTATCCCTTCTGAGCTTTATTTACGTAAACCACAACTTGCTGAAAAACTTGCAAGTTATCGTGCTGCGCAAGCGAGTGTAAAACGCGCTAAACGTAATCTTGAGCGCACATATATTAAAGCGCCTTACAATGCGATTATCGACGAACGCCTGATTAGTCTAGGTAGTGTGGTAAACCCAGGTAACAGCTTTGGTAGCCTGAGCTCAACGTCACTGGCTGAAATTCGTTTACCTGTTGCTGATAAAGATCTGCAATACCTAAATAACCAAGGAATTGGTGCAAGCGTATCAATTAATGCTGAATTTGCAGGTAAACAAACAACATGGCAAGCAACTATCGTACGTAGCGAAGGAGTTGTAGACCAACGTAGCCGCATGAATTACTTAGTAGCACAAGTAGCAACGCCTTATGAGCAAAAGCAGCCATTACGTTTTGGCTCATACATTAACGCCACTATCGAAGGCCGAGCGTTAGACAACGCGATTGTTGTTCCGCACCATTTAGTTAAAGACAAAAAAGTCGCTGTTTTACAAGATGGCGAAACGCTTACTTTTAAAACACTTAACATCGTTCGCGAACAAAATGGCATGGTGATCGCCGATAATGGCCTTGCTAACGGTGAGCAACTGATTACATCGGCACTTGAATACCCAACTGAAGGCATGGCGGTCAAGTTAGATGACGCAACACTGAGTGTGCCAACAACGCAGTTAGCGTTAAAAGAGGAATAAGCCATGACCACGCACAGAGAAAAAGGGCTTATTGCCTGGTTTGCTCGCAACCCAGTTGCTGCAAACTTACTTATGATTTTCATTTTAGTGGGTGGCTTATTGACGGCTATGTCGGTGCGTAAGCAAATGTTCCCACAATTTGAGAGCAATTGGATCAGTATTCAAGCTGTCTACCCAGGGGCTGCGCCGCAAGAGGTAGAAGAAGGCATCACCATTAAGGTCGAAGAGTCTTTAGAGGGCCTCGAAGGCATTAAGCGTTTAATTACCTATTCGAACCGTGGTTTTTCACAAGCTTGGATCGAAATCGAAGAAAAGTACGACCCGCAAGAAGTACTCGATGAAATCAAAATGCAGGTTGATTCAATCAATACCTTCCCTGCTGAGATGGAACGCCCAATTGTTCGCCGCGAAAAGTTTGAGCAAGAAGTGATGATACTCGCGCTGTATGGCGATATGAGTAACTACCAGCTCAAAGAACTTGGTAACGACATAAAAGATGAACTACAAGCTTTACCACAAATTAACTTAGTCAACTTTTACAGTGGCTTAAACTACGAAATTGGCATCGAAATTAGCCCAGATAAGCTACGTGAGTATGGTTTAACTTTCCGTGATATTGCCACAGCCGTTCGCAGTTTCTCTGCCAATATGTCAGCAGGTCAAATTCGCTCTGAAAATGGCTACATTTCGATGCGTGTTGAAAATCAAGCGTATCGTGGTAAAGAGTTCGAAAATCTGCCTTTATTACACTTACCAGATGGTGCACAAGTTTTCTTAGGTGATGTAGCAACAATTAACGACGGCTTTGAAGAAGGCTTACAATACTCTAAATACAACGGTAAAAACTCACTGACTTTTGAAGTAAATGCGTCGAAAGATCAAGACATCACTAAAGTTGCTGCGGTATTAAAAAAATACCTAGCAGATAAAGCACCACAGTTACCAGCAGGTGTAAAACTATCACCGATTGTTGATTTAACTTACTACCTTGAAGGTCGTCTAAACATGATGATCGACAACATGATTTGGGGTGGTATTTTAGTGATGGTGGTACTGGCGCTATTTTTACCACTACGCTTAGCGTTTTGGGTAATGATGGGCTTACCTGTGTCATTCCTAGGTGCATTTTTAATGATGCCACTGGGCTTTATTGATATCACTGTTAACTTAGCTTCTTTATTCGCATTTATACTGGTGCTCGGGATAGTCGTTGATGATGCTATTGTCGTCGGTGAGTCTGCCAGTGCTGAAATTGAAAAGCACGGTCATAGCCTAGATAACGTAGTCCGCGGCGTAAAACGCGTTGCTATTCCTGCAACCTTTGGGGTGTTAACTACAATTGCCGCATTTTTACCACAAACACTGGCATCAGGCCCTGGCTCTGCGTTTTCTAAAGCCATTGGTGGTGTAATTATCCTATGTTTAATTTTCTCACTAATTGAGTCAAAACTGATTCTACCGGCTCACTTAGCGGCAATGAAAAATAAACCTGCGAACCCTAAAAATCCATTACATCGCTTACGTTTAGGTATGGATAAAGGCCTCAAGAACTTTGTTGATAATTACTACACACCATTTATTGGTCGCTGTATTCATTACCGTTACACCGTGATTGTTGGCTTTATCTGTGTACTTATTGTTAGTGGCGGTATGTTCGCTGGTGGCTTAGTGAAATTTGTTGCGAACCCTAAAATTCCACATGATTTCCCACGTATCTCGGTTGAAATGAACTTATCTTCTTCTGAGCAAGCAACCCTTGAGACAGCGCAAACAATTGAAAAGCTGATTTTAGATGTCGATAAACAACTTGAAGAGCAATATGGCCAAGCAATGATCCGCGATTTATCGGTTAGTTTACGCGGTCGAACAAGTGCACGCATTATGGCGATTTTGGTTGAACCAGACTTACGCCCTATTGATACCTTCCAATTAAGTGCAATGTGGCGCGAACAAATGCCACCACTGCCAGGTGTGAAAACGCTGAATATTGAAGACAGTATCATGAACGGTGGTCGTGATGACGGTGATGTGAGCTTTCGCTTAGAAGGTAAAGATATCAATAAGCTCAAAGAAGTGGCTGCTAAGTTAAAAGAAAAGCTAAATAGTATGCAAGGCGTAGGTGATGTAAATGACTCACTACAATCTGCAACTGACGAGGTTCAACTTGAACTTAAACCACTCGCTTACAGCTTAGGGTTAACCCTTTCAGATGTGGCATCACAAGTTAGTTTTAGCTACTACGGCCTTGAAGCACAACGTATTTTACGTGACGGTGAAGAGATCAAAGTAATGATCCGCTACCCTCGTGAATCACGTAACGCAGTAAGTGACATCACAGATGCTCGTATCATCACGCCAACGGGTGTTGAAGTACCGCTTGCTGAAGTTGCTAAAGTTAACATTGTTGATGGTGTAAACCGTATTCGCCGTGAAAACGCTAAACGTACTGTAAACGTTTGGGCTGCGGTTAATACTGACCAAGCTGAACCATTTGCCATTGCAAAAGAAATTCGTGACGAATACTTACCTAGCCTACTGAAAAGCTACCCTGGTGTAGAAAGTAATGTGGCAGGTCGTATTCAAGAAGAGATGGACAGTGTGGCAGAACAAGTACGTGACTTTGCTTTATCAATGATGATTATCTTTGCGTTACTTGCTATTCCACTACGCTCGTACTCACAGCCATTTATCATCATGTCGGTTATTCCATTCGGTGTCATTGGTGCAATGTTTGGCCACATGATCTTAGGTATGACAATGAGTAGCCTATCAGTATTCGGTATCATCGCTGTTGCAGGTGTTGTCGTAAACGACTCGCTAGTGATGGTCGACTTTGTCAATAAAGCCCGCGCCGAAGGTGTTGCAATCAAAGAAGCGGTAATGCAAGCCGGTGCCCGCCGTTTTAGAGCAATATTACTGACCTCGATTACAACCTTTATTGGTGTATTACCAATCATTATGGAAACAAGCTTACAAGCAAAAATCGTTATCCCAATGGCTGTATCTCTAGCATTCGGGGTGTTATTTGCAACGGTCATTACGCTTATTTTAATCCCTTGTCAGTACGTCGCGTTAGAAGACTT
>ENA-OWNT01003091-OWNT01003091.1-seawater-metagenome-genome-assembly--contig:-NODE-3091-length-16189-cov-6.880338_pt1 | contig 16189 bp, 12 predicted proteins | sample MGYA00238136_ERZ651165 | MGnify/ENA primary metagenome ERZ651165 (study PRJEB26861, sample SAMN08777766) | seawater metagenome | isolation source: coastal seawater | place: USA: Florida | collected...
CGAACCCGTGAAAAAGCGAAGTTTGTTCCGCTTGAAGAAGGGAAAGTGGGTTTGTATGTGTGTGGTATCACTGTATACGACCTAAGCCACATGGGGCATGCACGCACGTATTTAAGCTTTGATGTGCTTGTACGTTACATGCGTCACCTGGGTTTAGAGGTAAAATACGTTCGCAATATCACCGATATTGACGACAAAATTATTGCTCGTGCTAATGAAAATGGCGAAAGCTTTGAAGCGTTAACAGCGCGCACTATTGGTATGATGCACGAAGACTTTGCTGCCATTAACCTGCTTGAACCAGACGTAGAACCGACGGTTAGCGGGCATATGGATGAAATAATCGAGTTAATAGCGCGCTTAGTAGATAAAGGCTATGCCTATCAAGCAGCAAATGGCGATGTGTTATTCGACGTTAGCAAATACGACGACTACGGCAAGCTTAGCAAGCAAGATCTTGAACAATTGAAATCTGGTGCCCGCGTAGAAGTGGTTGCTGATAAAGACGACCCGTTGGACTTCGTATTATGGAAAACCACGAAGCCAGGTGAGCCAGCTTGGGCGTCACCTTGGGGAGAAGGCCGCCCGGGTTGGCACATTGAATGTTCAGCCATGAATCATAAGCATTTAGGCGCGCACTTTGATATTCACGGTGGTGGTTCTGATTTAACTTTCCCACACCATGAAAATGAAATTGCTCAGTCATGCTGCGCTTACGACACACCGTACGTAAATGTGTGGATGCACGCTGGAATGGTGCAGGTAAATGACGAGAAAATGTCGAAGTCGCTAGGTAACTTCTTTACGCTTCGCGACGTGCTAAAAGAACATGATTCAGAAACACTACGTTTCTTTTTAATGTCGGCACATTACCGCAGCCAGTTAAGCTACTCACAAGATAATATTACTCAGGCTAAAGCCGCGCTCGAACGTTTGTATACAGCACTTCGTGGTGTAACAGTCGATGAAAGCACTGACTTGTCACATGGTGGTTATTTGGCCCGTTTCGAATCAGCAATGAACGACGACTTAAACGTGCCTGAAGCATTTTCAGTGTTGTTTGATGTAGCTCGTGAGCTTAATCGTCAAAAAGACAATGCCGAAGAAGCGGGTAAGTTGGCCGCCGTGCTTAAAGGTTTGGGTGCTATTTTAGGTATGTTGCAAAGCGACCCTGATGCTTACTTAAAAGGTGGCGAAGGTAACGATGATGAAGCGGCAGAAATTGAAGCGTTAATTAAACAGCGTAACGATGCACGTGCCGCAAAAGACTGGGCGGCAGCAGATGCTGCCAGAGACGCGCTTACTGCCAAAGGCGTAGTACTTGAAGACGGTCCTAATGGCACTACGTGGCGTAAAGCGTAAGCCTTACTGTTAAATAAACTAGAAAAGCCCACGTTTGTGGGCTTTTTTGTGATGCTATATTCTAGATATCACTATTAAATACGATGTTAAGTGCTAGCAGCCGCTGTCACCATTTATCCAGCGCTGTACATCATCACTTAGGTTTAAGTCAGAGCCTAGGTTAAATTCACCTTCTCGAACTACAACATCGCTGCCGCTACCATTCCTTGTAATAGTGACATGAAGAAAAGGGTATTGGGGCGTGCTGCCTTCCATTCTGCTGGCCGTTACTTTAAAACCGCGCTGAGTTTCATATTTTTTTACTGCAATATCTTTATCTATGGGTAACCGTAAGCTTGACCAACAACGACTGCCGTAATATTCAATTCGTTCGGCTATCTCGTCTGCAGATTGGTTAGTAGAAGTACTTGAGGTAGGTAAAATAATCATACAGCCGGTAGACAGGCTAATAGCAGTAAAGGTAAAGAGTACTTTTGCAAAGTTGACTACTTTAGATGTGTTGCTCATGTGTTCCCTTATTTTCTTATTATCTTGATATTCCATTGTTTTATTATATTTAGTTTATATGAATGTTATCTGAACAGCTTTTTTACAATGAAAAGCAGCGTAAGCTAACGCATGTTTATGCTTGTCTCTTGGAAGTGATAAAAACGGGAGAAAAGGGTAATAGGTGAAAGCTAAAGGCCTAAACTTCAGGTCGGTCTATTGGTATCGCAGACTCTTTTTTCAAAAGCTCCGATTTCCAGCGCTGCTGCGAAACGTGGGCTTTTACCAGCTCTATACACTCGTTCACCACGTTTAATACTTCTTTATCTAGTGCGTCAGCCGAAGGAGTGTAATCGTGAAGCCCAACCGAAATAAAGTGATCGATACGGTCTGAGTCTAAATCGTTAAGTAAGTTCACCAGCGATTTGGTAACAATGTCGGTTACCGATGCTTCAAGGGTGTTTTCAATCGTCTTTCCGATAACAGGCAGGTAATTCAATGTAGACACTTGAGCGTTTTCACGCACTGCCTTGCCCACGCTTTTACGAACGTGCTCGCGAATAACCTCTCCGTGTTCGTCACTATTTAACGACTGACCTAAGTGATTAATCACGCCCGCAAGCCATTGTGTAATTACAGGGCGCCTTGGTGCTAATACCTGCTCATTAATATCGTCCAGTAACGGCGAGCCTGCTGAAATGTCTTTCTGCGCATCGCTTAATACTTTTACTACAATTCTATCGCTTAGTTCTTCAACAAAAACGTCGGCGTAAAAAGCAAAGAATCGAAATATGGCGGTTTCGTTCAAATTGATAATCTTGTATTTGTGCAAACGGTGCAAAATAGACAGTATACGTAAAAAGCGAAATAGCCTTGTTGGGCCTGTTGGTATTAGCCCAACAATGTCATACCAATGAAGGAACGGAAAAAAGTACCATCTAAGATGCTCTTTTCTTACTACCGCTACAATCCAGCGAAAGCAAAATTCAGTGAAGAAAATACCAATAAAGACGAGGTCGACCAGAAGAAAGTTGTTGTGAACAGGATCATAGGTGTCGATTAGGGCAGGGAAGTGGGCATCCAGCTGCCCATAGATAAAATCAGTGGCGTACAGCGAATCGAAAATTAGCCATGCAAGGTTTATAAACAACACACCCAGCATAACCAAATCTAGCACAAGCCACGGTGTCTCGTGGCTGTTGCGCAAGTTCTCTCGATTCACTCTTAGCATATCCGTATCCCAATTAGTCGATAACTTGTACGCCAGTCTTGATGCGTTTAACCCGACTCGCTAAGTCGCGTTACGTCAACATAAAGCTTAAGCTTTTGACCCGGCTGTAGGTAGCGTTTTGTGTTTAACGCATTCCATTTGCTGATGTCGCTTACCTTCACGTTAAACTTGCTGGCAATTCTAGACAATGAGTCGCCGTTTCTAACGGTGTAGGTTAAACGCTTGGTCACGCCGGCATCAGATTTACCTTCTTGCCATATTACCAAGGTTTTACCTAGGCGTAAGGTATCGCCCGGTGCCATGCCGTTCCATTTTGCCAACTGCTTAGTACTTACCTTATATTTACGCGCAATATCCCAAAGCGTATCACCTGACTGCACAGTGTGGCGTATTTTCTGTTTCGACGAGCGATTGCTTTGTAGGCTAGCAAGACGCTGCTCTTGTGATAAAGAGTAGCTGTTCAATTCTTGCAATGCCACTGGCACCATAATGGCCTGGCCAACGCGTATCATCGAGCCATCTAATTCATTTACCTGCTTAATCACTTTAACGGTGGTGTGATATTGCTGCGCAATTTTACTAAGGCTGTCACCAGACTTAACGGTATGACGCACCCAATTTAAGCGCTCTTTTTTGTCGATATTTGCCAGCGCACTAGCGAACGAATCCGCTTTATCAATTGGAAGTACGAGTCGGTGTGGACCGTCGGGCGATGTTGCCCAGCGATTAAAACCAGGGTTTAGGCCGTGCAGTTCTTTTAAACTTATGCCTGCAAGGTCGGCAGCAAACGCAAGATCTACCTGAGAGCCAGTGTCTACCACATCAATAACCGGCACGTTTTCCACTTCAGGCCATTTGAATGCGTACTCATCTTTATGCTTTAGAATGTCAGCCAGTGCCAAAAGTTTAGGCACATAAGCACGTGTTTCTTTTGGTAAATTTAAACTGAAGAAGTCGGTTGGTTTACCAGCGCGCTTGTTAGCCTTTATAGCGCGCATCACTCGTCCTTCGCCGCTGTTATAGGCTGCTAATGCGTGAAGCCAGTTACCGTCGAACATTTTATTAAGGTAAGTCAGGTAATCTAACGCACCTTGTGTTGAGGCAATAACGTCACGGCGTCCGTCATACCACCATGTTTGATCCATACCAAAGCGTTTACCCGTGCCCGGAATAAACTGCCACATACCTGCGGCGCGACCATGCGAATATGCAAACGGGTCAAAGGCGCTTTCTACAATAGGTAATAGCACTAATTCCATAGGCATATCGCGCTTTTCAATTTCTTCAGCGATATAAAAGAGGAAAGGTTTCGCGCGTTTTACAACGCGAGACATGTATTCAGGATGTTTTAAATACCATCTACGCTGTGCGTTTACGCGATCAACATCTGGAATGTCTAGCTGGAATTTTGCGCTTGCACGTTCCCATACATCGGTTATCACGATTTCGGGTTGTGCTTCTGGCGCATCTACAACTTGTGCAGTTTCTTCTAGCAGGTCGTCATTAGGGTGAACAACTTCAATTACCCCATCGCGTGCTAGCTCACAATCGGCGATAGCCTCTTCGCTTTCATGAAGCTCAGAGCAGGCTTGTAACGCTGGTGGCTCGTTATCTACTGTACCTGTTAATTGTGCATCGGTGTTGTTGGTATCAGTTAATTGACAACCTGAAAGGCCTATCGCCAACAGCAACGGCGATAGCGGAAAAAACTTCAACTGCATTTATGAAGAAACCTCGTAAAGCACTGCAAACCCGTCATTTTACGTGAAGTAGCCTGCTTTTGCATCAAAACTCATCTTTCCAGCGACGAACAGCAGCAAATACTGCTATGTCATCATTTAATGATTGTTCACTGAATGCTTCGGCAGAGGTTTTAACAGAAAGTTCATGTGAACGTAAAAAGGGGTTAATTGCTTTTTGTTGGCCTAGCGTGGTGGGCAGCGTTGGTTCGTCAGCCGCGCGCTTGGTATCAACCCAGTCACTATATTGCTGTAAAGCGGCATTGTTTGGCTCTACCGCGAGTGCAAAGTTTACGTTGGCCCTTGTATATTCATGGGTGCAATAAATTTGCGTGTCTTCGGGCAGTCGCTTCAGCTTGTTTAGCGAATGATGCATTTGCTCAGGTGAGCCTTCAAATAGTCGCCCACAACCAGCAGAAAATAGAGTATCACCACAAAACACTAAGCCATGGCCTAAAAAAGCGATGTGATCAAGCGTGTGACCTGGTACTTCCATTACGTGTAGCGACATTGATAGCAGCGGCAGCGCTACCGCATCGCCTTGCGATACCGACTTGGTAATGCCGCGAATATGCCCGCCTCTAGGGCCAATTATGGGTAAATCGGGAAGCGCTGATGCTAGCTTCGCAATACCGCCAGTGTGATCTCTATGGTGATGAGTGATAAGCACCGCTGAAAGGCTTAAGTTGTTTTTCTTTAAATAAGCAAGCACTGGCTCGGCGTCGCCAGGGTCAACAACTACGGCATGCTTTTCGTTATGTACACACCAAATGTAATTGTCGGTAAACGCCGGAATAGGGTAGATAGACACACCAGAAGGTAAGGTATTCGCTGCCATGTTTTGCCTGCTTGTGTAGGTGAAATTATGCGTTACTATAGGAGCTTGTTACTAACAGAGCAACCAAAGAGCGTGCTTCAGTGATAATGAAATCGGCGTTTAAAGCAAAGCCTCTACGTTACCCTGAAAGCTGGGGCGACTTTCCAGCAGGTGAGCATATACAACACGCTATATCGGAGGTGTGTAACGATTTTGCTGAACGCATTTTTGGTTATCACTTTGCCAAAATTGGTGCGCTTAGTTCCTGCATTTCACTAAATAATAGCCCAATAAGGCATCACATAAACTACACACCGCAGTTACTTACTCAATCACACCAGCAACCTCTTAATAAAAAAGACAGTGAAAGTTATGTAGTGGGTCATTCTCATTGCCTACCGTTTTCTGAAAACAGCATCGACGGCTTTGTGCTGGCAAACGAGCTTGATTTTGCCCAAGATCCACATGAAATACTGCGCGAAGTTGACCGCGTAATAACACAGAACGGGTACGTTATTATCAGTGGTTTTAACCCGCTTAGCTTAGCCGGTATTGCTAAATATTTGCCGGTAAAACGAGACAACGTGCTGCACGATGCGCGCTTTTTTACCAGCTACAGAATTAAAGACTGGCTGCAGCTTTTGGGGTTTGAAATTGTTGAGCAGCGGCAAGTACTGTTTTCAACGTTATTCTTCCAACAAAAGTGGAAAGGGGCGGCAAGGCTTCAGCATTACTTATCTTCCTATTTGCCTTGGTGTAGCGCGGTGTATGTTATTCTCGCCAAAAAACGCGTTATTCCTATGACTGCCATTAAGCCGAAAAAGAAATTAAAACCTCAGTTTTCTGCTGTAGGTGCAAGTGCTAGGGCGTCGTCTGCAAGCAGGCTAGCAAGCAAATAAAGTGCTGGCGGATAAGTTAGATATTAGATAAGAGATAGAGCGCTAATGAAGTAACTAGCTTTGTCTGTGGCGCTTAAACAAAAAAGCCATGAAAGGGCTGAATAGCGCCTGTTCATGGCTTTCTAGTTTTTAGTCAGGTTTGAGCCCAGGTATAAACCTGGTTCATGCGTTATTTAACGCGCATACCTGGTTTTGCACCTTCGTGTGGCTCAAGGATATATAACTCATCACCACCGGGTCCCGCCGCTAACACCATGCCTTCACTCATACCAAAACGCATTTTACGCGGTGCAAGGTTAGCCACCATTACCGTGTGCTTACCAATAAGTGCTTCTGGAGCGTAGGCCGATTTAATGCCTGCAAATACCTGCTTGGTTTCGCCACCTAAATCCAGTTCTAAACGAAGCAGCTTGTCAGCTTTCTCAACGTGTTCCGCTTTGGCGATGCGTGCAATACGCAAGTCTACCTTGGCGAACTCATCAAACGAGATAGTGTCGCTAATCGGATCTTTAGCTAGTGGGCTGTCAGGGTCGATAGCCGGAGCTGCTGGCGCTAGGCTTTCTTTTGAATCTTCAACCATGGCGTCAATTTTCTCCATTTCTACACGCTGCATCATAGGTTTAAACTTGTTGATAGCGTGGCCTGTTAATAGGGTTTGCAGTGAATTCCAGTCGAACTTGTCGTTTAAGAATTCTTCTGCTTTTTCTGCAAGCACTGGTAGCACTGGCTTTAAGTAAATAACCAACAAACGGAACATGTTGATACCCAGCGAGCATACGTCGTGTGTAAACTGCTGCTTAGTCTCGTCTTTAATGGTTACCCAAGGTGCGTTGTTGTCGATAAACTGGTTTGCTTTATCGGCCAAAGCCATAATTTCACGCACGGCTTGGTGGTATTTACGCTTTTCAAACAGTGCAGCAATGCTTTCAGATGCGTTTTGGAACTCAGCAATAAGCTCTGGCTCAATCACGTTGTCAGACAATTTGCCATCGAAACGCTTAGTGATGAAGCTTGCACAGCGGCTAGCAATATTTACCACTTTACCTACTAGGTCTGAATTCACTTTTTGCGCGAAGTCAGTAAAGTTTAGGTCGATGTCAGTTACGCCATCGCCAAGCTTAGACGCAAAGTAATAACGCAGATATTCTGGGTTCAGGTGGTCTAGGTAAGTACGGCCTTTAATAAACGTGCCGCGCGACTTCGACATTTTCGCGCCATTTACCGTCACAAAGCCGTGAATGTTAACGCCAGTAGGCTTGCGGTAACCCGCACCTTCTAGCATGGCAGGCCAGAATAGACAGTGGAAATAGGTAATGTCTTTACCAATGAAGTGGTATAGCTCTGCGTCTGAGTCGGCTTTCCAGAAGTCGTCAAACTCAAGGTTGTTTTGGCCGCAGAAGTTTTTGAAACTTGCCATGTAGCCAACCGGTGCATCTACCCACACGTAGAAGAACTTGTTTGGCGCACCTGGAATTTCAAAACCAAAATACGGCGCATCACGGCTGATATCCCACTGTTGAAGACCTTCGGTAAACCACTCTTGTAGCTTATTAGCCATTTCTTCTTGAAGGGCACCAGAGCGGATCCATTCTTTCAGCATGCCTTCAAATTTTGGCAAGTCGAAGAAGAAGTGCTCAGATTCACGTAGTACAGGTGTAGCACCAGAAACAACACTGCGAGGGTTCTTAACTTCTGTTGGGCTGTATGTTGCGCCACATACGTCACAGCTGTCGCCGTTTTGATCTTCTGCGCCACAGCTTGGGCACGTACCCTTTACAAAACGATCCGGCAGGAACATTTCTTTTTCAGGGTCGAATAACTGGTTAATAGTGCGCTTGCTTATGTAACCTGCATTGTCTAAACGCGTGTAAATTTCTTCACACAACGCCTTGTTTTCTGGCGAATGGGTAACATAGTAGTTGTCGTAATCAACGTGAAAATCAACAAGGTCTTGGTGATGTTCAGCACGCGTTCTAGCCACCATTTCTTCTGGAGTAATACCAAGCTCTTGGGCTTTTAGCATTACTGGCGTACCGTGTGCATCGTCGGCACAAACACTGTAACATTCGTTTCCGCGAAGGCGCTGAAAACGAGTCCAGATGTCGGTTTGAATGTGTTCTAGCAAGTGGCCTAAATGAATAGAGCCATTTGCGTATGGCAACGCACTGGTTACCAGAATTCGGCGTTTTTCTGACATAATGACGTTATTGATTCTTTGCGTTTCAAAATGGCTGCAAATACTAGCGGAAAACCGCGTTTTTTGCATTACGTAATTCACACAATTCTATACCTAGTAAGGCATTTTATGTTCTTTTCTCGCAAAGCAGAGCCTATGACACAAAAAGTTGCTGCTATTTTGGCCAAGTACTTTTCACTAGAAGTGGAAGATACCTTATCATGGTGCACCTTTAGTGAACCTGAGAATGAGAGCGCAGGAGTTACGGTAACACTACCATTTTGTATTGCCACACAGTTAGAAACGCTAAAACATGAAATAATAAAGCAGCTAAAAGGCGCACTTGATGAAACGCAACTTGTATTCAAAACCAACGTGGCTAGTGGTGAAACAGAGGTAGCGCCAGTTACCAACGTGAAAAACATTATTGCGGTAGCATCGGGTAAAGGTGGGGTAGGTAAGTCGACAACCACGGTAAATTTAGCCTTTGCCCTTATGCAAGAGGGCGCCAGAGTAGGTATTTTAGATGCCGATATTTATGGCCCGTCTATCCCCATTATGCTGGGTAACGCAGATGCTCATCCATCTAGCGAAGACAATAAACACATGCAGCCGCTTGAAGCACACGGCATGGTCGCAAACTCCATTGGCTATTTGGTGCCGCAGGAAGATGCGGCGGTATGGCGTGGGCCAATGGCAAGCAGAGCACTTAAGCAATTATTAGATGAAACGCTGTGGCCTGTGCTGGACTACTTGATTGTAGATATGCCGCCAGGTACCGGTGATATTCAGCTTACTATGGCGCAGCAGGTGCCGCTTACTGCGTCTATTGTAGTGACTACACCACAAGACTTAGCGCTTGCCGATGCCCAAAAAGGCATAAGCATGTTTGAAAAAGTGAACGTGCCGGTGCTTGGACTTATTGAAAACATGAGTTACTACCAATGCAGGGCGTGTGGCACCAAAGACTATGTATTTGCCAAAGACGGTGGTGAAGCATTAGCCGAGCGCCACGGTTTGCCGCTTTTAGGTCAATTACCTTTAGATATTCATATTCGCGAACATGGCGATGCCGGAACTCCGTTACTTGTGGCTACGCCCGATAGCCCTTTAAGTGAAAGTTACAGAGAAGCAGCACGCGCGTTATCAATGCAATTAGCGCTAACGGTGCCGCTTAGGAAGTCTGGTGTGAAACACATAAAAGGCGACCCTATTGGCATTGTTGGAAAGTAGATAAGCAATTATTTTGTGAAAACCACTAAAACCTGAAGTGGTACAGTTGATTGGCACATGCGACATACGCATAATAGCGGCCTACATTTTAGAGGAATACACCATGCGTTTGTGCGACCGCGACATTTACCAATATCTACAAGACGGGAAAATTAAAATTGACCCATCGCCAAGCTACGATCAAATCAGCGGCGTTACAGTAGACATTCGCCTAGGTAACAAATTTCGCGTATTTGAAGATCACCAAGCGCCATTTATTGACTTAAGCGGCCCGAAAGCACAGGTTCAAGAAGCGCTTGATCAAGTGATGAGCGATGAAATTGAACTTGAAGAGGGCAAAGCGTTCTTTTTACACCCTGGCGAACTTGCGCTTGCCATAACGCATGAATCGGTAACACTGCCAGACAATATAGTTGGTTGGTTAGACGGTCGCTCGTCTTTGGCACGTTTGGGGTTAATGGTGCACGTAACGGCCCATCGAATTGACCCAGGTTGGTCGGGCAATATCGTGCTTGAATTCTACAATAGCGGAAAACTGCCTTTAGCACTTCGCCCGAAAATGAAAATTGGTGCGTTAAGCTTTGAAGTGCTGTCTGCACCTGCAGAAAAGCCCTATAACGCGCGCTTAGATGCCAAATACAAGGGGCAAGCTGGCGCAGTCGCAAGCCGTATATCATCAGACGACGAGAATAAATAAGCGCTTAATTGCACTGGTTCTTGGCGATTGATTCTCGGTCTTGTGCCATACCTAGGCGTTAATAGGTGTCGCAGGCTTTTGTGAATATCATGTTTTTGTGAATATAATCAGGCCTGCGTTTTAGCGAGTGAGTTTTTCGAAAATGACTGGTAAATAAGATAAGTACCTTCGAATTCCCTACGTTATAAAAACTATAAAAATACTGACGAGACACCCAATGCCACAAACGCCTTCGCCTAATGCTGTTCCAGATAATCATTCGCTAAAAAGCAAATCGACCAGCAAAAACATCATCGTATTACTGGCCTTTATAGTAAGTGTGCTTACTGGGGCAGGGTTGTGGTTTGCGGGTCAGCCAAGTGACATCTTTCTTACGGCGGCCATTACACTGTTCGTTGCTATTTTATGGGTAACAGAGGCACTGCCCATACCGGCTACATCAATGCTGCCTTTTGCGCTATTCCCCCTGTTTGGTGTGCTGTCGCACAGCGAAGCTGCGTCTTCCCTTGGTAGCCACGTCATTATTTTATTAATGGCTGCTTTTATGCTTTCAAAAGGGCTAGAGCGCGCCAATTTGCACAAACGTTTTGCTATCTACATGCTGCGACTAACCGGCAGTGGTAGCGCCCTCAAGCTGATACTTGGCTTTATGCTCACCACAGCCGTGCTAAGTATGTGGATAAGCAATACTGCCACCATATTAATGATGCTGCCTATGGCCATTGCCATTATTAACGCAGTAGACAACCCTCGTTTCGGCATAGCGCTAATTTTGGGTATTGCCTATTCAGCAAGTTTAGGTGGTGTTGGCACGCCTATTGGCACACCACCGAACATTATTTTTATGAGTGTGTATGAAGAAACCTTGGGCAGTGAATACAGCTTTATAGAGTGGATGAAAACCGGTGTGCCTATTGTAATTGTAGGCGTGCCTATCATGGCGCTGTGGTTGGCGCGTGGGCTTAAACAGGTGGGGGCAATAAACCTACCTGAGCCGGGCAAGTGGACTACAGCAGAAAAACGCGTGCTGATGATATTTGGCACTGTTGCCATGGCATGGGTATTTCGTCCATTTTGGACCGCATGGATTGGTGTAAGCACTATAAGCGACAGCACCATTGCAGTAGCAGGCGTTGCCGCTATGTTTTTGACGAACAGCGGTAACGATAACGGCCAAACAGACGCTAAAGGCTATAGGGATAAACTACTAGACTGGAAAACCGCCAACGATATTCCGTGGGGCATGTTGTTATTGTTCGCCGGTGGTATTTGTATTGCCAAAGCGTTTAGCGCATCGGGCTTAAGTGTGTTGATGGGCACGTGGTTAACGGGTTTGTCGACACTGCCAGTTTTACTTTTAGTACTTGGTATTTGCTTGTTCGTGACGTTTTTAACAGAGATAACGTCTAACACCGCCACCTCTACTTTGCTAATGCCTATCTTGGCTGCTGCAGGTTTAGCTGTTGGTGTAGATCCTAAGCTGCTTATGATTCCAGCAGCAATTAGCGCTAGCTGCGCGTTTATGCTGCCCGTTGCAACCGCACCAAATGCCATTGCTTATTCTACAGACAAGTTTGATATAAAAACCATGGCGCGAGAGGGCATAGTGTTGAACGTACTGGTAGCAATGGTGGTTACAGGTGTTTGTTATCTAACGCTTGCGTGAAACTGGTTAGCAATTAGGCGCTTAACGGCGCTATTTGCTAATTGTCGTTGCATTGTGAATAAATATGAGTACTATTACTCGCTCTTTCGGTCGGTGTGTAGCGCAGCCTGGTAGCGCACTGTCATGGGGTGTCAGGGGTCGGAGGTTCAAATCCTCTCACACCGACCAACTTCTCTCTTCCCCATTTAACGTTCTTCAACGTAATCCACTACACCTTAAATCGCTTCACTTCGTCTTTTAAGTTACTCGTCATCTCATTTAAGTCGAAAGTAATTTGGCTGGCTTTTCCTGTTCCGTTTGCGTTGTCATGGGTAATGGTCACAATTTCGCTAACGTTTTGATTAATACTTTCAGAGACTTCGGTTTGCTCACTTGCTGCGTTGGCAATTTGTACATTCATATCGGTAATGGTGTTAGTAGCCGCTTTTATTTCTTGTAGTGAGTTATCAACATTCTGCACCTCTACGGTAACGGCATCGCTAAGCTGGTATATTTCTTCAATCAGGCCCACCGCCGTTTGGGCACCAGTTTGAACGTTTTCTACCATTTCTTGAATTTGATTAGTACTTTCTTGGCTTCTAGCAGCAAGAGTACGTACCTCATCGGCAACCACTGCGAAGCCTCGTCCAGCTTCACCAGCGCGCGCAGCTTCAATAGCTGCATTAAGCGCTAGCAGGTTAGTTTGTTCTGAAACACCACGAATGACGTCTAGCACGCCACCAATATTTTCTGAGTGCTTTTCCAGTGATTTAATTGCTTCAACACCGGCAGATACTTTGGTTCCCAAACCTTGAATTGCTTCTATGGTTTTCATCAGTATCACAATTGCATCTTTAACCTGCTGTTCAGCATTACTGGCGGCGTCAGAAGCCGAGCGGGCATCTGACGACACACTTTGTGCTGCTGCCGCCATTTCAGTCATTGCCGTTGCTACTTGGTCTGTTTCAGCTAGTTGACGGTCAAGGCCTGAATTGGCATTTTGCATAATGTCGGATAGCTCAGCGGTGGCAACCGCAAGGGTCTGAGTAGAGGCGATAACACTTTTAACTATCGACTGAACTTGGTCTGCAAAGGTATTAAATGAATGTCCAAACTCGGCCACTTCACAACCAGTGCTGGTGGATAAGCGCTGTGTTAAGTCGCCATCTCCTGTTGCAATCGCATTCATGGATGCAACACCTTCTTGTAGTGGACGCACTATACCGCGTGCAACCAATAATGCGATAAACACAACTACCGCCAACGCAACTAGCGCAATAACACTGGTTTGTGCAAAGGTAGCTGCAATAGAGTCGTCTATTTCATTTTCAATTACCTGTTTTTGTTGCTGTAATCCGTCAATCCAGAAACCTGTTCCTAAAAGAATGTCCCATTCTTCAATAAGGACTGCATAGCCTAATTTGGGAGCTGTACTTCCGCTTTCGCTATTTTTCCATGAATATTCAACAAACCCGCCGCCGTTCTTTGCTTGTTTAATTAGCTCTCTGATTAGGTAAACACCGTTTGGATCTTGAAACCCTAGTAAATCTTTGCCTTCCAACGCGCTATTCGCGCCATGCATTACGTTCACGCCATTCATGTCGTACGCAAAGAAATACCCCATGCTTCCAGAGTCATCGAAGCGCAGCCCTCGCAGTGTCTTATATGCTTCTTCTCTTAGTGCTGCATCACTACGGCTGTTAGGCTGAGACAGCACGGGGTGTATAGCACTTAAGGCAATTTCCATGTAGTTTTTGAGCTCGTTCTCTTTGCTGGCTCGTAAGTTTTCAGTGAAGTTGGCTACAGCGTTTTTACCCAGCGCAGATGATTGCATTAACCCATAGCTGGTAAGAAGTATTGTAAGTAAAAGTACAGGAACGATAGCGAGAAGGATAACTCTTAAACGTATTGTTAGTTTCATACGGCAATATTCCTGCTTTAATTTTTCGGCGCAATGATTTGGCTTTTTTTTAGACCAAATTTAAGCATAGTAGGTAACCAGAAATTTACTCGTAATTTGTCATAAATTGATGATTTTGAGACCAAAGCCTTAGCGTTGTGCAGGGCATTAAGCAGAGCATAAAACAAAGAGGAGCGTTACGTTTTCTCACAATTTATCCGCTATCTGTATGCCCATTTTGTGATATAACATTCCAAGAACATTGTTGTATTACTATCTTTGTGGAGTTCGTAAATGGAATTAGAAACGCTATTAGACTACGTGTTTTCGTATCAAATTATTCTGCTTGTGCTGATTGTTATTGGCCTTAAATCTTCCATCAAATTTGTACCGCAAAATCGCGCGTATATTATTGAACGCTTTGGCAAGTACAACACTACCCTTGAGGCTGGCTTGAATTTCATAGTGCCGTTTATTGATACCGTGTCAGCCGACCGCTCTTTAAAAGAGCAAGCGGGCGATGTACCAGAGCAGTCTGCGATTACCAAAGACAACATTACACTGTCTGTAGACGGTGTGTTGTATTTCAAAGTAGTAGATCCTTATAAAGCTACCTACGGTGTAGAAGATTATGTGTTTGCCGTAACCCAGTTAGCGCAAACCACTATGCGTTCTGAGTTAGGTAAAATGGAATTAGACAAAACCTTTGAAGAGCGTGACCTGTTAAACACCAATATTGTGTCGGCGCTAAACGAAGCTGCTGCGCCTTGGGGCGTTCAGGTACTGCGATACGAGCTAAAAGACATAAACCCACCCAACTCAGTACTTGATGCAATGGAACAGCAGATGAAAGCAGAGCGTTTGAAGCGCGCGCAAATTCTGGAGTCAGAAGGTGATCGTCAAGCCGCAATAAACCGTGCCGAAGGTGATAAGCAAGCCATCGTTCTTGCCGCAGAAGCCGACAGAGAGCAGCAGATATTAAAAGCCGACGGTGAGGCTCAGGCGATTATTCGAGTTGCTAAGGCTGATGCAGAGGCGATTGAAACCGTTGGTAGGGCGGCTGCAACCGAAGAAGGTCAAAAAGCCGTTCAGCTTGATTTAGCCAAAGGCGCTATTTTGGCAAAAGAGAAGATTGCGAAAGAGTCGTCTGTGGTATTGCTGCCAGATGGCAGCACTGAAATAGGCAATGTAGTGACGCAGGCAATGACCATTGCCAATACTATTGGGAAGAAGGCGTAACTATGGACAATATGCTTACTAACCTCCCTCATTTTTTACTGGGCTTAGGCTTACTGTTTCTTATTCTTGAAGTAGTAATGGGTTTTACCACCATATTGTTGTTAACCCTCGGCGTTTCTATGATGCTGACATCAGGTTTGATGTACCTTGGCATTCTTGATGAGTCTTTGCTAACAGCGTTTGTGGTAATTGCAGTGGTAGACGCGGTGTTAACCGTCATTGTGTGGCGCCCGCTGAAAATGCTTCAGCAAGACCGCGCCCCTAAAGAAGTAAAATCTGATTGGATTGGCACTACGTTTGATGTTGACTCCGACATTGCTCCAAACGAGCCAGGTTCGGCGCGCTTCTCTGGCGTGGCGTGGAAAGTTAAATCAGAGACTCCTATAACCAAGGGGGCTACGGTTGAAGTGGTTCGCGTAGAAGTTGGCGTTCTGCATGTCCAACCTGTTAAATAGCCCGCGCTCTTTAGGTTCATGATAAAAAGCACCTTCACGGTGCTTTTTATTTACCGCTGACCGCTGGCAACATAATAGTCACCGACGTACCTTCACCTGGCGCAGATACTAAGTCTATAGTGCCATTTAGTTTTTGAGTGACCAAATTGTAAAGTATGTTCATACCCAGCCCAGTACCGCCTTTGTCTCTTGCAGTGGTGTAAAATGGTTCGAACACCTTTTTGTGTAGACTCTCAGGAATACCTTTTCCGTTGTCAGTAACGTTAAGTTCAATCATATCGTTTTGCTTAACACACTTTACGCTAACTTT
>ENA-OWNT01003092-OWNT01003092.1-seawater-metagenome-genome-assembly--contig:-NODE-3092-length-16189-cov-4.725546_pt1 | contig 16189 bp, 16 predicted proteins | sample MGYA00238136_ERZ651165 | MGnify/ENA primary metagenome ERZ651165 (study PRJEB26861, sample SAMN08777766) | seawater metagenome | isolation source: coastal seawater | place: USA: Florida | collected...
GGCGTGGTGGGTGAGGGCGGTGGACTGCGTGAGTGAGTGGGTTGACTCGGTGGCGGTCAGCCGGTGCTCATCAGTCAGTCAGTCAGTCAGTCAGTCAGTCAGTCAGTCAACAAACGAACGAATGAACGAATGAACGAATGAACGAACGAACGAACGAACGAACGAACGAACGAACGAACGAACGAATGAACGAATGAACGGAATGAACGATGAACGATGATGTGGACGGAACGCGTGTCGTCGTCTTTGCCGACGTCGTCGTTGTTGTTGTCGTCGTTGTTTCGTGGTGTCCGGCAAGCTGAGAGCGGAGCTAGAGAGCGGAGCTAGCTAGCTCGGTGAGCAAGCACCACCAAGCACGCGCACGTTGTTGCGCAGAAGGCACAGGTTGGAGAGTTTGAGAGTTGTAGCGAGGTAACGTGGTACGGGCGGTGTAGACATTGTTGTGCCATGTTGGTGCGGTAGAGTTGGTCGGTGGACAGTGTTGTGGAATGGTGGTTGGTGACGGAATCGCCACACTGAAGCAGTCTGAGAAACTCGCTGCGTTGACGTTACGAGACATCCTGGCGGAGTGCAGTGCGGGACTATAATGCGAGTCAAGTTTGCGAGTCGCCTGATGCAAAGTGTGGACCTTGGAAGTGCCAGGGTTGGTGCAGATATCGTTGCGCTGCTGCTGGTTGTGCTTGTGTTTTGCAGTTTTGCTGTTTGCTGTCGGCTGCTTTGGTTGGTGGCGTTTGCTGTTTTTGTTGTTGGGTTTGTTTTTCGTTTTCTGCTCGGAACGTGACCTTCCTCTGCACTTTTTTTGTGACCTGCTGACTTGCTTTTCACAAGCAGCTTCAATCATGCTGGCTCGAACTGCCGCCTTGCGGCGTGTCGTCGCAAGTTCTCCTTGCATCCGCAGCTTCTCTGCTGCGGCAGACAACTCGCACATGAAAACGTTCAAAATTTACCGCTACAACCCCGACACCCAGTCTCCCCCGAAGCTTCAGGAATACCAGATCAACACCAAGGAATGCGGGTGAGTTTAGTTTGACACACTGTTTGTTTTTATGTCTCTCCGCCGCTACTGTAGCGAGGCGGTCCCTCACGAAACGTGTGTGCGCGCGCCGATTGTTTTCACAGTCCTATGGTCCTCGACGCTCTTTTGAAAATCAAGAACGAGCAGGATTCCACGCTTACTTTCCGTCGTTCCTGCCGTGAGGGAATTTGCGGCTCGTGCGCTATGAACATCAACGGCACCAACACTTTGGCATGCCTTGCTTACATTGACGAGCCATCCAAAGACACCAAGATCTACCCCTTGCCGCACATGTACGTGCTCAAGGATCTGGTGCCCGACATGAGCAACTTCTACGACCAATACGCCTCCATCAAGCCGTGGCTGATCCAGGTGTGTATAGCTCGTCACGGCTCTCCAACTTTCTCTCGGAGAAAAATTGTAACGCTGTGCCCCTGATTGCACTGACGAATAGGACAAACCCGCCGACCTCTCCGCAGGCGAGAACCTGCAGACTCCGGAGGACCGCAAGCGTTTGGACGGAATGTACGAGTGCATTCTCTGCGCTTGCTGCAGCACCTCGTGCCCCAGTTACTGGTGGCAGCCAGACAAATACCTCGGCCCGGCCGTGCTGATGCAGGTACGCTGAGTGGTTACTGCTGTTGACCTCCGTTGCATCATTTGCCTTTAACACTTCATTCGTTGCTGCTGGCCGTTTTGTCTTCAGGCATACCGTTGGATTGAAGATTCTCGCGATGAAGCCACGAAGGAGCGCCTCGAATTCCTTAACGACAGCTTCAAGCTGTTCCGCTGCCACACTATCATGAACTGCTCGAAAACTTGCCCCAAACACCTGAACCCCGGCAAGGCAGTTGCTCATCTGAAGGCCAGGGTCAGCGAACTCCACTAAGTTCTCGCGGCATTCTCCGCTAGTCGCAAGTCTCCCTGCTTGGACAATGCAACAGGCAAATCAAACCATCGGGGAGGGTCCATAATTTTATTCAAATCGCAAACAGCTGGACGTCTGCACCGCGCATCACCGTTGTTGCTTGCTCACGACATGCCAGCACACCTACCATCGTCCATGGAACTGCTGCTCGGCTACATTTGCTCACTGCTGCTTCGCCAGCTGCAGTCTGCATTCCATTGCTCATGCTCGTGTGTTGATGAGTCTTTTTTTTAAACAAGCCGGCTATGCTGCACCCAACAACCCGTACGTTGTCCCTCGTGCTCTACGCCACTCACGATTCAGATCCCGCCCTTCACACAATCGCGACGAGAACGACAGCAAAGTATAAGCGAGGATGGTCCTCCTGCATTCAACATGTATGTATTGAATGTGCAGCATGCCAGTGCCCAGTGCAGCGGCGGAGGTGAATTTTGGGAACCTGCAAAATTTCGGTGGGGTCCTGCGCTGGTCAGCGGCTGGCCGACTCGATTATCATCGCCGACGATGTTCAATGATGAAGTTCGTTGCTGTTGGCTGTTGGTCGGTCGTTCGTTCGTTCGTTCGTTCGTTCGTTCGTTGGTGTTCGTTGTTCGCCGCCGTCCAAGTTGTACGACAGAAAGGCGGTTGTTGCGGTAGTGCTTGGCTGCGAAGGACGAAGGGGAGGGTATGGCGTGTGTTAAATAACGTTTTTGTAAGTGACTCCAACGACAATGTCGCGAACGTGGAACACAGCATGGAGTCACAAACTTGCCGCCTGTGATGCAATTGCAGAAGAATGGTTCGTCGATAGGCAAGGGCTGCTGGGAGTGACACGATGCGACTGGGCGTGACTTGCAGAAAAAACGAAGGTGTCACAGTTGTCATCGAAACAAAAACATTGTTGTTTTTGTGGCAGTTAGAATAGGCACAATGGATCCTCTAGAGCAGTATTCGAAGCTCTCAGGCTTCATAGGTGCTGTTATCCTCAGCAAAGATGGGCAAGTCCTGAACCGAGCAGGAGACGAGTTTGAAGTAAAGCCAATTTTCGCCATTCTGCAAGACACATGTGCCCTCGTGCAGAGTGGCGCCGTTGGCAACGCTGCATTGAAGAAAATTACTGGTGCGTAGTGGTTTGCAAGTTGCGTGTTTCTGTGTGCGGTGTTGGTTGAACGTACCTAATGTCTCGATGTTTGCCTCTGCGTGTCCTCAGTTGCTTTCAGCGGGTTTGAGTACGGAGTCACGGTTTCGGCCAGCAAAATTCACATTTTGAAACAACAAGCTTAAACAGCAACATCACAATCATCTTTTGTCACAGGGGTGTGTGTATAATTATTATGTCAACTTATTCATTTTCTCAACAGGTCGCTACGTCGGCAGCGAGGCTCAAGAAATCTTCTTGGACACTTGCTCGGCTTTGGCAGAGCGCGGCGTGCTGCAGGCGCTAGCGTGCTCGTTCTGTTCAGCAACACAGTAGAATGCAAACATGCATCCCGGCGACAACAAAAACATCCAAGTAAGATAAGGTCCGGTGAATGTTGGTTTCGTCAGCAAAATAAAAAGTGGAGCAGCGATCAAAGGCGCCAGAACGACGTCAAGGAAAATGCTGGTTTGGCACAAGTTGTGGAAAGGCCTATTCACGAGAGCAGAAGCAGCAATTGTCAACATATTTCCAGTCACACTAAGACGTAACAAAGCGAATCTCACACGGCACGTACCCTCGCAAGAACAGATCACGCAATGTTGTGTTCAACATGATGGGCTCTTCGTCGAGAATCGAAAGATCATCCTTGACATTCCCCGACGCATCGAGCAGTTCATCATCGCCAACTGGGGCGGGAATTTGATGCCTCAACGCCGCATAGACGGCAAATGCGTGGCACAAGAAGCAACATGCAGCCTGCAAAATGTAAATTGACTTCATCGATGGAACACAGCTCCGCCGTGGTTTTGCGATCGATGTCGTGGATTTTCCGTCGAGAAGCACCGCTATTGTTGGAACAGCGAGAATGACGTGTAGGGAAACTAGGTGAAGCACATATGCCGACCACGACACATGCAGAGTGGCGGGGAGGGCGAGGACGTTCGATGTGGCCACAATAGTGGTGGCCAGAACCAGCAGCCGAATTCGGACACTGGTGTGCTGATGTGCGCCCCAGCCGTCTGAATTCCGACCGATGACCCATGCTGTCACGAAAAAGAACGGGAACGCTAAACTGATAGCTCCAAGAAAGCCGGCCCCAATAATGAAGAGGGGCGCCAGAGAGGGTAGGTCGAGACGGCGGCTCTGAAGAGGCAAGAACGTGCAAGCTGGAAGTACCCACATGAGAAGTTGTTGTGACCAAAACCATCCAGTGGGTTCTTCTGTGACTTTCTCGTACGCTGTGATGAAGAAACTTGGCACATGTTCATAGGCGACATCTGAGTACTCCGCATTGTGAGCGGAGATGAACTTCAGAATCGGTGTCCATGTCAAAAACCAGGCAGTGAACGACAAACACACGGCAGCAGCCGTAACAATGATTGCACCTCGAGGCGCAGACGCTGCGCCACAAAGCCGTGGCCAAGGTAGGACAACAAACACGCACGCAACTGCGGAAAGGAAGAGGGTGCCGAAGTATGCCAAGACTGGAAGAGGAGTGCCAGCTTGCTGTGAAAAAATATCCACCGTCTCTTCCAGCAAGTTAGAAAACTCTCGAAGAGAAAGAGTGACTTCTCCGCGAGGCATGCTTCGCTGAGCCGTTGTCGACGACCGTGGATACCAGTCGGCTGTGTGTGCGAATTCCTGCGACGTCGTACACCAGACACTCTCTCGCGCTGATTGCTTTCTTGTGTCCACACTTCACATTGGTGTCACTTTTTCTCTCTGATCAATTTTGTGTGCTCACAAGCAAGTCCACAACCCACCATAAGATCCAGTGTCAACTAGCAAACGTATTGTACGTGGCTGCAACAATGCCGTTCCCCACCCTGCTGTTCGTGTACCGTCCACAAACGCGCCAGCCTGCTCGAACTTGTCAAATTCTCTTCATCACCTGCTCTGCCCATTCAAGCGCGTGAGCCACATCAACACCATCATCCCGCACCATCTTTCCGCGAAGCCCGTTGCTATCTCTATCATACTTTCCTCGTCGTCCTTCCCCTCCTCCACCACCTCCTCCACCTCCTCCTCCTCGCCACCAACATCGTCGTCAACGTCGGCATCGCTGCGGGGTTCGTTGTGATGCGGTGGTGTTGCGTTGTTGCGGCAACGCTGCAACGTTGCAACCAACGATCCAAAACCCCAACAAAAACAACAGCAGCAGAAGTTGTACTTTTAGTACATGAAACTTAGTACTAGTACATTATCAACCTGGATAAAATACACACGTCAGTCCATGAAATACATCGCAATTCCCAATAAAGGAGGGTATTTACTTCACTTAACCCACTAACACTCAACTACTCTAGAAACGGGAATAAACGTAATCACGACTGTCTCGCGTTAAGACCTATTTCAGGATAACACAGAAGCCCAATGAGAGTGAATGTAAGGTACCTATAAGCGGGAATACATGGTAAAGACAGTGAGGGTGTGGCCATGGCAGGCAGACAGGCAGTCAGTCGTCGCTGAGCTGAGTTGAGTTGACGTCGTGAGTGGCCACTGCGTTCGTTCGTTCGTTCGTTCGTTCGTTCGTTTGTGCGTTCGTTCGTTCGTTCGTTCGTTCGTTCGTGAGTTCGTTCGTGAGTTCGTTCGTGAGTTCGTTCGTTCCTTCGTTCTTTCGTTCCTTCGTTCCTTCGTTCCTTCGTTCCTTCGTTCCTTCGTTCGTTTCGATAATTTGTTTGTTGCTTCGACGGATGAACGACGACGACGACGATGTCGGTCTTTCTGCGCTTAACATTCGCCGACCGACCATGTTTCGTTCGTTGAAAGATGGTAGTCGTGGGCTCGAATGCACCGCGCGCTCAACATGCCTAGACTGACAGTGACTCTTCGAGCTGTGCTTTGGACAGGGGGACGAATTTTTACTCCGAAATAAAATGAGCAAGTTGCCGTAAGATGTCTGCACTGGCATTCACCCTCACATTCTTGTGCACAAGGTATCGAGCACGATGAAATGAGAAGCAGTCGTCCAGACCAGTGTTCGTAAATGAACGCATCCGTACGCAAGGCTCCAGTCACTCAATGCCGCAGTTCCTTCGTTACCAGAATGGCCAGTCGGCACGTTCGAGAATTGTAGTCATTCTCAATTGTTTTGTCAAGAGGTAATCCAACGTGTGGATCATGAGCCATGGTGACCACCATCGAGCGAAATCGAGCGTCCAAAGTTCATTTGTAGATCGGCTCCGGGGCCTACGCGTGGATTCGTCGGAATTACATGCGAGTCGAAGCGCTCCAGCGCGCTCGCAGCAGCGCAGTGATGGCCTTGAACCGCGCACACGCGAGGCTTTAGCCCAGTCTATCCGAATTTGTGTACAACAGTCAGAAACGCGACGTTTCACACATGACCTGGCGGCACTTCAGAAAGACCGTGAGACTGCGCTCATTGAAAGCATTTGCGATTCTGTTGACCAAGCGTTCCGCAATTTTCTTGAAGTGTCCTCCTCCAATGCGGAGTCGACACAGCAGGCGAACAGCCGGGCACCGAGCCTGGCAGACGAGCTACGGACGATTGCAGCGCTACTGGCCTTTGTGAAAGTTCAGGAGAGCAGCAGTCGAGATGAAGGCAACGTTCTCCGGGAACGCCAGATATCGGTTGGCCATCGCAGAAGTGCCACAGCGGGAGACATTCAAACTCTTCGGCGACGCAAGTCTTCTTCCTTTCGCCACGGCGACACAACGAACAACATGCGAGAGGACTCGTTTGCAACCGAGAGCACAATTTCCGATCCAGCATGGATGAACAAATCTACACCTCAGAAAAGCAAACGGCTGGCGAGAACGAAATCCAAATTCCACATTCCTCTTGCATTACGGAATGCAATGAAGAAGAAAAATGGAGAACCGGACTCTGATGGTTCGCCAAGCAGTTCAGTGACGCAAACGCGCTCGCGGGATCGCGCCGCAGGATCATCTTCGTCTTGGGAACCCGATGACGAGGTGCAATCTCGCAGCAGCGGTGACGGCGACGACAACAGCGACAATGATGCGGACAGGCGTGACCAGAATTTCAGCGATATGGACGAATCTGGAACGCACGCTGGTTGGTTGCAGGAAAAAGAAGCCGCAGAGTTTGCGTTAGATGGCGGGCGAACCCGCGTCAATGCCAACTCAACAATGAGCGAAACGACTTCACATGCTGTGGAACAACGCGCTTGGAGAGTCGCACGTTGTTTAAGTCGAGGCAAATTGCATGGAAAATGGAACACCAACAGTCATGCCCGACCTTTTTCGAGTTGTGAATGCGTGTCCCCCAAGTGTTCGGTAGCGATAGTGCAAAAGCGAATCAATTTTGCCGTCGCGGCAATGTTTGCTGTGCTTTCAACTTTGCTTTGTGCGCACGATCTTAGAGAGCAGATTGACCTCAAGCAGTTGATACGCGAGGTACGGCCGCACATGGTGTGACATGTTCTTATGGTTTGTGCACTCGATTATGCAAGCTGCCTGGGGCATGCAGGAAGCAAGTGCAGCTGACGAAGTTCAAGCTCTCCAAAGGGAAGTGTCACTGTTGCAAAAGTCACTGCGGCTTCAAAACGGAGCGTCGCAACAGCGAGCTCTCAACAATCCCGAGTTTGCTTCGAGTCCGCGCGTTGGAGCCTCAAGCCGAGTTCAAGAGCTACGAAAACTTGCTCTTTCTCGGCCAAAAACAGCCGAGTCACAGCCGAACGAGCAGCAGAAGTCGTCCGCCACAAGTCATGTTCGGCAAATTTTGTTGCGAAGGCGACAAAGCAAAGTTTTTCCTTCGCAGCAGCCCCAACATTGCAAAATTAGCCTCTCAGAATACGTGCCAATCAATTTGGTACGTAGACACTACGAATGCACCTCACTGTGTAAATCCTGCGTCTAATGCCATGGCGCGATCCTCTCTGACTCAGGCTGGAAATTTTACGAGATGGAGCGCCAGCAATAATAGGAAGCTTCTGAAACTAAGGGACGCTTTGCGTCGAGCAAACGAACGAGAGGTGTGACAAACCGCGTGTTTGCGAACACTTGTATGTGGTACTCACCGTGTTCCAATTCTACAACACAGGCAATGCTTAACGAAGATTTGAGGATGCGCCAAAGCAGAAACGTGGAATTCGGCAAGCGAAACTTGGTGCGTCCCTTGTCCTGTGTTTACGTTTCCGCGACGTCGTTGACGCAGACTCGTCTTGCAGGCACACTTGTCAGAGACCCTAGATCAACAATTCGTATCCGCACAGAGAAAGAATGCGCAGGTAAAAATTGAACGTTGTACACGTGCGCTGCTTTGTGTTGGAAACCTTGTGAACTTTAACACGGACTATTTGTTGTTTTGACAAGGCAAAGCAATCTTTAGAAGAAACACTGAGCAAGAACTCTGTCGCTCGATGTGCGCGGCATTGGTCCGAATTGCGCAAAGTGCTGGATGATGAAGCTGCAGAATTAAGGCTTCAGTATCGAAAGCAAAAGGCTGAAGCTCAAAGCCGAGATCTGGGTCAGTATTGAGCTTTGGGTTCGAATCGCAATGGTCATAACTTGCCAGTCTTGTTTCATTCAATTTGGGTTTGCTACACTTTGTCAGGTTCTGAGCGTGAGCTGGACCAACTTAAAGGTGGTGTGAAGCAGCTGCGCAAAGTACTTAAATTAGGTCAGTTCGTTGGCATTTTGTTCTGCTAGTAAGGGTAGGATTCATTTCTTTGTGTTGATTCATGTTCAGGCAGAAAGCTCGCTGAAGATATTCACGCTTTTGAGAAGCAGCAATCAAAAGTTCTGGACGCGGACCACGTTGGCGTGAAAGTCCCTGTTCAGGATGGCCTCCTCGAGTCCAAGACAGAATCCACGTCACACTTTGACAACGCTGTGAGCAAATGTCAGGTATGTGGTGCTCTCCACAGCAATATGCGATCCCTAGAGCCGAGCGCCCACCGGTCACAAAAGTATTGCATTTGGATTGTGTTGCTTCAGGATCTGGCGCCGCAATTGGGACCACAATATGCGTTGGCAGCTGTTGCTCAGAGCGTACATCATTCCGTCCGAAAAAGTCTGAGTCCGTCGACATTCACGGCTGCCATGTCTTCCCAGTCATCGAAACCAAGGTCTGGAGGCACCTTCGACACAGTCCCGGTACTTCTCGCGCGTGAAGCTGCCCAAATGGCGCACGCTGACATGAAACGCGCATCAACGGTGTATTCGGACTTTCAGAAAACTTCTGAGCTTGTCCGGTCGGAAAACAGACACATGCCAGTGGCAAACGTGCACGCTGATGTTGCTCCTGTTCCTGAGGCACAGGCACTGTCTGGCGAGTCGGCAACATCCCCTGTGACAAAAATGCTGATAGCTGAAAAGCGCCGGGCACTCGCGGCAGTCGCACTTCAATCAGGCAGATTAACGGACTTGCAACGCGCCATTGAAGCACTGACGGAGGCACACCGTCGTCATGAGAAGGAAGCGAGCATCAAGACAGCCGAGCGGATGGCCCAAATGCAGCGCAAACGGCAACAACTCAGCAACCCCGAAGTTCTTGAAGCTGAGACGAGCGAGTTCGAAGCCGCTCAAACCACACCTTCAATTGAATCTTATGCAGAAAATGAACTGGCGAACGACAAAGTGTCAGATGATCGGTACCGCAACATGCTGGCCGTCACGTCTCTTTCCGATTCATCAGGAACACCCGTCCCTCCGCTTGTGGACGATGTGTCTCCGAAAGCCAGGTTTGCAGGCGCAAAACTGTTCCGGAGCACTTGTGTTATGGCATACCCCAACGACGTCACACTGTCAATGTGCTTCCATTGCAGAATTGAACATCAAAGCGAGTCGTCACCAAGTGACCAAGACAATTTTGAAGTCACCCGACACAAATTCTTTACGACAGCAGCTGGAACAATGAGGTTCGATAAATGCGCTGCATGTATTCTGTTGTTGTTGTTGTTGTTTTTCAAATTTTGTTGCACTTATCTGCTGCAATACTGTTGTTGCAGGTACGCTGACAGTTCGGAAGGATACGATCCTCGTGGCCTTGAGGTCACCGAGGTTGTCCTTCCCGCACGCAGCAAAGATTCTTCAAGTCGCACCCGACAAACGTCAAAAGCTCCGCAGACCAAGCCCCAGGCTTCTGCTAAAAGCACGAAAAAGTCACGCGCTTCGTTGAGCCGCAAGAAAAAGTCGCACAGGGCAAAAGCGGCAACTAAATCTAGTAAGAAGAAAGGGAAGAGTTCAAAGAAGAAAGGCAAAGATGTGTCCCTACAATTGTTGATCGCGTTTGATGGACAGTATTACGCCAATGCCACTCCAGGTGCTTCCGCGAAGAGTTAGATTCTTTTGCCGCATAAACGCAAGACATGACCCCGAATCATCCACTTTCAACGAATAATTTATGACCTAAGTAGAGGAACATCCGCGAAACTGTGATGCTAATTACTTTGTGCACAACATACTGGGAGAACCAGGAGGAGACGTGGCGTTATCCAGGGCGAACATCTCGTCGTTCACCATGCTCCAGCGAAAGATATCAATGTCCTCCGCCAGATACTTTTTATCGTTCGCCTATCCACATACCAAGGGTGCACAATCAGCAGGGATTCCCAACAGCAGCAAGTCCATTCATATGAGTCAATTCGAGTGGGCCGACAACTACAAACTTACTCGAGTCGACAACGGAACACCGGATTGAATGAGCCACTTCAAGCTGACCTGGGCTCCAGTCTTGTTGTGCGCGTCAGCAATGGGTGTCACGACGGGCCCATCGATGAGCTCAGATGAACCGTTCCCAAGCGGGGAATATGCCTGAATCACAATATTTTGTTCCCTGCAGTAACTGATGACACCGATGGGATCAATTCCCATACCCACGTGATACTGCACTTGGTTGACGGCAGGTGTAACAGTGGATTTCGCGAACAGGCACTCAAAACATGACTGACAATAATTGGAGACTCCTGCAAGCGCGGCACCGTTTGAGACATTTACATCGCCACTTCATGCATTGAGTTGAGTTTTTGGTTGGACAAACGGACGTACCAATCGCCTTCGTCATGTTCTGAGCCAGCAAGTATTCCATGGCGCTCCATTGTTCCTGGATTTCATTGCAACCCGCTTCACATCCAACTTTGGGAGGGAAATGAATCAACAGCAGGTCAGACGCCTCGATATTCAGCAGTTTGAGGTTGTCTTGGTGTACCTTCACCGAATCGCCGTAGCAGTCCGAAGTTGAAACGCCGGGGAAACCACATCCAGGCACCTTGGTCGTTACAAACACTGCGTCGCGTCCGCCTGGTGCCTCGGCAATCGCTCTTCCGACGCCATCTTCGTTCCCATAATCGTTAGCAGTGTCAATGTGGTTGAATCCGACGGTGTACGCTGCTTTGATGGCATCGTACGCCACACTCGAATTATAACGTCCTGTACCAATGGACACCATCGGCATCTCCACGCCATTGTTCAAGGTGATGGTGGGCACTGCGGCCCCAGCAACACCCGCTGCTAAAGCAATGCACACAGTACAAGCCCACTTCATTGTTGCCGAGATCAAAGTGCCAGTTCAATGCAAGAGTTAAAAGGGGGCGATTTAGCTGCCACTCTGAGATTTACCTGCTGCACACGCACTCGCAACACGCCACCACGCCACTGCCTCTGTCACAGAAAAATTATACCATGTGCGTTTGAATCATTTTGGGTTTCCCTGCTTCGCCGTGGTCGCTATTACACGCAACAGTATCGCAACACAGCCGCAGCCGTTCTTTGTGACGCTCGCGCCACGACATACATGATGCGGGAGAGCGAGCATGGCGAAAGCAAGGCTCTCCCGACCCGCCGAACGATGGAGATCTTGCGCAACACACAGCTTCAAACCACAGAGCGGCACGACACAAGGCCACGCCAGGCCACGTAATGCCAGCAAGTTTTTGGCATTTCCGTTGCCGTTTCCGTCGTTGTCGTCGTTGCCGTTTCCGTCGTTGTCGTCGTCGTCGTCGTCGTCGTCGTCGTCGTCGTCGTCGTCGTCGTCGTGGTTCGTTGCCTCCTTCTGTGCACCTCTACTCTTTGTACTAAAAGTACTATTTTCGCTTCACCTTCAATTCCTCCTCAAATCAGTACATAAAAATGAATTACTTCAATAGTGATATTTATAGTACGAGGTACAAGAAAATACTCAATAAAAAGCAGTGGCCGATCGAACGACGAACGACGAACGACGAACGACGAACGACGAACGACGAACGAACGACGAACGACGAACGACGAACGACGAACGACGAACGACGAACGACGAACGACGAACGATGTGCGGTCGAGGCAGGCGCAAACATTCATGCACATGCTCACACGGACCGTCATCGAGATGTTGAAGTTCGTTGCTAGATTTGACTGACTGCAACGTGTGGTCGCTGTGTTGGTCGATGTGGAATGGCAGCTTGAGGTGGAGGAAATTATCGACGGTTGTGGTGGCACAATTGAACGCCGCCACAGCTCGTGGCAGCAGATATTGAGTCACGAACCTGAAAAAGCAGGGAAGGTATTTTGCTTCTTTTGTCTGATTGTGAGCGGTTTGAAAGGCCATTGGCTCAGTTCTGAGAAGGTTTGTCAGCCCTCTCGCTGCAAGTCGTTAGCACCATGGACTCCAGCATGGGGTACCCACCGACCAAGAAGACCGCCATTGTGGTGGACGGACAACACACCGACATTGTCGTCAATGAGTTCGCAGATCGTTTCTTTGTTGTCATTACACAGAACGGCAAAGTAGGGACCGTGGTACGTGAGATACTGATTTTAATAGCGCGAATTTGCTGTGATTGCTTTCAATACATTGCGTTGTCTCTCAGATTGAGGCTAGCATCGACGCTGTACACGACAAGCAGAAAGTCTTTTCTGGTACAAACTGGTTGTCTTTAGTGACTTGATTCTGAGATGTCGGTGTCGCTTATGTTCGTGTGGTGCATGTGCAGTTCGAACAGCGTTTGGAAATGCCGACAACCCGCTTTTAAACTTGTGTGCAAGGCAGCTCATCCAGCAAATTAGGTGCGTCATGTTGCTAGTGAACCACGGGTGTGGGCACTGGAGTTTGAGCGTTGACATTTCCTTCTTGCACGTCCCTGATCAGTCAATCAGCAACACCGAAAAAGTTAACTCTTTGCGTCACGCTCCATCCGGAAACTCAGTTGAAATCTATAAAGCAGATCATGCGATCTGTGGAAGAACTGAAAGTGTGGTAGCTTCACCAACCCCACCCAAAGTTGGAACACACCACCATAATTATATTTATGCACGTTGACAGACAAAACACTTCCGTCGCGCTCAGCGACGGTCCTTCGTAGATGCAGCTGCGCTCTGCTGTGCCTTCGCAATCTCATGGCGATTGTAAAATTGGAATAACATGTTGGTTGTATCAGTTGTCAGCACGGTCTGTGCAAGGGTTGAAAGACACAACAACGTGTTAGCACACGCAGTCCACAAGGCGCTGAAAATGCGAAGCGAGATGCACCAACCTCGTCCAAAACTCCGAGAGATGTCATGAACTTTTGGAACATAGCAGTTTCCTCTGCGTTTACCTCTACGCCGCGCTGTTTGCGCTGCATTAGGACTTGGTTGGAGTCAAACAGCAGCTGGCGCTTGACTCGCAGACGTAGAATGGCCTTCATACAAACAAGTCACTCCAAGTGTCAAGTTGCGGTGCGGTTTGTCACGACAGTGTACAGCCGCCGCACCTGCTGGCATTTCTCGCGGATACTGAGCAAAACTTGCGGGAGATCGACGTGCCTGGTCCATCAGCAATCAGTTTAGTTTCATCAAAGTATCGACCGAATGCAGCACGTTGCTCAGCAAAAGAGCGTACCACAAGAAGAAGCTGTGCTTGACATATCGATCACTCCTCTTTGGGACCTCTTGAACAGCCACGAATTGCTGCTGTAGAAGCGCGTACAGAGTTTTGCGGGTTTCACGAACGGAGAGCATCGCCTGTCGACCAATGTCCTTTTCTTCGGCATACTTCAATTTGAGCAGCAGTCGGAATATCCGCAACCCGAAGCGGTGATTAAATTTCTTCAGCATGATGTCGTAAACTGTCTGCATCACCATGCCACGCAACAACACTTGCGTATCCAAGACATACAGGTCACGCCGTGACCCAGGCCTAGACCCGGCATACGGACTCAAAACGCCTCGATCGGAGAGCAGAGTCATCATTGCGTCGACTGTTGCCTTGGACGCGTCAGGACCGCAGGCCCTTTCCAACACTCTCTGCGGCACTACTATTCGAGCAGAGCTGGAGGAACTGCGCATCGCAGCCAAGGTACTGTCATGCCCATCACCAAACTTGTCCGTTTCGTCGTTGTCCTGCAAAGCTTGGTGGGCGGCGGATTCAGCCTGAGAGTCGGCATATTCAAAAACTTTCGGCAGGAACTGAGCAGCGGCGGTTGCAAGGTCGCGGCTAATGCCGGTGCACCACACCACAAGTTGACCTGTTGAATGAGCCACCAAACCAAATAGTACCGCATGAGCATGCAATATTTCACCACGCGTAGCCGACATCACACTTACCACGAAGGATTTGCCGCTCCATTTCTTGCATGCACCGCTCGATATTACACCGGAACGTGCTCCTCTTGAGCTCGGCCAATGGCTGGATGAATGCATTTGGAATACGATCAACTTCTTTGGACGCTTCTGACTGAGCTTCGGCATCATTGTCTGTTGTACTATTTTCGACCCGTGCTCGCTTTTGGGGAGCACTGTCTTCGTCACCGGTCGCGGCATTCTTGCGGCTTTTTTCTCGTTTCTTTTTCTTCTTCTTGTCTCCATTCACAAACCCGAGAAGGGCAGCAAATCCCACTTGCGGAGAATCAGTCCGTGACTTTTTGCGCTTGCCGGAAGCACCGTTTTTGAGTCGTTTACGATCTGATGCCGTTCCTCTTGATTCGGATGCCCGTGTTGATGGGCTTCTCGGACTGGATGCCGCCGAGCCTGAGTGCTTGGCCGCGCCAGCAGCACTGCCATTCCCGCTGTTCGCCGAACTGGTGGCCTGCTTCTGAGCACTAGCGGCAGATGCTGATCTAACCTTTTTCTTGCCGATGTTGTAAATGGTGCTGTCATCGAGCGGTTCCACGCGCGTGATGAAACCCGCTCGCAGCATTTCATTGAATCGGCGGTGTGTGAGGTTGAGCTTTTCAACAAATGCTGCACACTTGGGATCCTCTCGCCCGGACGGCTCGAACTTCAGAGCTGCGTGGCGACACACACTCTCAGCCCCGAGACGTCCGTTTAGAAGCAACACTCGGAAGATTTCTTCACACTCTGGTGGAAATTTGTCCTTCACCAACTTCATGAAGTGCGGGAAACGAATCCGGTTGAGCGCCGCTGCCACATCGACGGAGTAGAGCAGCGTGCCGGCTACCCTCTTCGCAATCAGCAGATTTTGCTGCAACAAAATGGCAAGAATGTGGAACATCGTGTTTGGGTTAAAGTGCTGCGAAGGCAACTCTTGCAACAGGTCGTACGCCGACAACCGGCCACGCTTGGCCAGCGCATCGAACACACACTCGACAGCGATGCCGAAATGCTCGCGAATGATGTGCAAGGCGAGCTCCTTTTCAGCCATGGTTGTCATTTTTGCGGCACAACAAGCAACGCCGCGGTCACGCCCGCCGCCCTGTAGTCCAGGTGACGAGCCTCCGAGATTCAACACAAAACTGGCACTTGTCTGAAAAAACGTCGCCACCAAAGACGCGTGGGCAAAAATTCGAAAGAAAGAGTTGTTGTATCGGCGACATGCACCTCCCCAAGCCCTTGGTCAAACCAAGCCGCTTGTTACGGCAACTCGCTTTCCGACTCTATTCCTCCACGTCTGTCTTTAGTCACACACACAAACACACGCACATAATGCAGCACACCGACCACGATCAGGCACTTAGAACCTACAAGCGCGACAACAACTGCGTCAGGCGCGCTCTATGGCGCCTTTGTCAAAGAATAAGTCGTCATCGTGCGATTGCAGCGGTCGAGAAGAAAAAGAAAAGTCATCGACGTTGTCATCGTTTGATCATCGAAGTGTTGCATTCGCACGCTTGTTCGCTGACACAGCAGTGTGACGAGGACGTTGTGCAAAGAAAGCGCCCCTAAAGTTCGTCGAGCAGCGTCGTCGTTCGTCGTCGTCGTCGTTCGTCGTCGTCGTCGTTCGTCG
>ENA-OWNT01003093-OWNT01003093.1-seawater-metagenome-genome-assembly--contig:-NODE-3093-length-16186-cov-3.823887_pt1 | contig 16186 bp, 14 predicted proteins | sample MGYA00238136_ERZ651165 | MGnify/ENA primary metagenome ERZ651165 (study PRJEB26861, sample SAMN08777766) | seawater metagenome | isolation source: coastal seawater | place: USA: Florida | collected...
TACTGACACGCTCACGTCACTTATTAACCACACATACTCATACAACTCACTCACTCGCTCACTCACACTCACTCACTCACACTCACTCACTCACACTCACTCACTCACTCACACTCACTCACTCACACTCACTCACTCACTCACACTCACTCACACGCTGGCGCTGGCGACGGATGACAACATGACAACGACGGTTCGTTGTCTGTGTTGTTGCCGTTCGTCGTTCGTTCGTTCGTTGTTCATCGTACGTTCGTTGTTCGTTCGTTCGTTCGTTTGTTGTAAGTTCACGAGTGTGTTGTCTGTTGTGCTGTCCGCTGTTGTCTGCTGTTGTCTGCTGTCTGTTTGTCCGTTGCCTGTTGTCTGTTTGTCTGTTGCCTGTTGTCTGTTTGCCTGTGCCTGTTGTCTGTTGTCTTTTTGTCCTGGCGTCTGTCAGTGTCGTGTGCTGTTGACTGTTAATGGCATTGTGCCTTGCCGTGTGCTGTTGTTTGTTGGTGCGTAGTCTGTGTCGGCAGTCATTCAGAGCGTGTTGCGGTTGCTCTGCAGGACGACACGTATGTCGAAGTTTGTTTCTTTACCTGAAGTTGGACTTCACAGCAAATAAGTATCTCCCACGATTCATCATTTCCAAATTCTACTCAAATCTCAAATCTGCAGAAGTTCAACATGTCGCAATTTGTCTTCCCTGGGTAGTAAGCGCCAGCATTCAACGAAATGTTCAACGCCTTCAAAAGTGCGCTCGGTCTCAGCGGAGCACTGCCGTTTTCTATCGGTGAGGAGAACACTCAATTTCAGGGGCGCACTGCTTGGCAATTGTTTCGTGGGCGACATACTGCGTCCAACCGTGATGTAAGTATTTTTCGAGTTGACCATGCGACGAAAGCGTGCATCAATGCACGGCAGCGATTTAAAACTTTGCGCCATCCAAACATTCTCAGCTACGTCGACTCCGCCGAAAACGGAGAACAATTGTACATTGCAACAGAACTTGTTGTTCCACTTGTTGAATGGCTCGCATTAGAACGTGACAAGGTCAAGGCCAAAGTTTCTCCCGATGAAACTGCACGAGCTGCCCAATCTCTGCAGCTCCATTGCCTGTGGGGCCTTGCGCAAATCTTGAGAGCACTTGCATTTTTAAACATGGACTGTAAGAAGGTGCGAGACATTTTCGGAGCTTGAAACAAATTTCATCTGTGGCCCAAATGATTTGCTGGTTTGTGTTTGTTGTCATGTGTCCAATGCTTTGGCTCTATTACTTGGGCAGGTTCACGGCTTGGTGTGTCCAGACTCTATCTTTGTCACCATTGACGGAGACTGGAAACTTGGTGGATTGGACATGACCTGTGAGATTGATGACAATGGCAGTCATCTCGCAACAATGCAGGCGAATCCAAATTTGCTCCCGGCACTGTATAAATGCCCGGAGCTCAAACAATCGGCTTTGCCAAGAAATTTCCCAGCGTGGGGTTTCGACATCTGGGCTTTTGCGGTGTTGTGCAAAGATGGTATTTTCGTTGAGGGAGAGGACTCATTCACCATCGGAACCATTCCAGGCGACTTGCGCCGAGCCTGCAAAGCTGCACACGATGAGCGTCCCAGTCGCCGACCCAGTCCCAGGAAAATATTAGACAATGCTGCCGCTTCTTTTGCTCACAACCCGTTTGTTAGTGCAATGGAAACGCTCGAAAATTGGGCGCTCAAGGTACGTTAAACGGTGAACACCTTGTTCTGCGAATGAGTACTTGTCAAATGGTTGATCCGCCTTTTCGTGGTGCCTACTGTTTGGTCAGAGTGACTCCGAAAAAGAATCTTTTGTTGTGCAACTCGCACGCAATATAGCAGGATTTCCTCAGACAGTTTGCTTGCAACGAATTCTTCCTGCCTTAGTTCAGCAAGTTGAGCTGGGAAACTCAGCAGATGGCTCCCAGCGGGTGGTTGACAAGTGGAAAGTGATGACGCTGGCGCCGCTAGCGCAAATATCGCCGCATGTCTCGCCTCAGCAATTTAAAGAGCAAGTTGAACCAATTATCCTCCGATTCTTTGCGAGCAAGAACCGTATGACCCGAGTCATGGTGCTACAGAACTGCGGCGGTTTCATCGGACAGCTCAACGCGGACTTGGTGAACACCAAAATTTATCCAGACGTCGAGTCCGGTTTTGCAGACACGAACACTACAATGCGAGAAGAGACCATCAAAGCCATGGTGTCATTAGCTCCAGTTTTAAACGCGGCGAATTTGGGACGTGTTCTGCAGCAATTCAACCGCCTCATGTTGACGACCAAGGATCAACCCGACTGCGCATTCCTCCGAGAAAACTGTGTCATATGCGCCCAGCACATCGCAGCGTACATTCATGCCGCAGGACTGCAGATGCAGTTGCTCAAATTGTGCTGGATTCCGGTGAGTTCATCACTTGACACGTTTGATTTGCGAGCACAAAACATTCTTTTCAACTCCGATTTCTTCAATGCATTAGGCATTGTCGGACGCCGGCACTAGGTGCAAGATTCGTGCTGTGACCGCGTTGCGAGATGCTTCCAGCTTGTACAGCGCTGACCAGGTTAGGGTGCGCACTCAGCTATGTGGGTTACGTTTAGTTTCTAATTACGCTTGGCGTCCATTGTTATAGATCGCGCACCAGATTCTTCCTCCACTTTCACCGCTTCTAGTTGCTGCTGACAACGACGTCCGCAACACAGCGTCCGAGACTCTTCGTGCCTTGGTAGCTGAGGTGACCGCAGCAGCTAACAACGGCACTAATGCACGGGAACCAGACCCAATAACTGTTACTCCCGGTGACGCTGGTTCCGCAACATCTGAGAACACCAAAGGAACAGGTGTTGTTGGTTCTTGGGGTCGATGGGCCATGTCAGCCGTCAGTTCAGCCACTTCGGCCGTGAAACGCAAAGTAAGCTCAAAGGCTGGCGCATCTAAGTCTCAAACTGCGAACACAACAACTCCAAAAAGTGCTGCCGGTGCACACCAGTCACATAAAGTCAGTGACAAACCTGAGCAAAACCCAAGCCGTGTTCCCTCAAATGAATCGGCACCTGGATGGGGAAATGACGACATGGATGACTTCAGTGATTTCAGCAACGACGACGACGACGATGAGTCCACACAGAAGGCGTCAGCAACAGCCTCAGCGTCTGTTGCTTCTCGAGCGTCCGCTACCAAGGCAACGGAGAACACTGTAAATGACCCGTTTGCTGACTTTTTCGCTGGCTCCACAACAACGAAGTCAACGAAGACCTCGCAGCCTGCAGACAATCACACGTCTGCGAACAAAAGCTCGCCAGACGACTTTTTTGCGGATTTTGGTTCGAAATCAGCTGCTTCAAAGTCGAGCTCGTCGCCGCGTGCGAACCAGACCTCGAAGCAAAAGACTACTGACGTTGATCGCGCACGACGAAAAGAAGAACAACGAAAACGGGTACGTCTGCCGGTGTGACGACGGGAGTCGCTTCGTCGAAGTCTGCTTCGATGCTGATATCAATCTCGATTTTGTGGGGTCTATGACATGCTGTGTAGGCACAAGAGCGCCGCGCCAGATTGGCCGCAAAAAAGGCTGAAGCCGAGAAGGCGAAGGCAAAACCCCGACCAAAAACTGCAACTAGTGCTCACAACTCATTTGACACCGATTTACTTGGAATGTCGCTGACATCTCCGAAGCAGTCCACGAAGTCTGCCACGCCAGTGTCTGGCGGGCTGTCATTGCCACCGCCTTCTACGGTGAAGGCAGCGCCAGCCCGTAATACTCGCAAAAGTAAGCCAGCCACACCGAAGGTTGATGATGACTTGGACGATTTTTTCAACAGTGACAATTGGAGTTAGCGCGCTTGGCATTGTGTGCGAGCAATTACTTATCAATAATTGGTGAAAAAATGTCCTTTCCTCTGGTTGCAAAGTCCTTTTCGTTGTTTGCTGGGTTTGCTCTTTCCGTTTGAAACGTTGATGGAAGAGGGTTCGAGACGGCACAGTCGCGTGCCAACAGCCACACATTACTCCGTGCAGGGAAACAGTTGGTGGATTCCAAGCGATGCAGCTGAAAGGCGAGTTGGGAGTTCGCGCTTGAGCACGAAATTACACAAAGGAGAATCCCAAGTTTTGATAGTGGGATTCCACGAAGTCGGACGACAGAAGTTCTGTCACCTGCACAGACAACAAACACCAAAAAGCACAATTGCGTAAATCCAAAATCCAACATTGTTGCCGACGGTGCAAAACGCTGAATTTTGGAACTCACCTTGGCGCGTGCAATGTTCAGAAACAACACCCCGTGGCAGATGTACATTGAGCGGTAGAGCGCTGCCCGACCAAGCAGTGCACGTATTCCACCTCCTTTGGCCGCTTGCCACCGACTGGCGGCAATGAGATTAGTAAATTGACCGTGTTGAATTCTAGTCTTCAGCTGATCTGGTACGTTCGTAATGTAACCGATGGGAAACCCCATACATAAGCATGCAAGCATCAATTGTTTCCCATCCAGGAAGCGCGCAATGGCTGAATCCTCCACATTCGGCTCAATGAACGATTGGTGGATGAAGTCAGCCAATGACGGACTACCAAGGAGAGCGCAATTGAACAGGAATTCACGACAGAAAGTGGCGTCATATCCTTGCAGCACGCGACGAATTCCGAACTGACGAACAACGGACAATATCGTCGTCCGTTTTTGCCCGGTGCCAGCCCCAGCCATTTGGTCCATGATCTTCGGGCACTCGATCGCGGTGATGATAGAACTCGAGGTCAATGTGCTGGCAATGATGCACGTCATTGTCTCTCTCAGTGTTTTCAAACGATCTTCCCCCTGCAGTACCCATGCCTCAGTCTTGGCATAAGTGGAGAAGTTTACAAATAGGTACGGGAATCGTCCCGCTATTACGACGCGGACGCCGGCATACAAATTGGATCTGTTCAACAACGCAGCGCGTGTGAACAGCTTGCTATGACCTGTTCTGCGCTGAAACCTCGCTACTACATCTTTGACTTTATTGGTCTTGCTTTTGATTCCCCATAGCGCCTGGCTAAGCTTAAAGCCTCCTTGCAGGCGAGTAGAAATTCCATCCAGCACGATACCACCACAAAGCATCTGAGCTGCGCCGGCAACTGCTGCGCAGAATGCAGATCCAACGAGAGTGTGGCGGAGCGGCACCACCTACACACCGAATCCGCAATAAGCAATTGACAGCCTGCCACGCAAAAATTAAAGACAGTGCAAACCTACCTTGCCAGTTTCCGTTGGCCCACTCATAATTCCCCCTGGTTGTGCTAAAGCTGTCGTCGAACACCTGGAGGCGCCTGGTATCTATGAGCTCCTTCCTACAAATGGGGGTTGCATGAGACCCATACCGACTTCCAGATGCGTCCCGCCTGCGCGCTGCACTGAGTCCACGCACGCCGTAGCAGAAAACAAGAACAGAGAGAACCACCGAGCGATAAAAACGAGCAGAGGCAGGAAGATACGAGTAACCCAGGAATAGCAGTCGCAGAACGTCGCAGCCCACGTCGACACCACAGCCAGAGCGGTGACACTGGACGAACGACCAGGCACCCGAAAACTCATCCTTGTCTGCCACCCTCTGCTTGAAGAACAAGCTCTCTTTGTACTTCGCTGGACGTGACTTCCACCCACCCATCCGCTGTACCCTCAGCCGGATCACAATATTGTTCAACCCCATCTCCGAACACCAACTCTCCCATTCAAAGCCCCCACCAACTCCGTCACACTGGTGCCGCAGCCAATACGTCGTCTGCTTGCCACTCTGCGTGCGCGTGCCATAACGAACAACGAAGACGTCGAGTGTTGTATGTTTGCATTCAAACAAACTCGGAATGCTCGTCTTCCCCCGCGGGCGACGCGGCCCGCGGCCCGCCGTTCCCCCAAGCACATGCCATACTCGAGTTGCATACTACTTCCTATCTATGTCATACATACATACACACAACACGCCACACGACCGTGGCAAGTGTTTGGGCAAGGCGGGTCGGTCAAGTAAGTTGCAACCTTGTGGCTTGTGGCGCGCGCGCTGTTCCGGCGCAGTGTCATAAAGGTTTTTTGTTAAGGTAAGTGACAGATCGCAGGTCGTAGTGCGCGCAGGGTGACGAGTGCCAGAGTCGCCAGAGTTGACCCAGATGACCACAACTGACAAACAGCCGCGGGCGGGCTCACTCACTCACTCAACTCACCCAGCCACCAACCAACCACCCCACACGCTCGCTCACAGCTCACTCACAGCCCACTCACAGCTCACAGCGCTCAGTTCGGTGAACAATGAACTGGCCGGCGGGGACGATGGTGACACTGTCAGGGCCAACCAAAATGATGGTTCAGGAGCATTGAGTCAGTTTACGTACCCGGTTTTTATGTTGGAGGACTGCTTTTGGAGAGTTATTTGACCTTTGTTTTATTGTGAAAATGATCCGTGAAATAGTTTTAGTACACTTTTTTGAAAATGCCGATTTCAGTAACTTTTTGCAGAATCCTGTGGATTGTGGATTGTGGAAGTCCGAATTTGTACTTTTAGTACGAAGATTACTATGTTTCTATTCAGTCACTTGTCATAGTGTATAATCGTTGAAGTTATGGTACTCCACAAATTAGTGCAGTGTTTACCGCAATAGTCAACGTTTTTTGTCCCGATCTCCGTTCCGAGGACTTCAATCAATCATTCATTCACTGTGAGTGAGTGACTGTGAGTGGCAGGAGTGAGTTTGGAAGTGAGTGAGTGAGGGTCACAGTCAGTCACAGTCACCTCACTCTCTCACAGTTCACACACACCAAGTGACTGACAGTGAGTGACAGTGACTGACAGTGAGTAAAGCCACGACGCACTAACCCAGCCAGCCACTCACTCCCTCCCTCCCACTCACTCACTCACTCCGTCGTATGGCATAGTTCACTCACTCACTCACTCACTCGCCCACAGTTCACTCATCGCTCGTTCGCTAATTCGTTCGTTCGTTCGTTCATTCGTTCGTTCGTTCGTTCGTTCGATCGATCGAAGACTGCGGCTCCATCATCCATCCATCCATCCATCCATCGAACTTCGAAATCGTCACTCACAGTCACTCACTCACTCACAGTCACTCAACGAACGAACGAACGAACGAGGTCGCTGACTGATTTGAATCCCACCCACTCACTCACTCACTCACTCACTCACTCACTCACTCACTCACTCACTCCGCTCAACTCAACTCAACTCAACTCAGTGTTTGTTGTCGTTCATTCGTCGTTCGTTCGTCGTTCGTTCGTCGTTCGTTCGTTCGTCATTCGTCGTTCGTCGTTCGTCGTTCGTCGTTTGATTGGTTTGTCGTCGTTGACTGGTTGTTCGTTCGTCGTCGTTGTTGATGGCTGTGACCCCCTTCGTTCCTCCCTTTCTGCGTTCCTCGTCAATCGATGCTCGCAGTTGACTATGCGTGCGTTGTCGATGTCAGTTTCATGCTGAATTTGGCGCTGTTGCTGTTGTTTGTTGTTGTAATTGTTGTTGTTACGGCGTTGCAGCCAAAAACGTGTTGCCTTGTTGGTCGGACGACGCGTTTGTTCATCTCACGCCGAGGTTTGAGTCGTCACTACTTGGTTTGCTTCTGTTTGTTTTTTTGGTTTTGTTCTTTCTTCTTCGTTTTTTATTCAGCACCAGTCCATTGCTTGTGGACCTCCTCGATTTTCATCCGTGCCTCTGAGTTGGTTGCGGACTTCTCTAGAGCTCGACGACGCAACGAGCAAGCCAGCGTCTGGTGATAGTTCCTTTTGCCGCATCGCGAACATGTTTGGAGGCCCCGGCGGCCCCGGTGGTGGCTTTGGCGCGTTTGGCCAAGGCCCTCCGCCACCAAAGGATGACGAGAAGGACGACAAAAAGAAGGAAGAGCAGCGACGCAAGCGCTTTGAACCAAAGAACCCCACGCGCGTCGGTCGTAAGAAGAGAAAGAAAGCAGGTACCTCCATCACCAAGCTCCCGACTATTCTTCCGAAAACAAAGTGTCGCTTGAGATTGTTGAAACTGGAGCGCATGAAAGACTACCTTCTGCTGGAGCAAGAGTTCATCAAGAACCAGGAGCGATTTAAGCCGAAGAAGGAGAAGGACGAGGAACAGAAGCAAAAGGTCGATTCCATCCGAGGTTCCCCGATGCAACTCGGAACCTTGGAGGAAATCATTGATGACAACCACGCCATTGTCTCCAGTGTCGGCCCTGAATACTACGTCAACATTATGTCGTTTGTCGACAAAGACCAGTTAGAACCTTCGACTACTGTTCTGCTGCACCACAAAACTAACTCCATCGTCGGTATCCTCAACGAGAGCACTGATCCCATGGTCAGTGTAATGAAGGTTGACAAGGCTCCCACAGAGAGCTACGCCGATATTGGTGGATGCGACAAGCAGATCCAGGAAATCAAGGAGGCAGTCGAATTGCCGTTGACTCACCCCGAGCTTTACGACGACATCGGTATCAAGCCGCCGAAGGGAGTAATTCTTTACGGTGAGCCCGGTACTGGTAAGACTCTCCTGGCCAAAGCAGTTGCCAACCAAACCTCGGCGACATTCTTGCGTGTCGTGGGATCAGAACTCATCCAGAAATACCTTGGCGATGGACCAAAGATGGTCCGTGAACTGTTCCGAGTGGCTGATGAGCACGCACCGACCATTGTGTTCATGGATGAAATCGACGCGGTTGGGTCCAAACGTCATAGCACTCGCTCCGGTGGTGAAAAGGAAATCCAGCGAACCATGCTCGAGCTTCTCAACCAATTGGACGGTTTCGATGAACGTGGCGACGTTAAGGTGATCATGGCAACAAACCGCATCGAGTCTCTGGATCCTGCTCTCCTTCGTCCTGGTCGAATCGATCGAAAGATTAAATTCCCGCTTCCCGACATCAAGACCAAGTACGTTGCGGGTCAACATTTTGTTATCGTTTTGTGTTTGTTATATGTCATCCTGCCTGCAACTCCCTGTGACCTGTTGCCGTTTCGTATGTGCATGTTTTCATTGCAGGCGGCACATTTTCGGCATCCACACGGCACGAATGACACTGGGCGAGGACGTCAACATTGAGGAGTTCGTGATGGCGAAAGACGAGCTCTCTGGCGCAGATATCAAAGCTATTTGCACTGAGGCAGGTATGCTTGCTCTTCGTGAGCGGCGCACGCGAGTCACCCACGATGACTTTCAGAAAGCGAAAATCAAAGCCCTCTACAAAAAGAAGGGTGATGTCCCAGAGGGTTTGTATTTGTAATACTACTAAGTCCTTACTAGAATTGCTGACGGCTCTCCGAGCAGCACACATTCACGGTTGCTCGTTCTGACACGGGTGAGGGCCCAGCTATACAAAATCCTATCTCTTTATAAACGAGCCTTCAGTGGCCGCTTTTCAACGATCGCGCTGTACTGAGCTCGGAGAAACTTTTTGTTGAGCTATGAAGTTCAGATCAAAAGCGTGCTTAGTACATCATGTGAAACATGCGTCATAAGGGTGAACGACAGCAGAAATTACCTTTCCAGTGTCTCCCTTCGGCAGCGCATCGGCGTGCATGAAGATATTGATCTCATCCGGGACCTTGAATTTCGCGAGGCGTTTGGCAGCATAGGCGCGCAACTCGGCGGGCGTCACAGATGAGTTGGGGGCCCATACAGCTGCACCAACGACCTTGAACACAGTCAATATAGTGAGCTGTCGTGAACGAAGAAGGGGGCACAGCGAAACCTAATGACGGCAGGCACAAAAGGGACGACTGACCTCTCCAAGACGCTCGTCAGGCAGTCCAAACACCGAGCACTCGCGAACGTCGGGGTGGTCAGTGAATGCGTGCTCGACCTCGGAGCAGTCGATATTCTCTCCTCCTCGGATGATCAAGTCCTTCAACCGATCGAGAATGTACACAAATCCACCCTCCATCTTTCCAATGTCTCCGGAATGGAAATATCCATTTTTGTCGATGGCTTGAGCCGTTTTGTCCGGCAAGTTGTTGTAGCCTACCAGCGCACACATTCATTACGACAACGGACATAGTGGAAGTCGAGGCACGAATCGAGACCACGCACCTTTCATGACTGAAGCGCCTTTCAAACACACTTCACCGCGTTGGCCATCAGGCACCTTTTTATTGGTCACTGGGTCCAAAATAGCAACCTCCATGATGATTGGGATGGGACGCCCACATGACGTCGGGTTGCGAATGTAGTCCGCCCCACGATTGACGGTTCCAAGTGCCATAGTCTCTGTAAGTCCATAACCCTGCCCAGAGGTAATTTTCTTGGACTTCTTTCGCATTTCTGACACCTGTGAGGGTGGAACTGGCGCTCCGCCAGCGATCACATTCTTGAGCGACGCGACTTTCTTGGCATCCCAGTCAGGATGTTTCATCAAATCAAGCATCATAGTTGGGACACCCGCAATGCGAGTGACTTTCTCTTTCTCGATGAGTTTCAAGCCAACGCCAGCGTCCCATTTGTGCATCATGACCACTTTTGCGCCGGCTGGGATGGAGAAGAGTCCCACAGCACAAAGTGCAGTGATGTGGAAGAGCGGCACTCCCATGAGATGGACACAATTGGCCTCCGGGACGGCCACGGTGGAGAGTTCACCAACTTTCAGAGCAGTGCCCACGCTGCGTTGGGTGTGCACAACACCCTTGGGGAACCCAGTGGATCCGGACGTGTACATAATCATGGCTTCATCTTCTGGCAAAATTACAGAGATTCGTTGTTCGATCGCCCGTGGATTCGCTTTCACACGACGAAGGCCATTCGCAACCACATCGTCCCATGAAATTGCGTTGCTTTCGACAGCAACCGCGCTATTCGTGTCACCGCGCACCAGAATCGTGCGGAAACCCTGTTTCTTTTGAAACGGAAGGCAGGTTTCCAACCGAGCATGGTCTGCGATGATGACAACGCAAGCAGCGTCGCCGATTGCATACTCTAGTTCCTCTGTTCCCCATAGTGCGTTCAGTGGGACAGCAACACCGCCTGCAGCAGTGATAGCTAGAAATGCGATCAAAAACTCGGGGTAGTTTCGCATTGCAATCCCAACTCGTTGGCCCCTCTGGACATTGAAGTGTGGATTCTCGAATAGCTCTGCGCCGACTGCCTCGTAGATGCGATGCGCTTCGCCGAACGTGATGCGTTCGTCGCGGTACACAAGCCATTCCTTGCCAGCGAACTTGTGGAAGAACTGCGGGTAGTACGCTCCAAGCGCAGCAGGCAATGACTTCCACACCCGCAGCGGAACGCCGCGGACAACTTCCGTCCCAAAGGCAAAAGAGCCCCCCGGGAGGATCCCTGTGACGACGCGCCCGGCTGTCTTGAGCTTATCCCACACATCAGAGAGCTTTTCCGTGAACGAGAGATCAGACATGGTTCCGCGAAGTCGGCTTCTCGAAGACAAGCAATTTTGGTCGCAGTCGCCCACTTTCAAAAAAAAATGACAACAAACTTCCCGACACAAAAGAAAACGAAAATGGAGCTGCTATCACAAGTTCTGTCATCAAACCCACGTGTCAACTGGACCACTGACCATATCTGTCCATTCAATCAAATCCAGACCAACCCAAAGCAAACCAACCCAACCCATTGTTGGTGCCGAACCCGTCAGCCGTCCCCAATCAAGCAAAACAGCCGCCGGCGTGCTGGCTGACACCGCAAGCTGCAGCGGAAGATAAGCAGTAAAGCATTTTTATCATCCACGCGCATCATCCACACAAAAAGGACAGACAAACCAAACAGACGGAAGCACACCCCAACACACCGCAACACAACGCAACGCAACAAGTCGAGACAACCCACCAACCACGACCCAACACAACAAGTCGAGACAAACCACCAAACACAAAGCACGGCAAGTACTCGAGTATGATACAGTAACCCAGAAGCAACGAAGCAAGGAGTAAGGATAGACAGACGACACGACAACACAACAACGCATCCAACAGAAGCCAACACAGCATAGCACAGACAGGTCACTCAACTCACTCACTCACTCACTCACTCACCTTCACTCACCTTCACACACCTTCACACACTTTCGCTCACCTTCACTATGAGCTGTGAGCTGTGAGCTGTGAGCTGTGAGTGAGCACGGAAGGTGTGAACGAATTTCGAAAGAACGAACAAACGAACCACCGAACGAACCAACGAACGAACCGACTGTTGCGTCGTTGCTGATGATGGTGCAGCGACAACTTTCGAACTTCGGTCACCTTCTTTCCGTCCGTTCGTCCGTTCGTCCTTCCTTCGTTCCTTCCATGTACCTCCCTCCTCCTCCTCTGTCTTCTCTTGTTCGTCGTCACGCCGATGCAAAAGAGAGATTGGGTGTCGTATTGGAGGAGACCGCCTCGTCCGCCACGAGTATGGCGCCATGTTGAGCAGCTCACCAAAACAGGCGTGTGTTGTCGGATGCGCGGACGCAACACGGCGGTGACAGCGCCGTGGCGTGACGAAAGGCGTCTGCGACGGAGTTTCACTCCCGTATGTTCACACATGCACTGTGAACCAACAGCAGCACGTTTGTCCACCAACTCTATGGCACTTCGCTGTGATATCAGTTCAAGAGGAAGGCGGATCACGGCAGGTATTACGCTACAAGTAGAGGAAGTGGGTCAAAAAAGGAACGGGCTCGTGCGCGACCAGTCACGTCCTGTCTTAATCCTGTTTTGTCCGAAGCAGTTGGCTGAAACTAGATTTTCAGCGTGCAATTTTGTCGCGAGGACCACACCAGCTTGTCAAAGCCGGGTATTGTTGTCCGCAAAAGCAATGTCGGTGACTGGTTAACAGTTTTGTGAGCGGCACAATGTCGATATCTGAAACTCACCTTGCTAGACTCTTCCGCGCTTGCGTTCGGGAACAACCTCTGGCACAGACAGTGGTTTCGGCGTTGTTCTTCGCCTTCGCGTTAGTGGAAGTCGTTTTGGGATTTCAAGACAACTGTAATTGTCTTGTTTTGAGCGGCTTTTTGCACGCTTGTTATGTGCTTGATTTGGTCACGCAGTGGCTTCCGCGATTCTACCCGGCTGTCAAAGATGCGCCCGAGGGTTTTAATCGAATTCATCTCCTCGTTAGACTGACGAATCTATACATGATAGTCTTCCTCTGCGTGGACTGCATTGTAGAAGCCGTCGTGGATTTTCGCAAGTACACCAATATGCGTCCGACGACGGTACCGATCATCCTCGGTGCCAGCTTAGTATTACACTTCTTGTCCAAGTCGATTGGCAAGGACAATGACACGCCCTTTGACCCTGCGTCAACGGCTCTTCTTGACAGTGCCACAAATGGGTCGTCCACGCCATCGCGGGAATCACCGAATGATGGTGCCTCTTCAAGCGTTCCCGCGAAGGTCGGATCAATCAGCTTTTTTGTGTTTGCGGTGATTCAATACTTGATTCCCCACGAGCAGCCTACACGTTGGGCAGACTCCGTAGTCACTTTTGTTGCCGCGATCGCGGTGATTGCTCGCGCGTCACCACATTTACGAAACTACACATTGTTTTTCATGCAAGCGTCATCTCGACACAAACGAGGCGCCGCTTCGGCGTGCCTGCAAAAGATCGAGTCTCTTCCGGGCGTCATTGAGTGCGTATGCACCACGTCTATCATGTCGCCTCGTCCGTACCTCACATCCCAACCAATCGGTATGTTTTCAGGTATCACTCTGAACGATTTTGGGTTGCAGTTCCCGGAACACATGTTGCCAGCGTCTGCATTCGGATCCAGGTGAGGAATGGGCTGCCCACAGTGGTAGTGGTGCTATGGTTCACGAAGTGTTTGTGTTGTCCAGCCTAGGGCCAGTGAAGCAGATGTTGAGGGACAGGCAAGAGCCATTTTGGAGCAACATTTCGAGCAGATTACAATTCAAGTGGAGAAAGATCCAGAAAGTATGGGTCACTGGATTCCAACAGCAGATAGTTAACACACAACTGCGGTGAGCATATTTGCATTCCGACACTATTATACTTTATAAAATGAAAATGACTACCAACAGACAATGACAGCGCGTGCTGGGACAGCTGGAACAGCAGTGTTGTGCCCAGCGGCACGCTGCAAATTTACATTTGCCGGCATTGTTGTCCACCAGGGAACCCTCGAGGCATGTTATCTTCCTCGTCTGAGTCGTAGGCACCACGCTCGTGGGCGTCCATATGACCGAAAGTATTGGGATCAGCATATTGGAGCTGATATGTTTCCTGATAATCTTCGCTACTTGTCTCTGAGGTGGTGTCATCGCTGTCCAATGTTGGGTTGGTGGGCAACGCTCCTCGGAGAGCATCCCGCACTGAGCGATTCAGCGGTCCCTCTGGGAAAACTACATTAAAATTGACAAAAAGTCGACCGATTTCTGTTGTTCCAGGCTTTGGCATTCCGAGATCTTCAAGTACCATGATGCTATTGGGCTGAATGCATCCAGCGTTGGGTCCCGTGTTGTCAATGATGACAGTGGTTCCATCTAGTTTCTGGAACTCGTATCTCAACCCACACAGCGCTTGCTTTAGCGATATGTCTTTCTTGACAAGAAGATCGTGTCCTTTTCGTTTGAACAAGGGGTGCTCTTGCTGCGTAATAACGAACACCATGTCTCCGGGGAGGAATCCAGGTACCATGTCGCCAAGGCCCTCCCTTACAATTTTCGCTTTGTGCTGGGTTCCCTTCTCGATTTCAATCACGACCTTCTGCTTCCCTTGCGTCTCAATGTACCCGTCTTTCAGTCCCATTCCCGTGCGATTGCATTGGCCGCACGGCATTGACATTTGCTGCACCATGCCAGGGGCGAGTTGCCTCATCTGTGTCGTCATACCTCGCCCGTTACAAGCTCGGCAAACTGAAAATGCTTCTTTCAACTTCTCTAGGGACACTGGCTCTTGTGGGTTGGTAATGTCGGCGATAATTTTGCGGGAGATGTTCAGTGTCACGGTTTTGCCCACATACAACTCTTCGAGGGTGACTTTAATTGGATGCGTAATGGACCGCTTCTTTCGGAGACCATGCTCGTCCGATTGCTGCCTTCTCCCTCGGCGACCACGAAACATGGATGAAAACATGTCCTCGGACGAACCACCGAAGCCAGCGTTTGTCGGTCCATTTTTGCCGTACTTGTCATAACTTTTTCGCTTGACGGGATCAGAAAGCACTTCGTGAGCTTCGGTGATTTTCTTGAACTCCTCGACGTCCCCACCTTTATCTGGATGGTGCTTCAAAGATAGTTTCAGGTAAGCCTTTCGCAATTCTTTCTGTGTCGCGTCTTTTCCGACTCCCAATATGTCATAGTACTCCTCTGTGTCCACAGCGCCCCCGGACGCGCCGAACGGATCGGAGTCAAAAAAGAAACTGTTCATACTGACACAAGAAACCTAACAATGTTGTTCAAGGACTATTTCCACAACAAAAGTGGATTCTCAACGAAACTTGTCACAACAATTGACGTGCGACCTTGTTGTGCAGACGGGCGAACTCACGGCCGCACGCCGTTCGTCCGCAAAATGCTCAGTTTCTTCCGCATAGCATTGACAACCGATGGACGACAACGCGCGTCCACTTCATACCGAGAAATCGCTGAAGCCCCCAAGTTAAGTTGGCGAATTCGTGACCATGATGCCAGGTGCTTTCAAACGCCACAAGCGCGGCATCAGAAGCCCTGAAGGCCGATGAGCCACGACGTACGACGCCAACGACGACGCCGACGACGACGTCAACGACGACGACGACGACGACGACGACGACGACGACGACGACGACGACGAACGCCCGATGAGAACACGCGGCGCACCACTCAATCGGCCAGTCCGAAGCTGGCCACAGAAAAACAGTATATTCCTAAAACACGATAATATTCGTTGAATATAAAATGCTGAAACAGGTAAACTTCCGAAAATGACATTTATCGGTCAATCGACTGACGACTCAATCGTTACTATAGCCTGTGGAATATCGACGATTTGCACAGGCTGTGGTGGTGATGGGGTGCGTCGCAGCAAAAGTCATCTCGTCGTGTGTTTGACGACTGATCGGCCCTGTGCAGCGGCGGCGGATCGGCCGCAGGCCGCATGGTCGACGACTTCGTTTTGAATGTCGTTGTGTTGCTGTCGTTGTCGTCGTCGTCGTCGTTGCTGTCCCCGTTGTCTGTTGTCTGTTGTCTGTTGTCTGTTGTCTGTTGTCTGTTGTCTGTTGTCTGTTGTCTGTTGTCTGTTGTCT
>ENA-OWNT01003098-OWNT01003098.1-seawater-metagenome-genome-assembly--contig:-NODE-3098-length-16168-cov-5.494935_pt1 | contig 16168 bp, 12 predicted proteins | sample MGYA00238136_ERZ651165 | MGnify/ENA primary metagenome ERZ651165 (study PRJEB26861, sample SAMN08777766) | seawater metagenome | isolation source: coastal seawater | place: USA: Florida | collected...
CGGCGGCGTGAACGCCTTCCGGCTGGAGCCGGGGGAGGGGACCCTGCTGACCGTCACTCCCCAGGGCGCTCCCGCGGCCGGCCTCGCGGACGCCGCCATCTACACCGCAGCGCCGGACGGAGGTCCCTCGGGGCCGTTCTCGTCGGCGCGCGCGGCCGTCGTGCCTGGCGTCGTCGACTACCTGCCCCCGCGCCACCCGGCCTTCGAGCGCGTCGTCGCCGTCGGCGCCTCCCTGACCCAGGGCGTGCAGGACGCAGTGCCCACGCAGCAGTCCATCCTCCAGAGCCCGGCGCTGCTCGTGGCGCGCCAGCTGCGGGCGTATTTCCCGATGCCGGTGTTCGTGGATCCGCTCCTGCCGCCCATGGACCACGCGATCCTCGGGCCCCCGCCGGAGTGCACGAAGCCGTCGGTGGTCGGATACGTCGGCGAGCAGGCGGTGGCGGTGCTGGGCAGCCTGAAGGACGGCGAGGGCGACATCGTCTACTGGCCCGCGCGGGTCGACCCGCTGCTGACCGTGCACAACGTGGCCGTCGGCGGGTTTCGGATCGGCGAGGTGGTGGACGGCGTGAACCCGGGCAACTTCGGCGGCTCGTTCCTGGGCCACCTCGTGAACGAGCCCTTCGGTGCCATCGGCTCGCCGCTGCTGTCCACCCAGGTCGAGCTGATCGCGGAGCTCGATCCGACGCTGGTCCTCAGCACGGACCTGTTCGGCAACGACCTCATCATTCCCATCGCCGACGCCGAGGGACCCGTCACCAACCTCGACGAGCTGACGGACCTGGAGACCTTCGAGGCGGCCCTGGCGTCGTTCATCGCCGCCATGGAGTCGCTCGGCGCGGACGTCTTCGTGACGACGATGCCGTACCCGTCGATGCTCCCCGCCGCGGACCTCAAGGACCCCGACGACGTCGCGATCGTCGACGCCCAGACGGAGGCCTTCAACACCCGCTTCGTGTCCGCGGCCGCCCAGCACGACTGGTTGCACGTCGTCGACCTGTTCGCGGCCGTCGAGGAGCTCGTGGAGGAGCCCCCCACGATCGGCGAGGACGTGGTGGCGCTGACGCGCTTCGGCGGACTGCTGAGCATCGACGGCGTGCACTTCAGCGAGACGGGGTATGGCTTCGTGGCGAACCTGTTCATCGAGCAGATCAACGCCGTGTACGGCACCGAGGTGCCGCTGGTGGACCTGGAGCCCCTGTGGGCCTCCGACGCCGCCCGCCCCGACAACCTGCGCGCGGTCGGGTTCGAGCCCGACCTCTGCACCGGCCCGGAGTCCCGATGAGCACCGTCGACCTCGACCACCTCGCCCTCGGTCCCGTGCGCCTCGTGCACGGCGCGCTCGCGGACCAGCCCGTGGACGTCCTGGTGAACACGGCGAACACGTACCTGCAGATGAGCAGCGGCGTGTCCGGCGCGCTGCGGGCGGCCGGCGGGATGGAGATCCACAAGGAGGCCGTGAAGCACGCGCCGCAGCCGACGGGGCGGATCGTCCTGACGGGAGCGGGCTCGCTGCAGGCCCAGGGCATCTACCACGCGGTGCTGGTGGACTACACGGACGGGCGCGGCCTGTCGGGCAAGGTGATCACCCAGGTGGTGGAGGAGGTGCTCGCGCGCATGCCCGAGGACGGCTTCGGCACGGTCGCCTTTCCGCTGTTCGGGGTCGGCGACCGGCTGGGGATCGAGCACGGGCTCACGGCGATGGTCGAGGGGCTGGAGGCCGCCGGGCGCGAGGAGGACGGCGGCTGCCCGGTGGACATCGTGGTGCGGGACGCGGAGGACTTCGCCGAGGCCCGGCGGGTGGCGAAGACGCTCGAGGCGGGCGCCGGACGCCGCGCCGCGGAGAGCCAGCTCGCGGAGGACTACCTCGCCGAGCTCATGAACAGCCTCGGCGGGGACATCGACTTCGACCTGGAGTGATGACGTCCGTCAGAGGCCCTGGATGCCCTTGAACACGAAGTTCGCGGCCACCACGGCCAGCGCGATGATCATCATCCGCTTGAACTTCGCGGGCTCGATCCGATCGCCCACGCGCGCGCCCAGGAACGAGCCGACGCCCGCCGCGGGCAGGCAGATGGCGGCGGTCTTGAACTCGTCGAGACCCAGCATCCCGGTCGCCCCGAACAGGCTCCACTGGCCGATGGCGATGATCACGAAGCCGGCGAGCAGGGTGGCCCGCAGCTGCCCGGGCCCCCAGGGCTTGCTGCTGATCCAGACCACGGCCGGCGGCCCCCCGGACGCGAAGGCGCCGCCGAGCACACCGGAGATCACGCCGAGCACGCCGCCGGACCGGGCGCCCAGCTCCGCGTGCTTCGTGCCGGGTCGCAGCGCGTTGAGCACCCAGGCGCCCACCACCACGCCCAGCGCGATGAACAGCACCGCCGGATCGAGGCTGCGCAGCAGATAGACGCCGACGGGCAGCCCGGCCACGGTGCCGATCAGGAGCGGGCTGGCCGCGCGGGCGTCGAGCGAGCCCCAGAACCGGACGAGCAGCGTCGCGTTCACGCAGCCGCCGAAGACGGCCACGAGCGGAACCGCGCCCTTGACGCCGATGAGCATGGGGATGATGGCCATCGACACGAGGCCGAAGCCGAACCCCAGGATCCCCTGGACGAAGCCCGCCAGGCACACCGCCGCGGCGATGCCCGCCAGCACCAGGGGCGTCACGCGTCAGCTCGGATCGGGCTTGGGGGTGGTCGGTCCGTTGGCGGGCAGCTCGGGCTTGCGGGTGTACTCGGGGTCGACCTCCCCGGTGAGGCTGCCCAGGAAGGCCACGATGGACCCCACCTCGTCATCCGACAGCTGCTTGCCGAGCTGGTGCTTGCCCATGATCGAGACCATGTCCTCGAGCTTGGCGATGGAGCCGTCGTGCAGGTACGGCCCCGTACGCGCGATGTTGCGCAGGGACGGGACCTTGAACACGAACTTCTCCGCGTCGCGCCCGGTGACCGCCGCGCGGCCCACGTCCTCGGTGGGGTAGGGCTCCACGAGGCCGAGCTTCTGGTACATCGCTCCGCCGATGGCCGGGCCGGCGTGGCAGGCGGTGCAGCCGGTGCTGACGAACAGGTCGAGGCCTGCGCGCTCGGCGGCGTTGAGCGCGCTGACGTCCCCGCCGAGGTACGCGTCGAAGCGCGACGGGGTCAGCAGGCCCTCCTCGAAGGCGGCGATGGCGGTGGCGACGGTGTCGAAGGTCATGGCGGGCGTGCGGCTCGGGAACGCCTTCTTGAAGGCCTCCACGTACTCCGGGATGGACGCGAGGGTGTCCACGACCTGGGCGCCGTCGGTCCGCGCCATCTCCACGGGGTTGAGGATCGGACCCTTGGCCTGGTCCACGAGGTTCGGCGACCGGCCATCCCAGAACTGGGCGAAGTGCAGGCTCGCGTGGAAGGTCGTGGGGCTGTTGCGGCCCCCGTGACGGCCGGCGTGCCCGGGCGAGGTGGCGAGGCCGTCCTGCCCAAAGCGGTCCAGCGGGTGGCAGGACGCGCAGGAGATGTCGTGGTTCTTGGACAGGCGCGGCTCGAAGTACAGCATCCGGCCCAGGTCGACCACGTCCTGGGACCAGGCGCCGGTGGGCGCCGGCAGCGTCCCGAAGAGGGCGACGTGAGCGGGCGTGGCGGGCTCGGCGGCGGGCGCCTCGGCGGCCGGGGGAGGCGTCGGGGTGCTGTCCCCACCGCCGCAGGCGACCAGCGGGAGCAGCAGGGCGAGGAACGCGAACAGGCGGGTCATGGGGGCTCTCCAAGGGGCGCCGGAGTGGCGGCGGCGGGAGTGATAGCAGCTAGCATCCCGCCGATGCCTGCTCGATCCAACGCCGTCCGGCACCCCCGGCTGCGCCTCGCCGTCCTCGCGGGCGCGATCGTGTGGCCGCTGTGGTGGATCCTCGGCGGGGCCGGTCCATCGATGATGGACGCGATCCGGCTCGCCATGGCCGGCGGCATCACCACGATCGCGCCCCTGGCGCTGCTGCTCGCCGCCGATCCCGATCGGCGCGGGCGGCACCTGCGCGCCTGGACCGCGGCGTGCGCGCTCTGGCCGGTGGCCGCTCCCATGGCCCTGTACGCGCTCACGCTCCCGGCGGGCCGCGAGGCGGCGCTGTTCACGGCCCCGTGGCTGGTGTTCACGGCGCTGACGGCGCTGTTCGGGCTTCAGCGCTTCGGCCGGCGATCCCACAGCCCCCTGGCCGAGGTCGCCGTCGACGCGGGCCTCGTCTACCTGCTCGTGGGCGGGATCTGGGCGCTGGCGGCGGCCGCGGGCGGGCCCCTGTTGGGGTTCGAGGAGCCCTGGCTGTCGCTCACTGCGGCGCACTTCCACACCGCCGGTCTGGGTGTCCCGCTGCTCGCGGGGCTGGCCGTCCGGGCCGCGCGTCCGCACCCCGTCATCGCCGTGCCCGTGCTGTGCGCCGTCATCGCGGCGCCGCTCGTGACCGCGCTGGGGATCGCGGGATCTCCGTCGCTGGAGCTCGCCGGCAGCAGCCTCATGAGCGCCGCGGCGCTGGGCACCGGCGGGCTGCTCGTGGCCATCGCTCTGCGCGGAGGGGTTCCGCTGGCGGGGCGCGCGCCCCTGCTGGTGGCGGGGCTCGTCCCCATCGCCACGATGGCCCTCGCGTTCGTCTACGCGCTGGCCGCCTGGGCCGATCCGTCCTCTGCCCCGGCGCTCCCCGCGATGGTGCGCTGGCACGGGCTGCCCAACGCGATCCTCTTCGTCGCGGGCGGCCTCGCGGCCCTGGCGCTGCGCTCGGCGCCTCGGCTCGGGATCGCGCCGGGGATGCCGTTCTCCACCCTCCGGGGAGGTCGGAACGTCGGTCGGTGGTACTTCCGGGAGCGGGACGCGATCGACCCCGAGGCGCCCGTCCCGACGGGCACGGTGGCCGATCTGGAGGCGTATCGGCGCACGGCGGTCGACGGTCTGGACGATCTCGTCCCCGACCGGCTGCACGCGGCGGTCCGCCGCTCCTACGAACACACGGCCGACTACGTGCTCCAGCTCCGGCCGACGTGGAGCGCGCTCGTCCGTCCGCTCGCTTCGCTGTACGGCGCCCTGGCGCGCGCGGTCGGCCAGCTCGACCTTCCGACGGAGCCGCTGGCGACCGTCGACACGGAGCTGATGCAGCTGCGGCCTGATCTGGACGGACGGGGGCCGACCCGCGGGTGGGTGCGCTGCTACCCCGGCACCGATCGGCCCATGTACGTGGCTGCGTACGCCCTGCACCGGGACCGGGGCGTGCCGTACATGAACATCGCGTTTCCGCTGCCCCTGTCCTGCTTCCACTCGATCCTGCGGCTGGATCCGGCGCCGCACGGGGGCCTCGTCCTGACGACCCGCCGCCCCCCGTCCGGCCGCGTGGGGGACGCCGGGATCTACCTGGCCACGCCCTTCGGTCCGTTCCGCCTGCCCATGCACGAGGAGCTGCGGGTGCGGGTGCCCGTGGCGCGGACGGACGACCGGGCGCCTCTCGCGGTGACGCAGCACGTGTGGCTCCTCGGGCTGCGGGTGCTGACCCTCGAGTACCGCCTCACACCGCGAGCGACGCGGTAGTGCTCCGCGTCGTCGTCACGTGCGCCTTCGGGCTCGAGCGGCTGCTCGCGGGGGAGCTTCGCCGGCTCGGGTTCTCGGACGTGGATCACGCGGACGGGGCGGTGCGCGGGGCGGGGGACTGGTCCCTCGTCCGGCGCGCCAGCATCGGCCTGCGCACGGGTCGGCGGATCCTCGTGGAGCTCGCGGACTGGCCGGCCCGCGACCTGGACCAGGTGGCCGCTGGCGCCGAGGCCCTGGTGACGTCGGATCCGGGGATCGCGGCGTTGCTGGATCCGCGGCTGACCCTCGGGGTCTACGCCCGGTGCAGCGAGAGCGCGCTGACTGACGGCGGCGCGGTCTCACGGGCGACCCTGAGTGGCCTGCTCGCGGGGCAGCACGCACGCGGCTGGGCCACCTCCCGCACCGTCCGACGGGACCCGGAGCTGCCGCTGCGTCTGCGGGTGCGCAACGACCACGCGGTCCTGCTGATGGACGTGTCGGGCTCCGATCTCGACAACCGCCCCCGGCGCGATCCGAAGCCCGTGCGCGCGACCGTCGCGGCCGGACTCGCCGAGGTCGCGGGCCCCCGCGAGTGGATCTTCGATCCCTGGCCCGAGTCCTCCGACGCGATCGCCGAGTGGACCGACCGGCTCTGGGGGCGGGGCCCCAACGTGGACCGGGACGACTGGCCCTTCGAGCGGCTCCCCGGCTTCCCGACGGAGACGTTCGAGGCCGAGCGCGACGCCGTCGTGGGTGTGGGGATCACCCCCCGGATCCTGACCAGCTGGGACGACGCGCGCCGCATCCGCGACGGGCTGTTGATCGGCTGCGCGCCCTCGGGGTGGGGGCCGGCGCGCTGGAGCGTGTTCGGCGATCGCCTCAAGCAGACGCTGCCGGGCTGGCGCGTGGTCCTGCTGGCTCGCGGTCCCGACGGGGCGCGTGGGCTCGGGCTGCGCCCGCAGGTGTCCCGGGCGGTGCGCGACGGGGCGATGCAGGGGACCATCCTGGGGCTCGATCTGTGGGCCCACTGAGGAGCTGAGATGTCTGGCGCCAAGTGCATGATCTACGGGGCCTACGGCTACACCGGGGAGCTCGCGGTGCGGGAGGCGCGCGACCACGGGCTGGAGCCGGTGCTCGCAGGCCGCAGCGCCGAGAAGCTGCAGGCCGTCGCGGACCGGTGGGGCCAGGGGATGGAGACCCGCGTGCTGGGCCTCGACGACGTGGACGCGCTGGCCGAGGGGCTGGCCGACATCGGCGTCGTCCTGCACTGCGCCGGTCCGTTCGCCATCACGAGCAAGCCCATGGCCCGCGCGTGCATGAAGGCGGGCACCCACTACCTGGACATCACCGGCGAGATGGGCGTCTTCGAGTCCCTCGCGCACCAGGATCAGAAGGCGAAGGACGCCGGGATCATGCTGCTCCCCGGCATCGGCTTCGACGTGGTGCCCACGGACTGCATGGCCATGCGGCTCAAGGAGAAGCTGCCGAGCGCGACCCACCTGGAGCTGGCCTTCGCGGGGCTGGGCGGGGGCACGTCCCAGGGCACGCTCAAGACGGCGGTCATGAACCTCGACCAGGGCGGCGCCATCCGGGTGGACGGCCGGATCCAGAAGGTCCCCGGCGCGCACCGCACCCGGATGATCGACTTCGGCGACGGCAAGGAGCGCCTGGTGGCCTCGATCCCCTGGGGCGACGTCTCCACGGCGTACCAGAGCACGGGGATCCCCAACATCATCGCGTACATGGCGGCCCCGCCGAAGATGGTGCGGGGCATGAAGGCGGCGCGGTACGTGCGGCCGCTCCTGGGGCTCGGGTTCGTGCAGTCGATGCTGCGCAAGCGCGTGGAGTCGGGTCCGCGGGGCCCCACCGATGAGCAGCGGGAGCGCGGCGTCTCGCGGATCTGGGGCGAGGTGCGCGACGCCGACGGCAACGTCGCGACGGACACGCTCCAGACGATCGAGGGCTACACGCTCACGGCGCGCTCGGGGCTCATCGCGGCGAAGAAGGTGCTCGCGGGGGGCGCGAAGCCGGGCTTCCAGACGCCGTCCACGTGCTTCGGGTCGGACTACGTCCTCGAGATCCCCGGCTCCAGCTGGGGCAGCGCCTGACGGCTACCCCTCCGCGGTCTCCTTGAGGTACTTGATGTACTTCTTGAGGCTCGACTCGGTCAGGTCCTCCTCCAGCCACTTCGGGATCGACTTGCCGGTCACGATCCGCGCGCGGTAGAGGAACAGGACCTTGCCCGGCGTGCTCGACGGGTAGAAGGAGTAGCTGCCTTCGGTCCACTCGATGTCGGCGGGCTTCGTCTTGTCCAGCGTCCAGCGCATGGTGTCGTCCGACGCCGTGTAGTGCCGGTTCACGCTGTACTTGATCTCGCTCCAGCCGACCTTGAGCACGTAGCTCAGGTCCAGGAAGCGGTCCTTGCCGACGAACTCGTCCCGGGTCGCCTCGAGCGACTTGATGGACTTGCTGCTCGCCTTCATGTGGTCGACCGAGAAGAGCACCGGCCAGAGCTCCTCGGGCGTGGCGCCCAGCTCGACCACCGCGTTCACGATGGAGTTGCCCTCGCCGAGCTCGGTCTTCTTCAGGACGACCTTGCCCTCCGCGATCTTCGTCTTGTCCGCGTCGGACAGCTCGGGGAGCGCGGGCTTGGCGGCGAACGCAGAGGTGGGGACGAGGAGGGCGAGGCCGAGGGCGAGGAGCGGGAGCAGGCGCATGTCCGGGAAGGACCGGCGCCGACGCACGATGGGGAGCAACACGAGCAGCGCGAGCAGGCTGGCGGGGCCGCCGCCCTGGTCCGCGGCGCAGCCGGTGCAGCCCGTGCCGCCGCCGTTGGCGCTGTCGTCGTCGTCGCCTTCGTCCACGACGCAGTCCGGGTCTTCGAGCTCGCAGAAGGCGTGACACACGCCGTCGTCGTACTTGCCGTTGGCCTCGCACAGGTCCCGCGTGTCGTGCACCTCCTCGACCCGGTCGAGGATCCAGTCCGCGAACAGATCCGTGCGGGTGCTGCCCGAGCGCTGGCTGCAGTTCTGGTCGCCCCAGCTGTGCACGCCCCAGATCTCCCAGCGGCCGTCGTCGTGCTGGTACATCATCGGGCCGCCCGAGTCCCCCGAGCAGATGCCGCCGTTGTTCGGGTTCGTGTTGTTCGCGCTGATGATGAACTGGTCGTCGTCGCCGTCGAAGCCGTCGATGGTGACGGGCGCGCTGCGCTTGACGCCGGAGCCGCCGCCGCCGGCGTCCGTGGTGCCGAAGCCCACCGACAGGAGCTCCAGGTCCCGCTCGCCCGAGCCGAGCTCCTCGGTGTTGAACCAGATGGGCTCCACGTCCGCGGCGGTCTCCAGCACCCCCACGCCGACGTCGTTGGCGCCGAGCGTGCCGTTGGGGCCGTTGACGATCTCCGTGTATCCGGGGTGGCCGATGTAGTCCACGAACCCGTAGCGCTGCTCGATGTTCGCCAGGTCGGGGCCGATGAACGCCTCGCCGATGGCCGTGATCAGGCTCACCGGCAGGTCGCCCCCGCAGTGGGCCGCCGTCAGGACCACCCGGTGCGTGATGAGCGTGCCCGTGCAGGCGCTGAAGGGGTTGCCGAAGTCGGCTCCCAGGGACACCACCGCGGGGAAGTCGTCCTCGAGGTCGCCGTTGACGATGGGATCCTCCGCGTCCGGGCGGTCGCCGGGCTCGTCGGCGAGACCGAGGGAGGGGAGGAGGAGCAGGACGAGAGGGAGGGCGTGACGCATGGCGGCGGGACGATAGCGCAGCCCCCGCGGGCCGCCTCGCCTTTCGACGCCCGGACGGCCCTGGACACCGGGCATCCGGCCACCCACGATGGCGCCATGACCCGCGCCGCGCTCCTCCTCGCCCCGCTCCTCTGCCTCGCCCCGCTGCGGGCCGAGGCCGCCGACGTCCTGCTCATCTGGGACCTCCAGAACAGCCACACGAGCTCGCTCATCTCGGCCCTGCAGGCCGGTGGCCACAACGTCACGCAGAGCAGCACGAACGAGAGCGGCTACACCGGGAGCAATCCGGATCCCACGGGCTTCCACGTCGTCATCCACCTCAACGGCGACACCTACCAGACCGAGATGCCCCTGGCGGGCCAGACCGCCCTCGTGTCCTTCGTGCAGAACGGCGGCGGCTTCATCGCCCACGAGTGGAACGGCTACCAGGTCGACACCCAGAACGAGATGCAGGCGATGATCGACATCACGCCCATCGAGCGCTCCAGCGGGGGCACCACGGCCCTGACCCTGAGCCCCGTGTCCGGCCAGTCGACCCACCCGATCCTGGCCAGCGTGGCCGGCTCCATCAGCCTGCCCTCGGCGGGGCACAACATCGGGACCGCGCGCTTCTACGCGACCGATCCCGCCACCGTCCTGATGACGGACCAGAGCGGCAACGACGCGATCGTCATCCGCGAGTGGGGCGCGGGGAAGGTCGTGCACTTCCACCACTCCGGGAACCACAGCAACAGCGCGATCCTCAGCGACGCGGGCCTGCAGGACATCTACGTGGACGCCGTGACCTGGGCCGTGGGGAGCTGCGACGCCGACGGCGACGGCTTCGACTCGGACGCCGGCGGCTGCGGTGGGCTCGACTGCGACGACGGGGACGCGGCCATCAACCCCCTCGCGGCGGAGACGTGCGACGCGGTCGACCAGGACTGCGACGGCGACATCGTCGAGTTCTTCACGGACACCGATGGGGACCTGGACCCGGACTGCATCGACCCGGACGACGACAACGACGGGGACTCGGACGGGTCCGACTGCGCGCCCCTCGATCCGACCATCAACAGCAACGCGCTCGAGGTCTGCAACGGCGTCGACGACGACTGCAACGGTCAGACCGACGAGGTGGACGTGGACGGCGACGGCTGGAGCGGCTGCGGCGATGACTGCAACGACACCAACGACCAGATCCACCCCGGGATGACCGAGCTCGAGAACGGGGTGGACGACGACTGCGACGGCCAGATCGACGAGGGCTTCGGCGGCGACGACGACGACGCGACCGGCGATGACGACGACGCCACGGGCGACGACGACGACGCCACGGGCGACGACGACGACGCGACCGGTGATGACGACGACGCCACGGGCGACGACGACGACGCCACCGGAGACGACGACGACGACGATGGAGGCGGGCGCTCATCTCGCCGCCGCGCCTGTGCCCAGGGCGGTACCGCGCCCAGTCCGCTGCTGCTCCTGCTGGGTGTGGCCGCCATCGCGCGCCGCCGCGCCACCCGCTGAGGGCCCCGGGGGGTGAACGTGCACGCCGCCGGCCAACGCATCGGCCACCTGGAACTCATGGAGCTGCTGGGGGAGGGGGGCTTCGCGGAGGTCTGGAAGGCGCGCCGCCACGGCGCCCTCGGCTTCTCGCGCGAGGTGGCCGTCAAGCTGCTGCGGCCCGAGCGCGTCGGTGATCCCGAGGTGCTGCGCGCGCTGCTGCAGGAGGCCGCGCTGTGCGCCGAGCTCGAGCACGATCACATCGTGCAGGTCCACGACGTGTTCGAGCACGACGGCACCATGGTCGTGGAGATGGAGCTCCTGGGTGGCGGCACCCTCGAGCACGTCATCGACACCCTGCGGGACTTCGGCCTGCGGGTGCCGAAGTCGGTGGTGCTCGCCATCGGCGTGCAGGTGTGCGCCGGCCTGCACCACGCGTGGACCGGGCTGCGGCAGGACCGGACGCCCTTCCGGGTGGTGCACCGGGACCTGAAGCCCGCGAACCTGCTCTTCACCGCGTGGGGCAAGGTGTGCATCGCCGACTTCGGGCTCGCCAAGCGCACCGACGACATGACGATGAGCGCGTCCGGCGAGGCGACCCTGAAGGGCACGCCGCGCTACGTCGCGCCGGAGACGCTGACGGAGGACAAGCCGCCGCCGTCGCCGACCATGGACATGTTCGCCCTGGGGTGCGTGCTCTACGAGGCGGCCATGGGCCACCCGGTGAACGCCGGCGAGAACCTGCACGCGGTCATCCACCAGGTGCTCATGGGGGAGCCCGAGGAGCAGGTGGAGCCCCTGCGGCGTCAGTGGCCCGTCCTGGCGGACCTGGTGGAGGAGCTGCTGGATCGCAACCCGACGCGTCGTCCCGGGGATCCCGCCGCCGTCGGGGATCGCCTGGCGGAGCTGCGGGCCGAGCGGCCGCAGGATCCGGGCCTGAGCGTCTTCATGGAGCTCCTGAGGTCCGTGGAGCACGGCGCGGCGCCTCCACCCCCGCTCGCCACCGACGACCCGGACTGGCTCGCGCTCTGGAACCTGGCGGAGCTGCACGGAGGCAGCACGGTGGTGACGACGGGGCCCATCGCCGATCCCGACACGGCGCCGGCCCCGTCCGGCGCCGAGCCGGCCGCGTCCACCGCCGAGCCGATCCCGTCCCGGGAGCCAGCGACTGCGCCGAGCACGCCCGCGCCGGAGACGGACATGGTCATGGAGACGGCGTCGGAGCCCGTCCTCGCGCCCCTCACCAGCGGGCCGATCGTTTTCGAGTCCGGCACCGACGAGGTCGCGCCCACGCGCACACCGACCCGCGCTCCCACGCGCTCCAGTGCGCGGCCGCCGTCTCCCGCCGAACCCACGCAGCGACGCAGCCTGGTGCTTCCGGTCTTCGGCGGGATCGTGGTCGTCCTCCTGCTGCTCATCGCCGGCGTCGCGCTGCTTCCCTCGTCCGAATCGGAGCCGGCGCCTGCTCCGGCCCCAACCGCCGCGGGCGATCGGGCCTGCCTCGTGCTCGGCAGCGATCCCGCCGGGGCGGTGACCTGGCTCGACGGCGTCCAGTCGGGCGTCGCCGGGGACGCGAAGGGGGCTCCGCGGTGGGCGAGCGCGGGCGAGCACGTGGTGGGCATGGGCGGGACGGCCGCTCCGGCGGTCACGGCGTCCGTGATCCTCGAAGCCGGGGTCGCCCACCGGATCGTCTGCGCCGTCTCGGCGACGCCTTCCTGCCTCGTCGCCAAGATGCCCGCCGTTCCGTGTGAGTGAGCCCCGACCGGTATGCTCCGCGCGCATCCCCGCGCACGCGGGCCGAAGCAGGAGGTGACGTGGCCACTGTCGTAACCGGAGCTGGAGGGCACGTCGGAGCGACCCTCGTCAGGGAGCTGCTGAAGCGCGGGCGCACCGTGCGCGCGCTCGACCTGGACCACGGGATCGGCCTCGAGGGCCTCGACATCGAGCGCCAGAAGGGCGACATCCGCGACGCCGACTTCATGCGCAGCTGCATCGAGGCGGGCGACACCGTCTTCCACCTCGCCTCGGTGATCTCCACGACCGGCGACAAGGGCGGGCTCGTCCCGTCGGTGAACGTCGACGGCGCGCGCAACGTGGCGACGGCCTGCAAGGACAAGGGCGCGAAGCGGCTGGTGCACTTCAGCTCGATCCACGCCTACGACATCGACACCCACGGCGACCCGGTCACCGAGGAGACGCGCGGTGCCGTCGGCTACTCCGACTCCGCCTACAACTGCAGCAAGTGGCGGGGCCAGCAGGCGGTCTTCGAGGTCGCCGCGAGCGGACTCGACGCGGTGGTCGTGAACCCGTGCGGCGTCATCGGGCCCTACGACTACAAGGCGTCCCGCATGGGCAAGTTCTTCCGCACCTACGCCCGCGGCAAGACGCCCAAGCCCGGCCCCGGCGGGTTCAACTGGGTGGACGTGCGGGACGTGATCGACGGCGCGCTGCTCGCCGATGAGAAGGGCCGCACCGGCGAGGCCTACATCCTGTCCGGCCACTTCAAGACGAACCTCGAGCTCGCCGAGATCGCGGCCGGCCTCGCGGGGACGACCGCGCCGGACAAGCCCATCGCCTGGTGGTTCGTGAACACCCTGGTGGCCATGACCCCGCTGCTGCGGATGCTCGGCCAGAAGCCGCCGGTCACGAAGGAAGCCCTGGACGCGCTGCGCTCCAACCCCGTCATGTCCCACGACAAGGCCACCCGGGAGCTGGGCTACCAGCCCCGCAGCACCGAGGACACCGTGCGCGACACCTTCGCCTGGTACGCCGACGAGGGCGTCATCGAGCGCGAGCGGGCCGAACGGGCAGCGCGCAAGGCGGCGTCCTGACCATCCGAGCAGGGAGCGCTTGACGGGCGCCCTCCGCGCCCGAGGTCACCTGCCATGGCTCACGGACCCTCCACACCACCGCCCGGCGCCGACGCCGGCTTCCTGACCCGCTCCCTCGGCGTCTTCAAGTACACCGGGCGCGCGGTGGAGCTCGTGTGGGCGACGTCGAAGCCGCTCACGTTCATCATCGCCGGCCTGACTCTCGTCGCCGGCCTGCTCCCCGGCGGCATCGCCTGGGTCGGCAAGCAGCTGATCGACGCGGTGGTCGCCGGGGCGGACACGGGCCTCGGACCCAACGCAGCGCTGACCTGGCTCGGGATCGAGGCGGGGCTCATCGTCGCCATGGCGGCGGCCCAGCGCGGGCTGAGCGTGGCCCAGTCGCTGCTCCGGGCGCAGCTCGGGCACCGGGTCAACGTGATGATCCTGGAGAAGGCCCAGACGCTGGACCTGACCCACTTCGAGGACTCCGAGTTCTACGACAAGATGACGCGGGCCCGCCGCGAGGCCAGCTCCCGGCCCCTGTCGCTGGTGCGTCGGAGCTTCGGGCTCGTGCAGAACGCCATCTCGCTGGTGACGTACGGCGTGCTGCTCTTCCAGTTCAGCGCCTGGGCGGTGCTGGTGCTCGCGGTGGCCGCCGTGCCGGCCTTCGTGGCGGAGACGAAGTTCGCCGGCGAGGCCTTCCGGCTGTTCCGCTGGCGCTCGCCGGAGACCCGCAAGCAGATGTACCTGGAGGTGGTGCTCGCCCGGGAGGACTACGCCAAGGAGGTGAAGCTCTTCGGCATCGGCCAGGAGCTCGTGGATCGCTACCGGTCCATCTTCAAGCTGTTGTACGGCGAGGATCGTGACCTGACGCTGCGCCGGGGCCTGTGGGGTTTCCTGCTGGGGCTGCTGTCGTCGGTCGCGCTCTACGGCGCGTACGCCTGGGTCGTGATCGCCGCGGTGGCGAGCCGGATCACGCTCGGCCAGATGACGATGTACCTGCTCGTGTTCCGCCAGGGGCAGGCGGCGTTCTCGGCGATCCTCCAGGCCATCGGCGGGATGTACGAGGACAACCTGTACCTCAGCAACCTGTACGAGTTCCTCGAGCAGGAGGTGGAGCCGCTGGAGGGCACGGCCACCGAGGGTCCGCGCCCGGAGGACGGAATCGCCTTCGAGGACGTCTGGTTCACCTACCCGGGCGCGACGGAGCCGGCGATCCGGGGCGTCACGTTCCAGGTCCGTCCCGGCACGCGGTTGGCGCTGGTGGGCCACAACGGGTCCGGCAAGACCACGCTCATCAAGCTGCTGACGAGGCTCTATGCGCCCGACAAGGGCCGCATCACGCTGGACGGTCTGCCGCTGCAGGACTGGGAGCCGGAGGCGCTGCGGGCGCGCGTCGGCGTCATCTTCCAGGACTTCGTGAAGTACCAGTTCACGGTGGGGGAGAACGTCGGGCTCGGGGACGTGGACCGGGTCGACGACCAGCCGGGCATCGAGCGGGCCGCGGATCGGGGCATGGCCGCGCCGTTCATCGAGGGCTTCCCGAACACGTACGACACGCAGCTGGGGAGGTGGTTCAAGGACGGCCGCGAGCTGAGCATCGGGCAGTGGCAGAAGGTGGCCCTGTCCCGGGCGATGATGCGCGAGAGCGCAGACATCCTCGTGCTCGACGAGCCCACGGCGGCGATGGACGCGGAGGCGGAGGCGGAGATCTTCCAGCGCCTCGCGGACCTGACGGACCAGCAGATGGCCATCCTCATCAGCCACCGCTTCAGCACGGTGCGCATGGCCGACCACATCGCGGTCCTCGACAAGGGCGCGCTCGTGGAGCAGGGCACGCACGAGAGCCTGATGGCCGACGACGGGCGCTACGCCCACCTCTTCACGCTCCAGGCCAAGGGCTACCAGTAGGGATGGACGCGGCCGCGTGGCTGAGCATCGCGGCCGTCTGCATCACGGGCGCGGCGTCGCCGGGGCCGAGCCTCGCGGTGGTGGTGCGCAACACGGTCCGCGGCGGCCGGCTGGAGGGGGTACTGACGGGCCTCGGACACGGCATCGGTGTCGGGATCTACGCGTTCGGGGCGGTGGTGGGGGTCTCGGCGATCGTCGCGAACACGTCGGGCCTGCAGCGGGGCATCGAGGTCGCCGGCGCGCTGTTCCTCCTGTGGATGGGGGTGACCACCCTGCGGCACGCGGGCGAGGCGAGCGCGGAGGCCGGTGGAGTCGTCGGCCGCCGAGGCTTCGTCGAGGGCTTCCTGGTGTCGTTCCTCAACCCGAAGATCGCCGTGTTCTTCCTGGCGCTGCTCGGCTCGTTCCTGCCGGTGGACGCGGGGGTGGGCGAGCGCGCGGGGGTGGCGGCCCTGGCCATGGCCATCGATGCGGGTTGGTACATGCTCGCCGCCGCGGTCCTCGCCGGCACCGGAGGCGCCGCCTGGCTCGCCCGCAACGGAGCCTGGATGGACCGCGCCCTCGGGGTCGTGCTCGTGGCCGTGGCGGGCCTCCTGCTGTTCGGGCGCTGAGGGCTGGCGGCCCGATCGGCTCCCCGGGGCAGCCGACGCCAGACCGGGGGTGTGCGTCGGAATGTGGGCCGAGCTCTCAGAGCTCCCCCCGGCAAACGACGCC